>Ga0123335_1008566_pt1 | contig 10910 bp, 8 predicted proteins | sample BiotimSIPDNA_2_FD_89707 | JGI IMG/M metagenome (GOLD analysis project Ga0123335, IMG submission 89707) | Anaerobic biogas reactor microbial communites from Washington, USA - Biogas_R2 time_0 SIP DNA | ecosystem: Engineered > Bioreactor > Anaerobic > Unclassified | place: Washington, USA... | reverse complement strand
GCTGTAGTACTTCACAGGCCAACATTTAGCACGCATGTTGGCAGCAGGGGCAACGGCGAGATAACGCCCAGCTGGGATATTCGCTGGAAAATGGTCAACCGACTTCGGCAACGCAAAGTCGGCGTCCCCTGCAACAGGCGCGGGGATGCCAAGAGGTGTTAGAAGCGCCAGCATGGCATCGACGACGGAATCCATACGCTCCAATTCACCGGAGGCATTGCGAGTCATCGGCATGATCAATTCAGGAGCAAGAATTTTCCGGCAACCGGATGCTCGCAGGTACAGCCGAAATCGCTTCACCAAACGCATGGTCAGAGGAGGATACGGCGGCATCAGCACGATTCCCAAATCCCAACGTCGTTGTCGCAATACCATAAACAACCGCAAGCGTTTCCAGGCACGACTCAGCCAACTGCCGCTGCAATCCATCGGCACAAACTCGTCAACCAAGCCACGTCCCTGAAGAATCTCCTTCGCCCCGACAAATCCGCCACCGCCGGCTTCACTGACCAAAACGATGTAGGTTCCATCGCCAAAATGCTTTCGCAAAGCCTGAAGCGATGGTATCATCACCAAGCTGTCGCCCAGCCTGCAATTAGCGATGACCAGAATTGATTTTCCTGTTTCTGTATTCATTTGTCATGTAAGCAGTTCATGTCGATGATATCTCGCTACACGTCCTCATCTGTTATGCATTATTACAGAAACCGGAAAGACCATTGCTTTGTAACAACTAGTTGAAAGCATCTCGAAATAATTCTTTCACTGCAGCCTTGCTTTTGCCATCGAGACTCAAATTAAAATCAGAAGAGGCAAGAATGTCTGGAATGACCTTAAAAAGATCTTCCAATGCAGTTTCACAGCCTGTGACCAAGGCATAAAAGCGTTTGCCATCAATTTCCATTATGGCGGGATCGGCTGCTGGCTTTGTTCCTGTCTGGTTATCCGACGGAGCAAAGGGACGCAAGATCCCTTCTGGCTTTTGGGGAATTATGGTCACATAGTAGGCCTTGTATCCACGGAAGCGGCTGACCTTGTCATATATGCACGAGTGAAGTGCCTTGTATATGTTAATTTTGTCAGAACCTTTTACTGTATTATACTTGTTTTTCAATTCCGCAATAATTTGTCGATTTTGATTTACCAAATCGACAACAGCATTTTGCCCAAGATTTTCCCATCCTTCAACACTGCCAAGAATCTGTTGATGAAATGCTCCAAGGGCATTTGTCAATGTTTTGTCTTTCTTTCGAAATTCTTCCATGTGTACCCAATGCTCATGGCTCATCTTAAAAAAAGAAAGAGTAAAGACAGTAGCAAAGGGATCTATCACATTACGCCCGCTATTCTTTGCGTTTTTCTCGTCCCCTCTTGAAAGCGCTGAAGCGAACTCCTTGAGAGCATTCAAAAGTTTCTCATCTGATATCCATGAAAGATATGCCACTGCTTTCTCCTCCTTAAAGTTGATTCAACATTCTAACCAGAGCGCGCCCCATGGCATAGGCGAGATTGACAGGAACCGCGTTGCCGATCTGCTTATATACGCTATCCATTTTCCCGACAAACTCCCAATCGTCCGGGAATGTTTGGATTCGTGCATACTCACGCGTTGTAAGCGGTCTTGTCTCATCCGGATGACAGCGTTCAGTTTGCTTTTGCGCTGGAGCACAAGTCAGTGTCAGGCTTGGCTCATCCCATGACAGGCGTCGTGCCATTCCTGTTTTTCCGCCTGGCAGATTAAAGGAGCCTTTCATATACTCTTTTTGCATGTCCAAAGGCAAGTCTCTCCAGTATCCCCCTTGAGGGACATGCGAAAGGATTTCTCGTTTTCTTTGCGGATATTTTTGACCAGGCGAATCCGGAACATCGGTCTCATAAAGCTCCCCCGCTTTAAGCGCATCCCTTAATGTTAGGATTCTTTTATATGGAGATGGCCAGTTAAAGGTCATTTTATCTGCCAAATCATTTCTTATGCCGACAAGGAACAACCGTTCGCGTTTTTGTGGAACCCTATAAAAGATTGCCTTAAGGAAACGTGGCTCTACCAATGTGTACCCTAACTCATTGATGACATCCTTGATTGTCCCCAAAGTCTTCCCTTCATTGTGCTCCAAAAGACCACGTACATTTTCCCCAAGGAATATCTTGGGCTGTACTTCCTTTATAACACGTGCGAATTGATAGAAGAGCGTCCCTCGAGTATCTTCAAAGCCAAGCTTTTTGCCAGCATATGAAAATGCCTGGCATGGGAAACCACCCGAAACCATGTCAACCTTGCCACGATAGGCCTCAAAAGATAGTTGAGCGACATCACCTTCCAGGATGTTCCACTGGGGACGGTTCGCACGAAGTGTATTGCAGGCGTCGGGCATGATTTCATTGAGCGCCACATGTGTGAAACCTGCTTTTTCAAGACCAAGGGCAAGTCCGCCAGCTCCAGCAAAGAGTTCTATGCCAGTATAAGGAGACTTGGGTTTCGTTTTCATCTCCTCGTCCCATCTGGAATTGAACATCAATCTAGCCTCATCGAATATTTGTAATTGATCGAGGTGATATACACGGTAATTGTTAATAGGATGCCTGATAGGAACAAGTTTCCCGTTGGCATCCCAGCGTCTCAAAGTCTCTTTTGAGACGGATAGCATATCCGCTACCTCAGCAATGCTGTAGTATTCGTTAGGCATGTTTTTCGCTTTTTTCTTGTAAGGTTACACAACATTAATCAAGGTTATCCAATACAAATTAGGGCACCAAATCACATCAGGACATTAGCCGTGCCCTTCGCAGTCAAAACCTATGATGTATGTTGCAATATGGCTTGTTGAATTCTTCTGAATTTTCCATCTCCACCTCATGCTCCATCAATTGATTCATAATGTAGCCCTTTTCCACTTATGTGTCAATGATGTCGAGATGTCCCAGGACGACCTTGGTGCCTTATGAATCGCGAATCATCTGCTGCACGACCTGATAATCACAATGCCATAACTTCACACTTTTCAGCACGGCTTTTTGTCGCAAGACCAATATAGGCAAGCTTTTTCGTTTCTTGTCCTGGAGACTTTCTTCTACTTCCTCACCACAGGAACCAGCATTTTCTGGGCGGCACCCCCCACGCGGTAAATCAAAAAGCCATGCGCTGTCGCCTCGACGCTGCGCGATGTCAGCTCCTTGACAATCGGCAAGCTGGAAAAGGTCACTTTAAATGCTTCCAATGCCTTGTTGATGCCTTCGCCAAACGCCTCTGCTCCTTCTTGGACATAGCCAGAACAGAAGGTATTGACGATGACCTTTGACAGAAGAATCGAGGTATTGAGCCTCGATGGCCTTATGTTGTATATCGCAAGCAAATCCTTGACAAGTCCGAACATTGCCGAAAGCACGATGAAGCGATCCAGCGCCGGAAGATGGGAAATTGTGGCGGCGATCCCTCCACGATAGCTGTAGTACTTGATGCGTTCCTCAGCATAATGATCAAGCTTTGTCTGATAATCGTCCGTAAATGCTTCAAGCCATTCCCGAGACGATTCGCGTGCCTTTCCGACCAGGCGAGCCTCATGACGCTTGCAAAGCTCCTGCCTGGAAGCGAACAATTCAGAAACCTCTTCTTCGGTGACCTGCATTGCTTTCAGTGTTTTCTTGTATTCCTCCTCTTTTACGCTATTGATAATCGCATACAAATCATTGCATGCTTCGTCCGATTTCTGGTAGCATTTCTCCTGAAGGTCCCGGCGTTTGGAAAGCGTTGTAAGCATTCCGAGCGAAACCTGGGGGCTTCGCTTCAGCATGAACCATGAGAGCAGAAGCCTGAAGATAAAATAGAAAATCACCGATGCAAAAGCGCCGACTGCTACATACAAGGGGTACTTGACAAACGAAGGCGAATCCTTCAGCTGCACGATGAAGTTCGTCGTCTGCGTAATCGTGAAGAAACCAAGGAATGCCGCCAAGACAACAAGTCCCGAAAGATAAATTTTCTGGAGACGAGTTAAAATTGTTGATTGTGTTGTTAATTCTTCAAATTCTTTCTCAATTGCCGCGGCCTTTTTTGCTCTTTGCTTATCCAAGAAAGAATATTTGGGTTCGGGAACGCCTGCCGCCACTGGCTTATTGTCGGCTCCTGCCAATGCCACATTAGTATCACCTGAGGCTTTTGGAATGCCAAATCCTGAACCGCCCTTCCGAATATCTCCTGAATCTTGTGATAGCACTTGCGCTTGAGAAGTTACTTTGATTTGGGATGAATCCTTGATTTCATAGTCCGTAGCGGTAGGGATACCGAAGCCGCTGCCACCTTTTCGTTGATCTGACATTGTCATTCCCTCCAATATTGCGAAATAAAGTCCATCTTTCTCAATCATCATCTCCCGTAATATAGTCAAAAAGTTTGTCCAAGTTGTTTTGTTCCGGCGGAGCACCAGCCACAACTTGCAATGGGATGCCTTCGCACAGGAACCCACGATACTGATCTTTATCCCACTTTTCCCACGAAGTTGGCAACTCAGGACATTTGTCAAGCGGCACATGGTTTTCACCTCTTGCAGTCAAGAATACAATCCGGTTTGAATCGGGATCGTACTCAAAGGTTTTTCCGGCACAGCAGGTGAAAAGTTTACTGTTGACATATGAAGAATTATTGACGTTGCGGACCAAGTCACCTAGCAGCTTTTCAAGCCGATTCTTGCCGTTGCCTGAAATCGCCATGTCTGATTTAGTCGCCACATAGGCAATCTTTGGCGGTTTTGTCTGAATAAAGTTGGGAAGAAGATAATTAAGTCCAATATAGTTCATTGCCTTCTGTGCATTTATAAGTATTTCACCAAACTTGCTTGGGCGAATCATTTGAAAGAACATATTGATTTCTTCTTTCACCTGGTAGAATCTGCTCAACCCAGAAGCAAGTATGTTGAAAATATCAACGCAAACAATAAAGCTGTCGCACTCGTCAATCTCTTTATAGAAGGGCTTCAGAACTGTCTTCTTGTATTTCTTGAAGTTGCTTTCGCATCTCTCATAGAGACTTCTTAGCACGTCATTCTGGCTATTCCGCCATTTGCCCGGAAGCGGAAAGAAATCCCCCTCGTTCCAGATTGGACGACTTTCAATGTCTTCCTCTGACAATCCATCCATTGTTTCGCCACCTATTGTCAACACAAATGTCGAGGGCGTGATGAACGGAGAAAAATTGCCAGCAAGGGCAACTAGTCCATTTCTGTACTCCTTGACAAGATCATCCCAACTTTCCGAGGCAGAAGCTGAGGTTGTTTCAACTTGCTGGCAGCATTTCTTGAAGGCATCCATGCTTGCGAGGATGTTTGTATCTCCTGACCAGAAGCGTTCTATCTTCCAGGTCCAGTCGGCATAATCTGTTGCCTGCCAGATAAAAACATCCGACACACGTTCTCCAGGGATATCAACGAAGGTCACATCATGTTCCCAAAACGAATCGGTTCTGTTATAGGTGCATCGGGCTATAGCGAAATCCTGTGTTTTGTCCGGCCATCTGCCCTGCTCGACAAACTGTCTTCTGTAGGCTGTATAGTTGAAATCCCTATTGCCTAAATTATAGACGGGGTTGGCATCCTTGATTTCCGCATTTTTTTCCTTCCCGATACGGAAGCTGCCAGGGGAAAACTCATACAGATGCCACAGCAACGATGTCAGCAGCACTGTTTTCCCGCTATTCACTGTCCCAAGCACACCGATCTTTTTATTTCTGAACATGTTTAGCCCTTAATGTACGAGAGTCTGTCAAACTCGAGGTTTCTGTCTCCGCTTCATACTCTATCAGTCGAGTCATAATATAGCCCTTTTCCTTGGAGTCCTCACGGTGAAAGGCACATTTGGGATTGAAAACAAAGATTGTAGTGCCTTTCCAAGGCGCTACAAAAGACCGACGCACTTTAATTCACTAGCATTGTGAATTAAATAAACATTATAACTATTTTATAATCAATCAATTAGGAATAAAAACCAGTCTCAGCTGCTTTTTTAGGTTAATGTTTCTTCATTCCTCATTCAGCACTTATAATTCATAATTCAGCATTCAAATGCCCTCTAAGACCGATCTTGGGAAAAAACTTGTTTTGCGCGGTGTTTCAGTTCTCGCCAAAAACGATTTTCGGCTTATATTGACGGGATTATGGAAGGCGGCTTGGCTCGATCCGTTTTGAGAGGGTAGATTTGTTTGGTATTCAGGTATGCTTCAATCATTGCACATCAGAAATTTGGCATTGGTGGCGTCCCTTGACCTGGATTTGTCTGGAGGTTTCAACGTCATCACCGGTGAGACTGGTGCCGGCAAGTCTCTTGTCATCGGTGCGTTGCAGTTGCTTGCAGGCGGTCGTGCGACTCCTAGTTTGATTCGTCGAGGCGAAAAGAGTTGCGAGGTATCTGCCTTTGTGAATTTGTCTTCGGCCAAGCCTGATCTGCGCGAAATGATTGAGTCGAAGCTCCATGATGCCGGCTTGCCAGCTTGCGAGGACGGCGGATTGCTACTGCGTCGGACGGTTACTGAGAATGGTTCCCGTCCCTATGTCAATGGCTCGCCGGTGACGGTTTCGTTCCTGAAGGAATTGGGCGAGCTAATCATCGACATCCATGGCCCCCATGACAATCAGACAATCCTCAAAAACGCCAGGCAACTGGAACTCCTCGATGTGTTCGCGCAAACGCTCCCCTTGCTGAAAACCTGCAAGAAGCAAGCGCAGGAACTGGCAGAATGCAAAAGGCAACTCCAGGAACTGGAACGTGAAGGGCTGCAACCCGAACAACTCGACCTGCTAAAGCATCAGCTCAATGAAATCGATCATGCCGAATTGCAGCCGGGAGAAGATGAAGCCGTACTCAAAAAGTACAAGCTCGCAGAAAATGCAAAACGTTTGCTGCAACTGGCCAACCAAGCGGCAACGATCATCTCGGGTGACGAACATTCAATCCTGGACCAAATCGCAGCAGTCTTCAAGATGGTGCGTGAAATCGATCAGCACGACCCCGAAAAAGCTGAGGAATTCAACGAACAACTGGAAGCCGCACACGACAGCCTCCAGGAACTGACCACGCAATTCGAAGACTATGCGATGGGACTCGACCTGGATCCGGAGGAAATCCAGGAAACGGAAGCAAGGCTGGAACTGATACAAAAGCTTAAACGCAAGTACGGACCGTCCATGCAGGATATCTTCGATACGAAAGAACGACTCCTAAACTCCATCGAAAAAATCGAAGGACGAGGAGAATTGATCGAGAAGCTGAGGCAAAACGAGGAAAATGCACGGCGCCAATTGAACAAGACCTGCGATGAATTGGACCGGATGCGCCGGGCGGCGGCGGATCCACTGGCAAAAGCAATTACCGAAAAACTTAAGAACCTTGGGTTTGACAAGGCGGAATTCTCCATCCGCCTAGACAAGGCGGAACCAGGTCCGAATGGCGCCAATACCGTGGAATTCCTCTTTGCCGCCAATGTTGGCGAAGATGCGAAGCCGCTCAAAACAACGGCGTCGTCAGGCGAAACCGCACGAGTGATGCTGGCCTTGAAGACGGTCTTGTCCGATGCCGATGATGTCCCGGTGCTGGTTTTTGATGAGATTGACGCTAACGTAGGAGGCAGGACAGCGCCAGTCGTCGCCGCGGAACTAAAGTCCGTCGCAACGAAGCACCAGGTTTTTTCGATTACGCACTTGGCGCCTATCGCCGCCGCCGCAAACACGCATTTTTTAGTACAGAAAACAACAGACGAGACGAGGACGACCGCCACGATGCGGCAATTGGAACCAGCCGAGCGAATCGATGAAATCACCAGAATGCTCGGTGCGGACCAGGCATCGACGGCAGCCAGGAAACACGCACGCGAACTTCTTAACATGTAGAGTGAAACCAATGATACAAAAACACAACCATTTTTTCATGTTGGCGCTTGCGCTGCCAATCGTCCTGATGGTAACATCATGTTCTCCAACGGATTCGGTGGCGGAATTCAAGGCAGGCGTGAACTTCGTTGAGCAGGGCGATTATCCATCTGCCCTTGAGAAGGCGTCCATATGCTTGCGTGTTGACCGCGATGACATCGAGGCTATCAAGCTACATGCGTTGTCTGCGTTTTCCTACGAATCCGGGGAAAAGGAACGGACGAGCGCAATCAACAACATGAAGCGGGCGGCGACTTCGGCGGGCAAAAACGATTTCGAGCTTCATTTCCTGCTTGGTTGGGCATACCTGCAAAATGCGCGTTTTGACGATGCGCGGCAAACATTGGAATATGCGCAGACCATCATCCCGAAGGAGCTGGTTCCTGCTTCGACCGAATACGCCCGGTTGATCTACATGCTAGGAATCTGCTATGCCGAGCACAATCTTCCCAAAGGATTGGAATACCTGAAGCTGCTGGAAAAAATCCCCCCCTACAACACATCCCAGGAATACTATGCGACATACGCAAGGCTCGCCTACAAACTCAAGCTGTACCACGATGCAATCATCTGGTACAAGAAAGCGCAGGCTGCTGACAAGACACAGCCGCATCCATACTTGAATATCGCCGTCATCTACGATACGATCTACCAAAACCCCAACCAGGCACGGCTGTTCTATATCAATGCGCTGGCACGATTCCAGCAACTCGACGATTCATATTATGCCAAGAAAATCCAAAATCGCCTGATGACTATGGCAGCTAGCGACAACTAAACTGTGCCTGGCATACGAATATCCTTCGGGGGAGTAGCAATTTGTGTATATCCCAGATGAAATCCTAGACGAAATCAGAAGCAAAGCCGACTTGGTGGAGCTGGTTTCGCAACAAACCCCGGTCAAGAAAAGCGGGAAGGATTACTGGGCTTGCTGCCCGTTCCATAAGGAAAAAACCCCGTCATTCAAAATTGACCCGCAAAAGCAACTCTACTATTGCTTCGGGTGCAAGAAATGCGGAAACGTATTCCATTATGTCCAGGAATTGGTCAATACCGACTTCCCGGGCGCCGCCCAATGGCTCGCAGATCGATACGGCATCTACATTCCAGAAAATTCGGCTACGTCCAAGCAGGAACAGGATCGTCGGAAGACCTGGCAGGAAAACTGCCTGAAACTCCTCAACGACGCCGCCAATTGGTTTCAAGCCAACCTGTCGAAACCAGAAGCGGCCCCTGCGGTCAACTACCTCAACTCGCGGGGGCTGGATCAGGAATCCATACGCAAATTCAAGCTTGGATACTCGCTTGACAGCTGGGATGCCACTATCACATGGGCGGAAAAACTTGGCTATACCCAGGACATGCTCACGGCAACAGGACTGACCACGAAAAAGGACGAGCCAAATGCAAAACCATACGACCGATTTCGAGGACGGTTGATTTTCCCGATCTCCGACGAGCTGGGGCGGGTCGTCGGATTCTCGGCGCGTCTCCTGGATCCGGAAGCCAAAGTCGCCAAGTACGTCAATTCCCCTGAAACGGAATTTTTCCAAAAAGGCAAGTTGCTCTACGGATTGCACTTTGCTCGGCAAGCCTTCAAAACCGCAGGGAAGGCGTTGATTTGCGAAGGCCAGCTGGATGTAATCGCCTGCCATCGAGCCGGCTTGACCCACGCAGTCGCGGCGCAGGGAACGGCATTTACGGATTTCCATGCCAAAATCCTAAAGCGCTCAACCGAACATGTAACCCTGGCTTTCGATGCCGATACCGCAGGGCAAAAGGCGACCCTACGAACTACCGCGCTGCTTCACGAACAGGGCATCAATGTGTCAATCGCAACTCTTCCCGAAGGCGACGATCCAGACGGAATCTTCCGAAAAGGCGGGCAGCAAGCGCTTACTGCAATTCTCGAACAGACTTATCCAGCAATACCTTTCATCTTCGAATCCTCCAAGAAAATTTATCAAATAGACAAGCCGGACGAATTGAGCAAGGTAGTCAGGCAGCTTTTGGAGGTGATTCAACCATTTCCAGATTTGATCGTGCGCGCAGGCCATTGCAAGTGGCTGGCGCAACAACTCAACCTGCCCGAACGATTGATTATGGACGAATTGGCTACGATGGATGCCTCTGCCCGAAAGCAGGCGATGCCATCGGCAGGTCCTACTCCAATCCAGACCGCGCCTCAGCCGTCTCAACGAAGACCTTTTTTGCCGCCTTTCGCAATACCTCAAGTTGGGGAATCGACGCTTCAGGCGTTGCTTGAGCTTATCCTGCAATCCAAGGCCCTTGCCGAAAACCTTGCCCAAAACGAGGAAGTGGGACCACTGATTCCCGATACCCCGTTGGGAAATGCAATCAATCTTGTCCTGGCGCATGCAGATCAGGATGAGTGGGACCTGGCGCAACAAGCAATCCTAAATTCGGATCTGATCGCCGATCCGACGATCGCAAAAATCTTTAGCACCCCCGCATTCGTCAATTTCTCCCCTGAATCCACTGACGATGACGCACAGAGAAATTTCAAGGAAGCCAAGCAGCTTGTCGCCTTCCAGGATTGCGTCAACAAATTGATCCTCGAGGAGATCAACCGACAACTTGCCGAACTGAAAACCAAGCTGGTAGCATCCACTTCAAAGGAGGAAGTGCAAGTGCTCCAAGACGAAACACTCCAGCTCATCACAAGAAAACAATCCCTGCAAGCTTCAGCAGGACGATGACTGAAGTGTCGTGAAAATCCACCCCTTGTGACAAAATTCCCGCATCATCCGCATTAACCCATCTTTCTCACCTTGATTTTTTTGAAAAAAGTTTTCCTACCTGAGGTCGGCACTCGCCACATTGGCTTTGTACTTAACCCATCTTTCTCACTTTGGCCCCCTTTTGAGGCTAAAAAGGCACAACAAACGTTTCAGATCTCCCCCTCTGACCATGAATAAACGAGTGGTTCAGGTTTCGCCAGCCGGCGACGGCTCCACGACCACTTTCCGCACTGGCAGC
>Ga0123335_1008565_pt1 | contig 10911 bp, 8 predicted proteins | sample BiotimSIPDNA_2_FD_89707 | JGI IMG/M metagenome (GOLD analysis project Ga0123335, IMG submission 89707) | Anaerobic biogas reactor microbial communites from Washington, USA - Biogas_R2 time_0 SIP DNA | ecosystem: Engineered > Bioreactor > Anaerobic > Unclassified | place: Washington, USA... | reverse complement strand
GTGTTGGTATCGGATAATTTGTCCGGTGCGCCGACAAAGGCTGTTCCTGCGAACAAGCTTTCATTAAAATTGATGATACGGGTGACGCCCAGCATTTCCTCCTCTGCATCCAAATAGATGATGCCGATCATGGCATATCCGCTGCCGCTGAACCCCATGATCAAGCCTTCGGTAGAAAAGGTTTGGAATGTGGCGGAGAATTCCAGGTCGAGATTAGAAATTGGGATGGTTTGATAAAATTGCACGTGTCCCAACCCTTCGTGATCAAGATGAAGTGCACGACCAAAATCGCTGCTGCTGAAGGGCACAATATTGGTCTTACTGCTGCCGCCTTCATCTACCAGAACGCGTTTCCAATAATCAAAATCTTCCAAAAAATACCCGTTTTTTACCAAATTGTCCGGGTCAGGTGTGGATGGGGTAGGCTCGAATGGAATGGAGGTGAACTCCGTGGCAGCAGGTGGCGGTTCGGGGGTTTCCGCAGGGATTTCAGTCGCAGTTGGTGATGGCATTTCGATGGCTTCTGAGTCCTCAAGCTCCGCTTCCTCCGGCAGGACATCTGCCACTTCTTCTTCTGGGGAAACAATGACATAAGGCATTAATTCACAACCCGTATGGGCAAATAATAATATCGCGCTGATACATATTAAGAAAAACTTTTTCATTATCCTGGCCCTCCTGTGCTTAAAACCTTGGATTTAAATTATATCATCAATGATCACCAACATTTGAAATAATCAAAGCCACTCGATTGTTTTCTCACGCTTACGTCAGATAAAATACCAGCTCTTTGGGGCAGCCCTCAGACTTCCATCTTCGATTTATGATACAATCAAAACGTAAACAAATCTTACAAATTCCACGATTAAAGGAGGAATGAATTCATATGACGCAAGAATCTGCGTTCAGACTCACATACGCGACCATGTTCAATCCACCCGAAGAATTGCATACCCGTTTCGCGCAAGCAATGGATCATCTGAAGGACAATCTGGGGCAGGAATACCCGATGTTCATCGGTGGTGAAGAACGTTATTCCGAAGAAAAATTTAAAGAATATTCGCCTATCAACACTGAAATGCACCTGGCAACGTTCCAAAAAGGCGGAGTCAGGGATGCTGAAGACGCCATTGCAGCTGCTCGTGCTGCCTTTCCCGGTTGGAGTCGGATGAACTGGGATGAAAGGGTTTACCTGATCCGAAAGGCGGCGGATCTCATCGACCAGCGCCTCTTTGAAATTGGCGCGGTGGTCACCCTTGAAGTTGGAAAAAACCGCATGGAAGCCCTGGGCGATGTCGCTGAAACGGCTGATTTAATCCGCTATGCCTGCAGTCAGATGGAACTTAACAAGGGTTATATCGCCAAAATGGGCAAAGACCCTCTGCAGGGCTATGATTCCACCAACACTTCTGTCCTCAAGCCCTACGGGGTTTGGGTTATTATCAGCCCCTTCAACTTTCCCGCAGCCCTGACAGGCGGCCCAGCTGGGGCAGCGCTTGTTGCGGGAAATACCATTGTGATCAAACCTGCCTCCGGTACCACCTGGACAACCGCTTTGCTTGTGGATTGCTTCCGACAGGCTGGCATTCCCGATGGCGTGGTCAATTTTGTTTCAGGACCTGGCTCAACGGTGGGCAACGCCCTTGCTGAATCCAATGATGTGGATGGACTCACATTTACGGGATCTCTTGAAGTTGGCATGGGTATTTACCGCACCTTTGCGCAAGGGGATTATGTCCGTCCGACCATCTTGGAATTGGGCGGTAAAAACCCGGCGATTGTTTCTAAAAATGCGGATATTGAAGACGCCGCGCTTGGAATCGTTCGCTCAGCTTTTGGCTTGCAGGGGCAAAAATGCTCCGCCAATTCCCGTGTCTTTGTTGAAGAGGAAGTCTATCAACAACTTGTTGACCGGGTTGTGGACCTGACCGAAAAGCTCAATATCGGGGATCCGGTGTTGCGGGAGACTTATTTGGGACCTGTTATCAATCAGAGTTCCTATCAGGACTTTCAAACCTATTGCGCCGAACTGAAAGAAGCGGGCAAAATCCTGACCGGTGGAGAGGTTTATACGGAAGGTGATTTAAGTAAGGGATATTTCTGTAAGCCCACAGTTGCTGTGGACGTCCCCATCGACCATCGTTTATGGGCGCATGAAATGTTTTTACCGATCACGATGATCCATCCGGTAAAAGACCTGCAAGAGGCGATGACAATTGCAAACAGCACAAAATACGGTCTGACAGCAGGCTTTTATGGAACGGAGGACGAAGTCGGCTGGTTCTTTGATAACATTGAAGCAGGTGTGGTTTATGCAAACCGACCACAGGGATCAACGACGGGTGCCTGGCCGGGATTCCAACCCTTTGGGGGATGGAAAGGCTCCGGCGCTACCGGCAAGAATGCGGGCGGATTGTATTACCTGCCCTATTATATGCATGAGCAAAGCCAAACGCAACTCAGACGTGTTTGACCTGACAGAGATTTCACTTTAGAAAATTCCGGATGGTTTATTCCAAAGCCATCCGGTTTTCAGCATTTCAAATGATCCGTTATCTCCTCTCTCGCATCGGTTGCCTGATGATCTTGGCAGGCAGTGTCATCCTGATGATGGGCATTGCAGCCTTGCGCTCCGATCAGCCCGCCCTGAATTTTCTGGCGATCGGAATCCTGCTCTTTTTTCCGGGTCTTGCGCTGTGGCAAAAACTGAGATACAGGCAGCCCCGACCTGATCGGTTTTCATTGTTGAGGCGGCGGGGACAACGAGATTAATGAAACACGGGTATCTATAAGTGATGAGAAGGATGACATGACTTCGAAATTAACTTCCTTGAGCGATGCGATTCGTACATATGTTCATGATGGTGACACCCTGTATGCCAGCGGATTCACCCATCTGATTCCCTTTGCTGCAGGGCACGAGATCATCCGGCAGGGAATAAAGAATCTGGTTTTAGCCAGAGCAACGCCGGACCTGATTTATGATCAGATGGTGGCAGCTGGTTGCGCCCAAAAACTGATCTTTTCTTACATTGGCAACCCCGGGGTGGGCTCCCTGCGCAGGATCAGGGCTGCGATTGAGGCAGGTGACCTGGCATGGGAGGAGTATTCTCACTTCAGCATGATCAGCCGGCTGCAGGCTGGTGCCAGCGGGCTGCCTTTCATGCCGATGAAGGCGACCGGCGGTGCGGATTTGATCGACAGGAATCCCAGATATCGAAAGATCACCGATCCTTATAGCGGTGAAGAAGTCGTTGTTGTTCCGCCCTTGGTTCCGGATGTGGCTATTGTGCACGTACAGAGGGCAGATATCCTTGGCAACGCCCATGTGTGGGGCATTACAGGAGAACAACGGCTGGCTGCCTTTGCGGCACAGCGTGTGATTATCACTGCCGAGGAAATTGTGGACGAAGCGGTGATCCGCTCGGACCCTAACCGCACCTTGATCCCCGGTATGGTGGTGGATGCGGTCTGTCATGTTCCCTATTGCGCTCATCCCTCCTACACCCAGGGGTACCATGACCGTGACAATGAATTTTATTTAGCCTGGGATGAGATCAGCAAGACCGAAGAAAGCGTTCAGGCTTACCTGGACGAATGGGTGTTTGGGGTGCCCGATCGAGCAAGTTACTGGGAAAAACTCGGTCCTGAGGTTCATCAACGGCTGGCGGTGGGGGAACGCTTTTCCGAGAAAATCAACTATGGTAATTATTAAGGTTGGGATGCTATGAACGGTGAACACAATTACAACCCGAATGAATTAATGGTGGTGAACGCATCCCGCTTATTACGGGATCACGATGTCGTCTTTGTGGGTGTTGGCATCCCCAATTTAGCCTGCAATTTGGCGATGCGAACCCATGCGCCAAACCTGCAAATGATTTATGAGGCGGGTGTGATCGGCGCGCAACCTTCGCGACTGCCCCTTTCGATTGGCGACCCCACGCTGGTTTCAGGAGCGCTGTCTGTGTGTGACATGTTTGACATTTTCACATTTTATCTCCAACGTGGAAACGTGGATGTGGGTTTTTTGGGCGGCGCTCAAATTGACCGGTTTGGAAACATCAATGCAACCGTGATTGGGGATTATGATCATCCCAAGGTGAGACTGCCCGGTTCAGGTGGGTCGATGGAAATTGCCGCCTGGGCGAACCGCTGCTATATCATCACACCACATCAACGCCGACGCTTTCCAGCACGTGTTGATTTTCATACATCGATTGGTTTTTTGTCAGGCGGTGATGCACGGGCAAGGACAGGTGTGCGCGGCGGCGGTCCCCAGGCAGTGGTTACGAACCTTGGACTGTTACAGCCTGATTCAACGGGGGAGTTGATCCTGGCAGCGCTTCATCCAGGCATCACCTTTGAACAGGTTCAGGAAAACACAGGCTGGCCAATCCGTCAGGCAGCGGATTGTGAGGTCACAGAACCTCCAAACAGAGAAGAATTGCGCATCCTCAGGGAAGAGCTTGACCCACAAGGCATCTATATTTGATCAGGAATCTCAGGGAAGAAAAAAGGAGGAAGATACATGAGAAAAGAGATAAATATCCTGTCAACATTAGATTTGACAGAGGAACAACGCAGCCAGATCGCTGCGGTTTCTGAAGATATTCAACTGACCGTGATCCCATCTGTGGGCGTTGAAAATGTGCCGGAAGAAAAATGGGAAGAGGTAAATGTGCTTTATACACGGAACGTCTTTCCCCTTCCGGAACAGGCGCCCGGTTTGAAATGGATCCAATTGCAGAGTGTGGGCGTGGACTCATTTTTAGATCAACCCATCCTCCAGCAAAAAGGTCTCATCACCACATCGATGAGCGGTGTGATTATGAACCAGGTCGCAGAATATGTCCTGATGGCAATTTTGGCATTGAACCGGAAACTCCCTCAACTCTACCGGTACCAACAGGAAAGAAAATGGCCAAAACAGACTGAGAAATATCAGCAACTGATCCCACAGGAGCTCAGGAGCAGCACGGTAGGCATTGTGGGCTATGGCAGCATCGGGCGCCAGGTTGCACGTTTGCTGCACTCTCTGGATGTAACCATTCTGGCAGCAAAGAAACATGGTATGGAGCCGGAAGATAAGGGCTTTACACAGGAGGGCATGGGTGACCCCCACGGCGATTATTTTGATCGGCTTTACCCCATCGAGGCGCTTCACAGCTTGTTGAGAGAAAGCGATTTTGTGGTTTTGACGGTGCCGCTGACCGAAGCGACCCATCATCTGATGGATAAGGATGCCTTTTTGGCGATGAGGTCTTCAGCTTACCTGATCAATGTGGGTAGGGGCGCTCTGGTTGACCAGGAAGCCCTGGTTGCAGCTTTGCAATCCAGACAAATCGCTGGCGCGGCGCTGGATGTATTCGAGGAAGAGCCGCTGCCAGAAGACAGCCCTTTATGGGCATTGCCGAATGTGATCCTCAGTCCGCACATTGCAGGTCTCAGTCAGGACCTGCCTACGGAGACGTTCTCATTCTTTCTGGAGAATTTGCAACGACACGTGGAAGGACTTCCTCTTTATAACGAGGTTGACCTTTCAGAAGGTTATTGACCGTCCGGTTTTTGCTTTCTGTTTCATCCGATGACCGCCAGGGGGAATTTGATGGCGCTCTCGGATCGGTTTTTGTGTACAAATGTTCCAATTTGAACCCTCGCATGGTAAAATCATCGCATGGATTTGTTTGATCACGCCATGCAAGAAGACCTTCGGCATCATGCGCCTTTGGCAGATCGTGTCCGTCCTCAAACACTGGATCAGATCGTTGGACAGGAGCATATCATCGGGGAGGGGCGTCTTTTACGGCGTGCCATTCAGGCAGACCGTTTGTTTTCCTCAATCATCCTTTTTGGACCTCCGGGTACCGGGAAAACGACCCTGGCACGGATCATCTCCAATATGACCAAAGCGCATTTCACCAGCTTGTCGGCTGTTCTGGCAGGCGTTGGTGACCTGCGAACTGTGATTGCAGAAGCGACCGAGCGGCGACGGCTTTATCGTCGGCGGACGATCCTGTTTATTGACGAGGTGCATCGGTGGAACAAATCCCAACAGGACGCGCTGCTGCCGCATGTAGAATCGGGTTTGCTGACATTGATTGGAGCGACAACGCAAAACCCCTATTTTGATGTCATCAAAGCGCTGGTTTCGCGTTCACGAATTTTTGAGATGCATCCCCTGACCGATGAAAACATTCAGGAAATTCTTCAGAGGGCAATAGATGACCCCGAAGTGGGATATGGCAAGTTGAGCGTGGTTCTGATGCCGGATGCCATGGCACACCTGGCCCGCATGGCGGGGGGTGACGCGCGCAATGCGCTCAATGCTCTGGAATTGGCGGTGGAAACAACCGTCCCTGATGAAGATGGGAGGATCATCATTGACCTGGACGTGGCGCAGGAATCGATCCAGCGGCGTGCGGTGTACTATGATAAAAACGACGATTCTCATTACGACACAGTATCTGCCTTTATCAAGTCGGTGCGCGGGTCTGATCCTGATGCAGCCCTGTACTGGCTCGCTAAAATGCTGTATGCGGGAGAAGATCCCCGTTTTATCCTGCGCAGGTTGATCATTTTGGCAGGTGAAGATATTGGCATGGCAGACCCCATGGGGCTGGTGGTGGCAAACGCCGCTGCCCAGGCTTTTGAATATATCGGGCTGCCCGAGGGGGTCTTCCCGATTGCGGAAGCAACGCTTTACCTGGCAACTGCGCCAAAATCGAACTCGGCTTTTGCTTACCATGTGGCTCTGGAAGAAATTGAGAAGAATGGCGCAGGCCCTGTCCCGCTGCATCTGATGGATGCAAATCGTGACGCAAAAGGTCTGGGCCATGGACAGGGTTATGATTACCCGCATAACCATGAGGGGCACTGGACACCCCAGCAATACCTGCCCAGGAATATTGTGGGGAGGGTGTTTTACCAACCTTCGGATCAGGGGTACGAAGTGGAAGTGGGGGAACGATTAGGACGGTGGCGCCAGGCACAGGCAAAGGCTTTGGAAGATCTTAAAAAAGAAAACGGGGAGGGGGAGGAAGACTGAGTTGGCGACATTTTTATTAATCAGGCATGGAGACAACGATTCCCTGGGGAAGTATCTTGCCGGTCGGAAACCCGGGGTGCATTTGAACGAAAGCGGGATACAGCAGGCACAAAATTTGGCAGAACGCCTGGCGCATTATCCCATTAAGGCAGTCATCTCCAGTCCTTTGGAACGAGCCCAGGAAACCGCCGCGCCGATCGCAAAGTCCTTCGGGTTGCCCATTGAAATTCTTCCGGCCATCAACGAGGTTGATTTTGGAGAATGGGAGGGAAAGGATATTGAAGTTCTGAGAAAAGAGCCGCTGTGGGAGGATGTGCAAAACCGCCCAGGGCAGGTCCGGTTTCCCGAGGGAGAAACACTTCAAGAAGCACAGGATCGAATTGTTGAGGCGCTTGTTGCCTTAAATAAAAGATATGCTAAAAATGATTTGATCGTGTGTGTATCCCATTGTGATGTGGTCAGACTGGCGGTGTCTTATTTTTTGGATATATCCCTAGATAATTTTCAGCGGCTTGTTATTTCACCAGCCTCGATTACGCTTCTTTCATTTAATGACCAAAAACCAAGGTTTGAGACAATCAATTACACCCTAGATTTTCCTGAACATCACGAATAAGGAATGCCAACGGGCAGGAGGATTGTTTCAGGTTGTTTGTAAGCATCTCATTTATAATTGAGCTGCATTATGTTGAATAACAGAAAGGACAGGATGATGGAGCAATTTCGTGTTCCGCCCAATACCAGAGTTAAGATGAGTCAGTTTCCAACCACCTATGATGGTGATATCAGCAAGAAAAAAGGCAGAGAGAAACTGCTGGAATTGAGGGGAACCCTGGCTGAACTTCAAGAATTATTGTTTGCTGAGCACAAGCAAAAAGTTCTGATCGTTCTGCAGGGCATTGATACCAGCGGAAAGGACGGTACGATCGCTCACGTTTTTGGAGATGTTAATCCCCAGGGAACCAATGTCGCCAACTTCAAAGTTCCAACAAAGATTGAGCTGGACCATGATTATCTGTGGCGTGTTCATAAACATACCCCTGGGAATGGCGAGATTGTCATTTTCAATCGATCGCATTATGAGGATGTCCTGGTGGTGCGCGTTCATCAATTAATGCCGCAATCTATTTGGGAGAAGCGGTATGAGCACATCAATGAATTCGAGCACTTGCTGGCAGATGAGGGCGTCACGATTCTGAAGTTTTTCCTGAACATCAGTAAAAAAGAACAGGCGGAGCGTTTCCTGGCAAGGCTTGATCGCCCAAACAAGCGCTGGAAATTTAATCCCGGTGACCTAGAAGAACGTAAGTATTGGGATGATTATGCTTCCGCTTATGAAGATATGTTGAGCCAAACAAGCACCGATTGGGCGCCGTGGTACGTGATTCCGAGCGATCGAAAGTGGTTTCGCAATCTGGCGATTGCCTCTATCATTGTGAAAAAACTGGAGAGTCTGGATATGCAATATCCCGAAGAAGTCCAGGATATTGACCAGTATCGTGAAGAATTGCTCAAAATGGTCGAAGACGATCTTGCATGAATGATCAACCATCAGGGGGCATGCTACGTTTTGTCATTGCCGGCTGTCTTAATCGGGATTTTGTGCTGCCGTTCTCAGGGCCTCCACAATTAGATGCCTTTGGAGGGGGCTTGCCTTATGCCGCAATAGGGTTGAATATTTGGGGTGAGACGTCGGGTTTGATGGCGCGGGTGGGTAAGGAATACCCCCTGGAATGGTTAGAGCGGCTGAAATTGTTGGGCTTTGACCTGTCAGGAATCAGGGTTACGACCGCTCCGATCGAAGCCAGGCGTTTCCGTGCTTATACTGATTTTAATACGCTCCATACGCAATACCCGGTTCGGCATTTTGCTGCCCGTAATTTAACTTTTCCACCCGAGTTGCTTGGATTTCAGGGTAAAGAAATTGGAGCGACCAGCATCTCATCACCCTCCCACCAGTCACTGCAGATTTCCGATGTGCCTGATACCTATTTGGAAGCAAGTGCGATTCACATTTGCCCGATTGATCTGTATTCCCATATGATCTTGCCTGCCGTCTTCCGCCAGGGGCAGGCAACCACCATTACACTTGCCTCTGACCCGGGGTATATGACGCCTGTTTATTGGGAGGAAATTCCAAAATTACTGTCCGATCTGACGGCTTTTATCACCACGGAAGAAGAGGTGAAGAACCTTTTTCAAGGGCGTCAAACGGATTTATGGAATATGGCAGCAGATCTGGGTCAGCTTGGTCCCGAGTTTGTTGTGATCCAAACAGAAGCCTGGGGGTATTGTTTGTTTGATACGCATAACGGAAAGCGATGGATGATCCCTGAGTATCAATCCAGAATAACTGATCCAACGGGGGGTAAAGATGCTTTCGCCGGGGGATTCCTGGCAGGTTATCGAAAAAATTATGACCCTCTGGAGGCAGCATTGTGGGGTAGTGTTGCCGCGTCGCTGGTTGTGGAGGGGAGTGGTGTGTATTACGCATTGGATGCAATGCCCGGGTTGCGGGATGCACGTTTGCTGGCATTGCGAGAACTTGTCAGAGAAGTCACTTAAGAGAAATCAAAGAAGGCTACCTTACCTGCTTTCGAAAAGACAGACATCGTGTGAGCCTGGTTTTGATCGCTAAATTTCGAATTTGGCGAGACGCTTTCCTTGTGATCAATTTGCTGCTGTGATGGTTGCTGTACTGGCGGATTTCATATTCATTGACGATGTCTGAAATCGTTTCTTTTTCTTCTGGGAGCAAGATAGAAAGCACCTTGCCGCGTTCCCCTGGGGTTTCGGCGGGATTAATGGAATAGCCAAGGATCCTGAGCGACAGACCGATTTGGTGGTAGGCTTTTTCGATTGCTTTTGTGCGAGATCGATTGATCCACAGCTGCAAAAATTCAGGAACAGGCTTTCCACGATTGATCAGGCGGCGTTCCAGCATGATGGGCAGGAATTCGATTTTTCCAGGGCGGAGAGATTTCCTGAACAGAATGAATAAGGTAGAAATCAGAAAAACCGAACCAGCCACGAGAAATACCCAAAGTTTGGTTCTTGGTTCTTCAAACTCAATCTGTTCTGAGGGACTCGGTTCAGTCTCGCCATTCATCAGTTCATCTGGAATGTCCATGCTTAATTCATCAGGGCTCAGCGTGGGTTCCAATTTTTGAAGGTCATCCTGAAGGGGAGTTTCGCCAATGTCTTCTGCAGCCGGGGTATCACTTGGAAAGATAATTGGAGGTTGAGATGCCGTAGGTTCAAAAATGACCCAGCCGTAACCCGGGAAATAGACTTCCGGCCAGGCGTGGCTGTCCCTGGCAAGGACGGTGTAGGTGTTGGTTGCCGGGTCATAATCACCCTGGGCGTAACCTACGGCGAGACGGGCAGGGATCCCGACGGAGCGCAACATGAGAACCTGAGCCGTCGCATAATAATTGCAAAACCCGCGTTTCTCATCCAGCAAGAACCACTCGATGGGGTCCACACCCGGGGGTGGTTCGGGCAGGGTTCTTGAATAATCAATTGTCGTTCGTAAATAGCGGGTGATGTCCAGTGTGGTGAAATAGGGGTGGGAATTTTTGTTTGCGATGCCTTCGGCGATATCTTTGACCTTTTCAGAAAAATCATCAGGCAGCTGCAGGTAAGAGGCCAGCCATTCCGGGTATTCGGTAATCGATTCCTGTAAATCAGCAACTGTTATGATGGGTATGTTCGATTCAGCCTGGTAGCTGTCTCCTTTGTTCAACGCTGGTTTTGCCAGCACGGTGATCAAATCCTCTTCTGTATCAGAGATTGGGTTTGTAATTGCTGTGACAGGACGGTCAACCCCCGTGGGCGAACCCGTTGAAAACAGGAGTGTCATG
>Ga0123335_1008564_pt1 | contig 10911 bp, 6 predicted proteins | sample BiotimSIPDNA_2_FD_89707 | JGI IMG/M metagenome (GOLD analysis project Ga0123335, IMG submission 89707) | Anaerobic biogas reactor microbial communites from Washington, USA - Biogas_R2 time_0 SIP DNA | ecosystem: Engineered > Bioreactor > Anaerobic > Unclassified | place: Washington, USA... | reverse complement strand
TAGGGTCGTGCGCTAAAGCTGCAACTTCCCACATCTTGAACAATACGGGATTCATTTTTCTTTCTAGTTCTTTTCTGAATTTACTTTCCAGCATCATCTTTCCGTATTCGCTCATGTAGTTCATTACCAAAGGCCCTATCTCATCATAATATTCTCTTTCGCCTTTGTAGAACTCATCCCTTGAGTCGAGAGTAAATCTCATATTTGCAAGAGAAGATGACGTAGAAAAACTCTTAATTTCTTTAATTAGATTTTCTCTAGCCTGTATAACCCCATCTGCACTTTCGGCACTTTCATATTCTTTCTTAAAAACCTCGAAAGCTTTTCCAGCCCGTTCAAGCGTATATCTCTCATATTTTAATTGTGGTACCGTAATCATATTAGACCTCCGTTTTTCATGTGTGTCGCAAGAACATATGAGCGCACACACTCTAATATTAATACTTTGTATGGTTTTATGCAAAAGATATATTTACTGTGAACTGCTATTTCAACAGTAAATTCCATGACTTACTTCCACTCAGCTCAAAAAATGCCCGCGTTATGCGAGCATTTTCAGTCAGTAATTAATGAAATCCGATTACCATTTTGGACGTTTAAATACCTTTTGCTCTTCGGTCAGATCCAACCCAATAGTTCCACCCGGATTCATTAAATTATCTGGATCAAAGTGGTTTTTAAGAGCTTTATATACATCCATTTGGTTGCTTCCGATTTGTCCTTCTAACCACGGAGCAAACATCTTGCCAATTCCATGGTGGTGACTCATCGCAGCACCTGATTTTTGGATATGGTCCAAAATTCCTCTGTGATAATTCAGGAACTCATCAAAATCCGTCATTTTAGCAATAAAGATGAAGTAAAGATTTGCGCCTTGAGGATATGAATGTGATATATGTGTAGTTACAACTGTTTTGGGTCTGGATTTACAATATGCACGGACCGTTTCATAAACATGTTGCATGTTATCCCAGTTCACACTGCACTCCAATGTATCAATCATTATTCCAAAATCCTGAAGATTATCCCTTAGATATGGGTCAGAAAAACGGCCATGTTCCCAAGCCTTAGTGGGGATACCCGTAAGTCCCATCGCTTTATATTTTTTGCATATTTTCTTTACGTTTTTGATCTGGTTCTTGCAAAAACCTTTTTCCCCGTCGCTCCATCCCAGCATTAAGCATTTCTCATTTTTCTTAAACCCTTTCATTTCCAGGAGTTGAGGTATTATCGGAATATCTTCAACCCCATACATTCTCATCATGAGCTCGGTCTCTTCCGGATCAGAAATTCGGAAAACCGAGGGGTTCCCAAACTCGGATTGCATAACTTCTCGAGCCGCGTTCTGGGCATCCTGCCAGGTATGGAACATAAAGCTGTACTTGAACTGATTATCCGGCATCCATCTAAATACCTTCAATGTGACATGGGTAAGTACTCCAAAGGTTCCTTCACTTCCCATCATTATCTGGTTTATATCCGGTCCTGTTGCCTTAGCAGGATAATCGTTTGCTTTGATTATGCCTACAGGCGTAGCATACTCTTGTCCTAAAACTATGTTTTCAATTTTGCCGTAGTAAGTGGAGTTTTGCCCAGCCCCTCTGGTAACAGTCCACCCTCCCACAGATGAATACTCGAAGCTTTGTGGAAAATGCCCGCAGGTATATGCTCTCTTTGCGCCAAATTCATTAACTGCATTTCTTAGATGCGCTTCCAGATCCGGCCCACTCATGCCAGCTTCCACCGTAATAGTCTGATTAATCTCGTTGAACTTAATAACCTTGTTAAAGTTCTTTCTCATGTCCAGGGAAACGCCACCTTTCATGCATTCTGTTCCTCTGGTAACCGATGATCCCCCACCATATACATACAGTGGAATTTTCTCGGCAGATACATAAGCCACTATCTTTTCAATTTGTTCTTTATTAGCAGGATATAGTACGACATCGGGAACATTCTCTACCACCTTTCTTCTCAGTCTTAATATGTCATACATTGTTTTCCCATAAGCTACAGACAATCTTGAATATGGGTCTTTCTTTAGATTCTCGGGGCCGACAATCTTACTAAGCTCTGCTATTTGCGCCTCGGTTAGTTTGATTGGAATATCGTAATCAACCTGCTCATAACCTAAATCCATAGGCTCTTTAAAGTCCTCGTCAGTCAATTCAAATATCTCTTTTATTAGCTTGTATAGGGTCTCTTTAGGGACCTTATATCCTGTTGGGCTACCCCATTTGAATATCTCTCTGTATGAGCCTTTGGGTGCCTGTTCTTCTACGAATGGGGGACGGAAATCTTTATATGGTTTTGACATTTGTTACCTCCTCTATTTGATTTTTCTCTTTAAGCCGTCAAACTCTTTATTCTTGTCTCTAAATATTGGTCTAAGTCTTTTGGGGACTTTAACATATCTTTCTTCAAACAGTCTCTGATAAAGATTGTGTTTGTCTACGTTAGGGATAAAGGGCTCTTGGTGATGAACCATTGCCCCTATTGCCTCATCAAAATCCTTAAATTCTCCAAGGCCTACAAATCCGCAAATTGCTGCTCCAAGTCCGCTTGTCTCATATGTTTGAACTCTTACTACAGGAACTCCGAACATGTCGGCTGTCAGTTGGCATACCTCACAAGAGGAGGTTCCTCCCCCTGAAACAGCTACCTTTTCAACTTTTACCCCTGTCTTCTTTTCCAAGCTTTTTGTTCCTTCCATCAGAGCAAAGTTTATTCCCTCAATCATCGCTTTGTAAACATGACCTCTTGTGTGTGATTCAGTAAATCCAACAATTGCGCCCCTATCTTCAGGATGCCTTAGTCCAGCTCCCCAGTAAGGAGAAACAAGAAGGCCTTCGCAACCGGCCGGTATTTCATTTATATACCTATCCATGTATTTTTCTGCTGTAATCCCAGCATTCTTAGCTTCTGCTTTTTCAGAGTATCCGAATTGTTCGATGAACCATGAGATCATCCAATATCCACGATAAATCTGAATTTCCGGATTGTATCTATGCGGATATACCGCAGGATAAGCAGGTAAAAATGCAATAGGTTCAACATATTTTTGGGTTGTCATTTGTACAGTAGCTGTAGTTCCAAAGCTGAGTGAAGCGATATTCTCGGAAACACACCCTGTTCCTAAAGTCTCCGTTCCTTTATCGCTTCCGGTTGCAATTACCGGGAGCCCTTCTGGAAGTCCCATTGCATCCGCAACTTCTTTACTGATTCCTCCGAGTTTTTCGGAAGGGTTAACCAAATCATATAGCATATCGAGAGACATTTTGAACATAGGCCTTTGAAGATTGTTTTCTTTAAACCAGGTCTTATTCTTGTAGTCAAAGGGTATATGCCCAATGGTAGAAGCCACGGAATCAACTAATTTTCCTGTTAGCTTCAAGTTTATATATGCTGAAAGCATTACAAACTTTTTTGCCTTTTCCCATATTTCTGGCTCGTTATCAGCTATCCAGTTTGCGCGAATTCCCGAGGCGGTCTTTTTTACAGTTTCAAACATTCCTACCATCTTGAATATTGCTTTTGTCTTGCCAGGCATATCGGGGACTTCAGCCTCCCTTCTATCCATCCATAAAATTGCATCTCTTAACGGTTTCATTTCCCCGTCCAATATGATGCAAACATCCCTCATGGTAGTCGGGGCGATTCCGATAACGTCCTTCCATTTCTCCCCACTCTCTTGACGCACAGTATTTACTGCTTCAAGTAATTTATCCCAATACAATTCCGGTTTCTGTTCAGCATAGCCGAACTTAAGCGAATAATACGGATTGAATGCAACTCTTGCTTTGTGAATCAGATTTCCCTCTTTATCGAATAACATCGCTCTGATACTCTGCGTTCCGATATCGATTGAAAGTACCAATGGTTTACTCATTTCTTCCTCCTGTTTTTGGCCCGTGGCCTATTCCCCTTATTTATATTATTTTCCTATATTCTTGGGAACGAATTTTACTTTTACTCTATTCCCCTAATTTAAATTATTATCCCATATTCATGAGAACGAATTATATATTTGCTCTATTCCCCAATTAGTCTATTCATGTCCACAGAACATATTACATTTATCCCCAAGTCAAACAAGTTCTCTATGACTGCTTCCTGAAAAGAGTATGGCCTGTCTAGTACAATTTTCTTAGTTTCCTGGACAAAATCAAATATCTTTTCTTTAGGTATCTCGCCATCAATTCTTACTGGGACTGCGGGTAATTTTTTATATATCGTTCTTACCGTAGTACAAACGCTTCTTTTAGGGGCAAGCATCTCCTCGTTTGCAAAAGCAACACCCTTGGGGCACTTATTCCCACTCACCAAAAGACTACCATCTTCTTTTTTTTCTATACTTAACCTGCAACCGTTTGGGCAGGCAATACATACCATCTCCATCTTATTCTCCTTCAAGTTTAAAATGCACTTTGTCACCGCCCTTAACATTGAGTTTCAGTTTGACCCTTTCCATTTCTGGAGGCAACAGATTGGTGTACTTCTTCACTGTCTTCCCCTCTTCATTTCCGTTAACAGTTATCGTTAATGTAGCTTTTTTGCGATCACAAAGGGTGCGGAAATAGAATATTATTTCATGCTCTCCCTCGGTTATTCTCTGCGGAACTAAACTAAGCATTCCTTCCGAAGAAACAATAGCTTCCTTCTCTTTTACCCCCGCATATTTGGCAGCATTTTTGCCGGCAGTTGCCGATCCTTCTGACACGTAGTCAACTAAATCATGGACATGGAGTGCATTCCCGCAAGAAAATACCCCTTCCACAGAAGTCATCATTTTTTCGTTTACCTCTGGGCCTTTTGTTTTTTGGTCAATCTTTACACCTATTGTCTCTGCAAGTTCGTTTTCCGGAATCAGCCCGACAGATAAAATAAGGCCGTCGCATTCAATATATTTTTCAGTACCGGGTTTTACCTTCATAAACTGATCGACCTCAGCCACTTCTATCCCTGTAAGTCTTGGCTCTCCAAAAACCCTGGTCACAGTATGAGAAAGGTATAGCGGTATATCAAAATCCTTTAAACACTGGTGAATGTTTCTAGTAAGTCCTGAAGGGGTACATTTTATTTCATATACACCAACTACTTTTGCCCCTTCAAGAGTAAGTCTTCTTGCCATAATGAGTCCGATATCTCCGCTCCCAAGAATGACGCATTTCTTTACAGGAAGATAACCCAAATGATTCACAAAATTCTGAGCAGTCCCTGCCGTGTATACCCCAACCGGACGTGTGCCATGAATAAAGACCTGCCTTGCAGTTCTTTCTCTGCATCCTGTGGATAAAACAATGGTTTTTGCCGCAATAACGGACATACCAATTGAACTGGTTACTGTAATTTCAAATTCGTCTTGATTTTTCTTTATGGAGGTGACAAAAGTCTGAAGTCTCGTTTCAATTCCTAAATCTTTTACTTCTTTAATATATAGCTCTGCATACTCCGGCCCTGACAGCTTTTTCCCAAATCTTATTAGTCCAAAGCCATCATGAATACACTGCTTTAATATTCCTCCAAGCATAGCTTCTCTTTCAATAATAAGAACGCTTGCTCCCTCTTTTTTAGCCTCTACGGCTGCTGCCAGTCCGCTTGGCCCCCCTCCTATTACGACAACATCGTACATCCTGGGCTCTCCTTTTCCACCTTAAATATTTTCTTGTTATCTATATCCCCATCTCTAGCAAAGATCTCCGGGTCTTAATCTTTAAATAACTATTTCCCGTACCTTTTCTTTTGATTATTCTCCCTTGTTTCTTGCAACCAAGATCTCACTTCCCTATTGCTTTTTTGCAGGTAGATTATTCTCCCTTGTTTCTAGCAACCAATATCTCACTTCCCTGTTGCTTCTTTGCAACCTGATCAATTGCGATCCCCTCATGTTCCGCAATTATTTTTACGATTTGCGGGGAGCAGAATCCTCCTTGGCACCTTCCCATTCCAGCCCTTACCCTTCTCTTTATTCCATCAATAGTTGGAACTTTCAAAGGGGACTGCAAAGCATCGATTATCTCGCCTTTCGATATCTCTTCGCACCGGCAAATGATAACCCCGTAATCAGGATTTTTCTTAATCAGTTTGTCTCTTTCCTCTCTCGGGAGTTCCCTTACTTTAGGGATAGGTTTTCTTATCGGGTTAAACTTTTCATTCTTGGAAATGCTCTCCCCTATAGCATCAATACAATACTTTGTGATGTCCTGAGCTATTGCGGGAGCCGCCGTTATTCCCGGAGACTGAATTCCTGCCGCTTGAACGAAATTTTCTACTTTCTTGCTTCTTTCAATGACAAATTGTTCTTCGTATGTGCTTGCTCTAACTCCAGCAAAATATGTGATAATAGAACCTTTCGAAAGTCTTGGCATCAACATCTGTTGTTTCTTGATAACCATATCAATCCCTTCCGGGGTAGTTGACAGATCCTCTCTGAGAGGGGTTTCAACCGCATTCGGGCCTAACAAAAGATTGTTATCGGCAGTAACCAAAATACCTCCGCCTTTGGTGTGGGATGCCGAAGAGGAAATATCAAACTTGCCCATTACCGTATCCATTAAGGCACTGGCTTTTTTATCCAGTATCATTTCTTCGCCTTTTCTTGGGTGGATTGTGAAAAATCTGTCCCCAGCCATTTCGGCTATTCTATCGCTGTACACTCCGGCTGCATTAACTACAACTTTAGGATAAATTGTTCCCCTGTTGGTCTTTACTGAATATATTCTCCCATCTCTATGTTCCATTCCTAAAACTGCTGTGGAAAGGGCAATCTCCGCCCCATTCTCAATTGCATTTTCGGCAAAAGCGATGGTAACCTCATACGGGCTAACCACATAAACATTTGGATAAAACGTTGCGCCATGAATCTCATCGCTAACATTTGGTTGTCTCTTCTTCAATTCTTTTTGGGAAATATTCTCGATCGCAATTGCATTTTTCTTGGCTCTGGCCTTAATTATTGGCCAGACAAGATTACCAATTGGTTTGGTATATAAAACATATTGCCCGGTTCTTTTCAAAGTAAAGCCCAGTTCTTCAGATAGTTTGGGGTACATAGTATTACCCCTACAATTATACTTAACCTTTATGCAATCGGGAGAAAGGTCAATCCCAGGGTGTATCTCCCCGTCATTCCTTGAGGACTGGTTGACTGCAACATCATATTCTTTATCTACCAGTAAACTTGTAAGATTCCATTTTGAAAGTTCTCTTAGAATCGAGCAACCAACTATTCCTCCCCCAATAACAAGAACATCTACTTTTTTACCTTCGTATTTATCGTCATTTATTTGAGGAATCTTCATAGGTGGTTCTTCAAAACCCCTTAGCTTGATGTCATTAATTACGCCTCGTGAATTTTTAGTATCCACAGCCAGCCTTCCAGCATTGACTATGTCTTCCCAACTATCCAGTTCGCCTCTTAAAACTACTGACCCATTTTCAAATCCGACCTCGATATCAAATAGGCCGGCCTTCAAAAGTTTCTTTGCAATTTTATCTAAAAACATTTTCTCCCCGCCAAATCAGTTTTAGGGCATCATAACCCACTATTCTATATATTTTACATTTATACATAACAAATTACAATATATGACAAAAATGTCTTACCTCAACCCAATATTTCCGCAATCCTCTCTTGTCAATATGCCTTCAAAACCAAAAATATTACTATTGAACTATGCTGCCTTTTGATATACTGATAGTAATCGTACCATTTCATATAATCAGTCATATGGTAATGATGATGTTTTTACGAGGATATATGTTAAAAAAATTTATCTCTGTTTTTATAGTTTTAATTTTAGTTTCCGGCATTTCAGTGGGTTTTTCGGGGTGCAAAAACAAAACAACTGAACATTATGATTTTTCCTGCGATTCAATTCCTGACGGCAATGGAGAAAAGCTAAATGTTATCCTTCTTGCTGGCCAGTCGAACGCTCATGGTTGTGCTTATACCAGCATACTTCAGAGCAAGCTCGGATCAGAGGAATATGAAAAATATACGTCAGGTTTTGATGTATACATTAACTTCGTCATTACCGGAGAAAGCTATTCGAATGGATTTGTAAAAACGTCTCTTAGTATTCCTCGTTCGGATGGGATGTTCGGGCCGGAAATAGGGATGGCAGAAAAACTTGCTGATGCAGATGAAAAGTATTGCATTGTAAAAGTTGCATATGGAGGAACCAATCTTCATACCCAATGGAATCCAGCCTCGAAAGATTTATATGATATTTTTATCAAGTTTACCAATGAATGTACAAACCATCTTTCTCAAAAAAACTACGATGTAAACATCGCAGCACTTTGTTGGATGCAGGGGGAGTCAGATGCATCTTCTGGCCCAGCAGAAAATTATCTTCAAAATACCCGAGCTTTTGTATCTGCAGCAAGAGAGGACCTTGGTGATTTTGCCTTTATCGATGCAGGTATCAGCGACAGCCCCTACTGGGTTGAATATCAAACAATAAATAATGCAAAAATATCTTTTTCAGAGGAAGCAGAAAATAATTATTATATTGATACTATTGCGAATGGACTTACTTATACTTTGGAACCCACTCCCGAATCCCCGGATCTTGCGCACTACGATTCACTTGCACAGATTGAGCTTGGGCATCTCTATGCAGAGATAATATTGGGCTTATAACCCCCAACTCTTCAAATAACTCAGTGGGACAGCAGATATATGTTTGACCTTATAATCCCAAAATCTTCAAATAACTCAGTGGGATAGCAGATATATTTTTTTGCGCCAATATACCCCAAATCATTAATGTGTGATCGGAGATATATTTTTTAGCTTATACCACTCAACCTTCAAATCATGAATGTGTGATATATGTAAGATAGAAAATTCAAAGGAATGAGAAATATCTTCATCATCTCAATCTTATCATGAAGCCTTGAGTAAGCTGGGCGCACATCCGAAACACTCGTTACGGAAAACCTCTTGTTAATCTCGTCTAGGCTTAAATCTGTTTCAATTTCGATTAGTTTACTTTCCCCGGGATAAAGATCAAAGAAATTGTCAGAAAACGGAGCGTTTTCCCCTTGTATTCTTAAGCATACAAATCGTTTATATACTGTTGAACTCACTAGTATCGAAGCTCTTTTTCCGGTTTTTTCTATGTCCACTTTTACATCCTCCTTGAGTAAAGACCTGGATGCTTTTTTGTTTAAAAATACACCTTTTCGAAGAATTTCCTTGCCTGTCTTGTCATATACTACAAGCAAAACATATGACTTATCTGATAGCGGATAATCTTTTGAATCGATTATAGCAATATCATTTATTTGTCCTTTTGGAAGAAATGTCTTCTGAGTCTTTTCAACGAATTCTTTTTTATCGACATCACCAATAATGTACTTAAATAAGATCTCTTCATCTTTGAGAGTATCGTTTATTCCTTTTAGTATGACTCTCTTTTCTTCCAAGACCGGAAAAACGGCAATAGGAGAATTGAAGTGTTTGGTCCGATAATGGAGAGCTTTAAAGTTGTTGTAATAATCTATCCCCGCCCAAGAGCTAACACCCCAGCAATCATTTAACTGCCATACCAAAGCCCCATTCGTGATCCCCTTCAAGAGTCTCCATCCAATTAGCGCAGTTTCCATACATTCTGACTGCAATATTTGCGTAAAATATACAAAATGCTCCTTTTCCTTTGGTTCCCAGAACATTTGATTCATGTAATATTTCATCTTCTTGTTCCCGCTGTTGCATTTTTGATGAAGAAGCATAGTGTGCGACTCTAAATCGGCCCCACTTTCCGGGGCAAATATGTCAATTGCGTTCAGTGAGGGCATAGACTGCATCCCAAATTCACTGCAAAACCGGGTTTTTCTCTTGTTGTAATACTCCGGCCTTTGGAGTCCATGCCAAACAGCCCAGATATGAGTATCGCCTATATTATCTTTGTCCATTCCTTCCATGAAAGTCCCGCTTCCTGGAGAAGTTGGCCAATATGGAGTTACGCCATCTAATCCTTTTAGTCTAGAAGGAATGTCTTCGTAAAAATATTTTCTCATGTCCTCAACTAACGAAAACATGAATTTTCTCCAATCAGTGCTTAAAGCTTCTATTTCGTTATTTCCGCACCATAAAGCTAGGGATGCCCTATGCCTTAGTCTTCTTACATTTGTCTCTAATTCCTTGATTGTTAAGTCATAAAAATCTTTTCTTCCCCATTGGAAAGGAGTGCATGCAAACATCAAGTCCTGCCAAACCAATATTCCATACTTGTCGCACAAATCGTAAAAAGCATTTCTTTCATAATATCCGCCACCCCATACTCTGATCATATTCATGTTAGCGTCTCTTGAAGACTTAACCAAGAACTCCAAATTCTCTTCAGTAGTTCTGTTAATAAAAATATCGGTAGGTATCCAGTTTGCGCCCCTCGCAAATATTCTTTCTCCGTTTAAAACAAAACAAAAATCTTCCCCGTGAGCATCTTTTTCCAAAGATAATTCTATAGTCCTTAAGCCAATTTTCTTGACATCCTCATCAATTACTTCCTCTCCCTTTACCAACCTGTTAACAAGGGTATATAGTGGTTGTTCACCTAGACCATTACACCACCAAATCTCAGGCTTTTCAATTATTACCTTCGCTATTTTCCCTTCGTAAATCAGGGGTGTAATCACTCCCTTTGGAGAAGTAATTTCGCCTTCTACTTTCCATTCATCTCCTGTGAATTCGGGTGTTGACTCAACTAATATTTCCACCCTGCCTTCCTTATGAATCTGGCTTACCTTTATCTCCGACAATCTGTTCTCATATGCAAGTATATATACATCTCTGGTGATGCCGCAGGAAACAAAATGCGGGCCCCAGTCCCATCCAAAATGATATTGCGGATATCTTAAATGTGGGTTTCCAAGTTCCCCTAGTACCCTTTTAGGTAACCT
>Ga0123335_1008559_pt1 | contig 10918 bp, 11 predicted proteins | sample BiotimSIPDNA_2_FD_89707 | JGI IMG/M metagenome (GOLD analysis project Ga0123335, IMG submission 89707) | Anaerobic biogas reactor microbial communites from Washington, USA - Biogas_R2 time_0 SIP DNA | ecosystem: Engineered > Bioreactor > Anaerobic > Unclassified | place: Washington, USA... | reverse complement strand
TGCGCATTATCTCGGTGTACAAGAAATGACATTGATGCAGCGCTAGCCTGTGGTGTCGACTTGATTCATGTTTTTATTCCCACTTCTCCAGTGCAGATGCAGCATGCTGTAAACATGACGCCCCAGCAGGTGCTTGAAGCAGCGGTTGATTCAGTCAAATACGTGAAGTCCCACGGCGTAAAATGCGAGTTTTCACCGATGGATGCCACACGTAGCGAGTTGCCTTTCCTAAAGCAAGTTTGTAAGGCTGCTCAAGATGCTGGCATGGACAGTTTAAACGTGCCCGACACTGTAGGTATTATGATTCCTAAAACAACTGCTAAACTAATTGAAGATATAAAAACCGTCGTTAACGTTCCCATAAGTATTCATTGCCACGATGACTTGGGATTAGCAGTTGCTAACAGTTTAGCGGCTGTAGAAGCGGGAGCATCTCAAGTGCATGTTGCAGTAAACGGTTTAGGTGAACGTGCTGGCAACGCTTCCTTAGAGGAAGTTGTGACAACCCTGCATGTTGTCTATAAGTATAAGACAAACGTTAACACACGATTACTCTATACAACTAGTCGTATGGTGTCCTCTCTCACAGGTATAGCGGTTCAAGTGAACAAAGCCATTGTTGGCGAAAACGCTTTTGCCCACGAATCCGGCATCCACACACGCGGTGTAACCGAAAAACCACTGACGTTTGAGCCCATCAGCCCCGAACTGGTAGGACGCACACGCAAACTGGTTGCTGGCAAACTGGCAGGTACACGTGGCATTCAGGCTGAACTTGAAGAAATCGGAATCCACCCAAACGAGGCACAGCTTGCTGAAATAGTGCAGCGTGTCAAAGACTTAGGTGACAAGGGCAAACTGGTTACCGACGCCGACTTGATCGCGTTAACTTCTGCGGTTATGGGTGAGGTCATCGGCGAAGAAAAAATTGTTGATTTATGCGACATGGCAGTGGTTACAGGCATAAAAGTTATCCCAACCGCCTCAGTACGCTTAACGCTGGATGGTAAAGAATATGTTGCTGCTGAAACAGGCGTTGGCCCAGTTGATGCTGTGCTCAAGGCAATTCAGAAGTTAACCAGTAACTTGGAGAAAATCCGCCTCAGCGAGTACCGACTGGAAGCCATAACTGGCGGTTCTAACGCAGTAGCAGAAGTCGTAATCAAAGTCGAGGACGAAAAAGGCAACATTGTCAGCGCTCGTGCAGCCAGAGAAGATATTGTCATGGCAAGCGTTGAAGCAATGATAAACGGTATAAACAAGTGCCTACTTAAGAATCGTAAGCAGGGAAACAAAAAGTGAAAGTAACCTATCAAGGAGAAACTGGCGCCTACAGTGAAATGGCCGTTTACAAATTCTTCGGCACCAAAGTAGAGCCTGTTCCCTGTAAAGACTTTCGCGAAGTTTTCGAATCAGTAAAAACAGGTGCTGTCCCCAATGGTGTAGTGCCGATTGAGAATTCTATTGAGGGCAGCGTCAACCAAAACTACGATTTATTCCTTGCATATGACCTGAAGGTTTGCGGTGAGGTCGCAATTAAACTTGCGCACGTTCTCATTGGCAATTCTCAAACAAAAATTGAAGACATAGAAACCGTTTACTCTCACCCCCAAGCGTTAGCGCAATGCCGCAGTTACCTTGAGAAGTACAAGTGGGAAATTATCCCCGCATACGACACTGCTGGAAGCGTCAAAATCATCAAAGAAAAAGCTCTCTCTACCGCCGCAGCAATAGCCAGCGAAAAAGCCGCTGATCTGTACGGAATGAAAATTCTGGCACGAGACATAGCTGACAACCCATACAATTACACCCGCTTCCTTGTGCTTTCTCATGAAGACGCGCCGCCAACGGGCGATGACAAAACCAGCATTATTTTCTCAGCCAAACACGCCCCTGGAACCCTTTATCATGCGCTGGGAGAGTTTGCATCCAGAAATATCAACCTAACCCGCATCGAATCCAGACCCACCAAAACCACCGCTTGGCAATACAACTTTTACCTCGACTTCGAAGGACACAGAACTGAAAAACGCTGCAAAGAAGCGTTGCAGGCACTGGAAAAATACGCAACATTCGTCAAGATTTTGGGGTCTTACCCAAGAGTCATCTAAACTTTTTTTGGTTCTGTTAACTGCTTGATTTTTTCGTGAATGTCCTTTGGCTTGATTGGGTTGCCGCAGTGTTTGCAGATTAGCAGTTTTCCTTTTTCTGGGATGTCGTTCATACCGTTGCATTTGGGGCAGTTAAACGCTGATGCAACAATGCCGCTTTCATCCAGAGACTTTTTGAGGTCTGTGAAGTCTTCTCCTTTAACCTGTATGGTTGGGGTTTGGGACATAGCATCTTCGAAAACGTCTATGGCGCAGTCTTGGCACAGCTTTTTTCCCTCGTACTGTGGAAACTCTTTTTGCTTGCCAAAGTAGGGTGAACCCATAACCATCCATCTAATGTAGCCCTTTCTTAGTTGCATGTTCCAGAAAACCAGTTTCTTCTCGTTCCACAAGAGTTCTTTACCACATTTTGTACAGTTTTCCATAGACGTCACGTTAGATATTGGTTGGATTTGGAAGTAAATAGCTCTTTTGTTGACATTCTAATTATGGCAAATGCCATTTAGTAGAGCAGACAATTCGAAGAAACTGTTCAATTTTCTATGGTAGCGTTACTCTTCGGTTGATTGTAGCATTTTGTACATGACTTCATAGCTTTTGCCGTAGTCGCTATCAACCCTTGCCAGCCTTGCTCTAAGTTTATCCATTCGCTCTACCATTGCAGCAGAATCCTTCTTTTTTATCAGATCAAGCCATTCCTGCGCGTTGGCGATAAAGAGTTCCTCAATTTTACCCAAACCCCCCAGTTTGGTTTGCACGTTGGCATAAAGGTCTGGTGTTTCAAGGGCAGTGGCTTCAGCTAGCGTGAAGAGCATGCGGTAGGTGGTTCCTGCCAGCTTTTTTGATTCGGGAAACGATGGCTGTTCAAGCAGGGTTTCGCAGGCAGCTAAGCCTAGAAAATGTGGAAAGCCCAGCACGATAGACATTAGCTTGTCGTGTTTTTGTGGGGTCATGATGAAGACGTGGGCTTCTTCTCTTTCCAGCCAAGCCTTGTATTTTTCTGCATATGCTGTCTCTTCAGGGTTGGTTGGGGTGAGCACGTATGCTTTGTGTGCTACGCCGTTGCTGCCTGGCCCAAAAACTGGGTGCGTACCTAAAACCAAAGCGCCTTTCAGGTATTGGTGCATTATGTTTACGGGGTACTCTTTGATTGAGCAAATATCCATTATTGGCTGACCAGGGTGTATGGCGGGCGCGATTTTTTTGACGACTTCTTCGAAAGACGAGATAGATGTGCAAATTAAAACACGGTCTGCTTCTCTTACTGCGTCTGGAAAGTCTGCGGTTTCAACTTGTAGCTCTTTTTTTAGTTTAGCCAGTTTCTCAGCTTTACGGTCAGCGAGGATTGCGGTGTCGCCTTTTTCTTTGCAGAATTTAGCGAACCAAACGCCCATTTTTCCCGCGCCGAGAATGGCTGTCTTCATCTATTTTGCTGCCTCACAGATTCTATCCAGTCCCACTTCTATTTGGTCGTCTGGCGCAGTTAAGCTTATTCGAAAGTGCTCACGGTAATCGCCAAATGATGTGCCTGGAGCCACAGCTACGCCTTTGTCAAGTAGTCCTAAGGTGAACCGTTCAGAGTCTAAGCCTCTGAGCCTTGGGAACACATAGAAGGGTGCGTCTGGTTTTGTGAATTCGAAGCCTGCCTCGGAGAGTTTCTTGCTTGCAAGGTCTGCTCTTTGCTTGTATTTTGCTTTGATGTTTGAGGCGATTTGCTGATGCAGTTCTAAACCTTTCAGTGCAGCGTCTTGGATGAAAACTGGTACGTTGTTGAACGTTATCTGGTTTAGCTTGGTTATGTTGTCGATGAGCATTTTGTTTGCGACTACATAGCCGATGCGCCAGCCTGTCATAGTGAAAGTCTTTGAGAAACCGTTGGAGAGAATGTGTTTGCATTCACCGTCGTATTCTAGGATGCTTTTGGTTTTGGAAAAGCTGATTGCGCCGTAAACCTCGTCTGAGAGGATGGTTACTCCTTTCTTGTTAGCTATCTCAACGATGCCGTCAAGGGTATCTGTATCCATCACCTTGCTTGTAGGATTATTCGGATTATTTAGTATAATCATTTTTGTGTCTTTATCAACCAGTTTCTCAATTTTTTCCAGATCAACTTTCCAGCCAGTCTCCATTTCAGTTCGCAACAGCTTGGTTTTGGCACCAAAACTTTTCGCGATTAAATCATAAGCTGTCCAGTAAGGCGTCGGAATAATAACGTTGCCACCGTTTCTGAGCATAAGAAACATGGTGCTGAAAATTGCCCATTTCGAGCCTGGAGTAATAACAACGTTTTCTGCTTTAACGCCGTGGACCTCAGCGATTTTCTGCCGCAACCTAAGTTCGCCGTAAGACGACGAATACTTGGTTTTGCCTGCCTTCATTGAAGCATACGCTGCTTCCACGATTTCGGGAGGCGTAGCCATGTCTGGGTCGCCGAGGTTTAACCGAATTATCTTTTTTCCTTCACTTTCCAGCTTAAGCGCTTTCTCGTTTATTTCATAGAGCACAAACGGACTCTCCGTTAAGAGTTCTTCTATTCTTGAACGGCACTGCACATATTAACTATTTCGCGGTAAACGGCTTCAACTTGGGCTGGGTCAAGCGAATATTTAGCTGATTTTTCTTTGACACGCTGGTAAACCTCGCTTTCTCGGGACGCATCGCGAACGGCTATGCCCTGCTTTTTCTTTACATCGCCGATGGCTTTGCAGATTTTGGCTCGCTCACTTAATGCTTTAAGGATTTGGTCGTCAACTTCATCTACACGTTTACGCAACTTTGCAAGTTCCTCCATGCGTTTTACTGCTCCTTGAGGACTTTGGGAATAAAACCCGCTCGAATTAAGTGGTCAACTAGGGTTACTGCGACTGCTGCTTCGATCGCTGGCACAGCTTTTGGAACCACACACGGGTCATGCCTACCTTTAACTCTCAAAGTGGTTTCTTTCATGGCGGATAGGTTAACGGTTTTCTGCTCTTTAGCAATTGACGGCGTTGGCTTAATTGCCACGCGAATAATGATTGGCATGCCGCTGGATAAGCCGCCTAAAATTCCACCAGCATTATCTGTGGCAGTAGCGACTTTGTCGTTCTTGAACAGGAAGGCATCATTATTTTCCGAGCCACGTATAGAGGCTGCACGGAAACCTGCGCCAAATTCAACTCCTTTTACGGCAGAGACACCAAACAGGGCCTTGGCTAAATCAGCGTCCAACGCGTCAAATAGTGGCTCGCCAATCCCGACGGGCATGTTAAGCGCGATGCACTCGACGATTCCTCCAAGACTGTCACCTTCGCTTCTAGCCGCGATTATGGCTTCCTCCATTTTTTTGGCACACGCCAAGTCTGGGCACCGTGTGGCTGCGGAATAACGGTTTTTTTGGATTTCCATGACACTAAACCTTTTGTCAGAGCAAACCTGCCCAATCGCTAAGGTGTATGCTAAAACGTCTATGTCAAAGCGGTTTAGAAGCTTCTTGGCTATTGCCCCAGCCAAAATCAAGGCAACCGTCACGCGACCAGAGAATCTTCCGCCGCCACGGTAATCGTTGAAGCCGCCATATCGGATGCGTGCTGGGTAATCGGAGTGTCCGGGTCTTGGCAGGTCTTTTATGTCTTCGTAGTCGCTGGAGTTGGTTTCCTTGTTTTCAACCGTTATCGTGATGGGTGCGCCTGTGGTTTTACCGTTGAAGACTCCGCTGAGGATTTTGGCGGTGTCTTTTTCGGCTCTGGCTGAAACAATTTTTGGCTCTGCTGGAATCCGCCTGTCCAGTTCCTCTTGAAAGTCCTCTTCTGAAAGTGCCAAGCCAGCTGGACAGCCGTCAATGACTACGCCGACGACTTTGCCGTGGCTTTCTCCAAACGTGGTTATTGTGAATTCTTTACCTAACGAGTTTCCCGCCAACGATTTCCGCTCCTATACCTGCTAAATCATTGTAGAATAGCGGATAAGACTTTCTGACGCACTCAGCGTTTTCAATTATTGTTTGACCCTTCGCATTCAACGCGGCGACTGCGCACGCCATGGCGATTCGGTGGTCATTGTGCGGATCGATGGTTGCACCATGAAGGTTGCAGGGTCCTTTGATGGTTAAGCTGCTCTCGTCCATGCTGATGTCTGCACCCATCTTGCTCAGTTCAGAGTGAACCGCGGCTAAACGGTCTGACTCCTTAAACCGCAGACGGGAAGCATTGTAAATCTTGCTTGCCTCGTCAGCAAAGCATGCGAGAACAGCGCAGATTGGAACTAGGTCAGGAATGTTTTTGGCGTCAATATCAACTGGTTTTAGCAATCCGCCTGAGCCTTTGATTTCTATGCTGTCTGGGCAGACTTTGCCCTCAACGCCCATCCGTTTTAGAACTTCCAAGATTGCCTTGTCACCTTGAAAGGTCTCGTACTGTAAGTTTCCGATTGTTACGTTTGATTCGGTTATGGCTGCGGCTGCTAGTAGAAACGCTGCTGAAGAAAAATCGCCTGGCACTTTGCCGTCAGCTTGCTTGTAAGTCTGCTTTGCGGGAATGCGGATGCGTTTGAAGTCCTTGCTGATTTCAATTTTTACTTTGTGGTGGACAAGAATTTCTTGAGTCATCCTGACATAGTCTTTCGATTCTAAAGGTGTTGTAAGCGTTATTTCCGTGTCCTTTTGTGCCATGGGGCAAGCAAACATCAAGCCTGAAATGAATTGGGAGCTTACGTCTCCTGCAATCGCGGTTCTTCCGCCCATAATGCCATTGCCTTCAACAACGATGACAGGAAACTTTCCAATCTGCTTGGGAAACGCGTTAACACCGAGGTCCTTTAAGCTGCGAAGTAACGGCTCTATTGGTCTGCGCTTAAGCCCACTGGATAAAAGAAACGCTGAACGACCCTCAGCCAAAGCCGCTATCGGAATCATAAACCGCAAGGTTGCCCCAGATTCGCCCACGTCGATAAGGTCGCTGGCGGCTTTCAGGCGGCTAACGCTTTGCACGGTCCAGCAGTCCTGCGTGGTTTGGACTTTGGCACCTAAAGCGGTGATTGCGCGAACAGTTGCTTGTGTGTCCTCTGAAGATAGAGGGTTAGAAACTTTTCCTGTGTCCTCGGAAAGCGCTGCTGCAATCAGCATCCGCTGCGTGTAAGATTTTGATGGGGGAGCGCAAACTTTGCCTTCGAGTTTTTGTGTTTCTTTAACGGTTACCGTTACCATTACCCAAGCACCTTGCCTTCTCTTGGTTCAAGCTTGCTTGTATAATTTGCCCCTCATAAACCTGCCATGCCGCTTTTACAGCGTCAACTTTGTCTTTGGGCACCACGGCGGTTGTTGCTGGTCCTTTACCGCATAATCCAGAGGCTTTGGCGCCAGCGGCTAATGCGTCCACGGCGGTTTTAGCGTTAAAACCATATGCCGCTGAATACGCTAAGCCGTTAAGCGTTAAAGCTTCCCAATAGTAGCCTTTGACGGCTAAGTTGTAGGCTGCTTCAACCTGCGGCTTAATAGTCTGCAGCTTGCTCATGTCAGAGTCTGCAGTGTACGTCTTTTTGGGAGGAATCTGAAACAATACCACGTAATCCTCAGTTAACGGTTCCTGCTTGACAAGTTTGCAATTCACGTTATCCGTAACCACTAAGCCGCCAAAATATGAAGCGCAGGCATCATCAAAAGCGCCTGTAACCGTAACCTTCGCGTCAAAAGCAGCCTGCACACCAAGATTAACAACTTCTAAATCGTCCAGCGTCTTTGCCAATGCTCCAAGAGTTGCCAGAGCCACAGCGTTGGCTGCAGTGCTGCTGCTTTTTAGTCCTCGTGCGATGGGGATGTTACTTGAAGTTTTCACTTTTGCACCAAACTCGTTCTCCAGTTGGAAGTGTTTGAGGACGGCTGTGACGGCTTTCTGGATTAAGAGCGGGTTTTCTTTTGGGTCAGAGGTGATTTCTGCTTCGATAACTTTGGATTCGCTTGTTAGTTTGACATGAGCTTTTGTAAACAAATCTACGCCGAAAGCTGCACCCCTGCCAAGTGCGATTGCGTTAACGATTGTTGCCGCGCCATGAGATATAGCCAAAGCTTCTTGCGTCAACGTTTACACCTTGCTTAAATAGTCTAATGCCGCTTCACGCATAACTTTAACTGGTGCCTGTTTTTTAGTCCAGATTTCAAATGATGCTGCACCCTGATAAATCAGCATTTCCAAACCGCTTACTGCTTTGGCGCCTGCGGATTTGGCGTCTTTGGCAAGTTTTGTTTCTATCGGGTTATACACGATGTCCATGACCGTTAAGTTGGGCTTTAACCATTCAGCGTTGACGAGGCTTTGGTTGGCGTTGGGTTTCATGCCAACTGACGTTGCGTTAATTAAAATATCTGAATCTGCAATCTTCGCTTTGATTTTATCTTCTGAAAGTTCTTCTGCATTAACTTTTTTTCCAAGGTTTTTTTTGAGAAGGCTGGCTAGCTCTTTTGCCTCTGAAACAGTGCGGTTAAGAATCATCAATTCATCAATTTCTTTAGAAAGCGTGTAGGCTATTGCTCTTGCTGCTCCGCCACAACCCAACAGCAGCACACGTTTGCCTTTTGGGTTTGCCCTGTTTTCTTTAAGCGCCATCAAAGCGCCGACGCCATCGGTGTTGTAGCCGAAGAGTTTGCCGTCTCTGTTGTGGATGGTGTTAACGGCGTTGAGGAACTTGGCGTTTTCGTCTATATGGTCAAGGTGGCTGATGACTGCTTCTTTATGTGGCATAGTAACGTTTAAGCCTACAATGCCCAATGACCGCATGCCAGCTACTGCGTTGCCTACTTGGGCTGGCGAAACTTTGAATGTTAAATAGGCAAAATCAAGTTTCAAGCTTCTGAATGCTGCGTTGTGAATGATTGGGCTTAGCGAGTGCTCTATTGGGTCGCCGATGACGCCGCAAACTCGTGTCTTGCCCGATATATCCACTATTTTTGCCCCAGTAAGCTATAAGCAGTTTTCATTTCTCTTATGCTTATTTGTCCCGGAGCGGTTTCACTGCCTTCTTGAAGGGAGGCAAAAGTGAAGAATGCCCCGAAAACTGGCGAGAGAAGCCTTGATATCTTGCCTTGCTCGCCCATGCAGAAGCAGACAAGTTTTGTTTTGCCAGCGTTTACTGAAATAAAGTTGAGTGCGGTTAGGTTATCTTGGACTTGTTTCGCTGTGGATATGATTTTGCAGACTCTGGCTCCACTGCTTATTTCTTGTTCAAGAACTCGATTCATTTTTGCAATGTTTAATGGTCCATTAAATTTGTGATAGGAAACTATGATTTCTGCGCCTAAACCGTTTAAATCCAAAATTTGCTCTTTCAGCTTTAAGTTTGTTAAATCCAAATCAACGTATCGGAAACCGCTTTTAGTAGCGTTCAACAAAGTTTGTTGCCGCTGAGCTTGGGTTCCTGAAAAACTGCCGCCTTCACTGCGGAGCTTATTTGTGGCGATTAGGGGAATTTTTGTGTGGGCTGAAAGGTCTGATAGATTGCGGGTTGTCTCCAGACTATCAAGGCGGATTTCGATAAAGTCAGCTTGGGCTGTTTCTGCTTTCTCGATAAGTTTTAAGGCTTCAAGGTTGGTTTTGGGCTGGATGGAAACGCAGATTTTCGGTGTCATTTTTCAATCACCGTTTCATCTGGCACGCTAACGCCGAAGTGTCTGCCTCCTTTAGCGGCAAGGTGAACGATGACTTCGTCGCCAACTTTGAGTTCAGTTACTGGTTTGGAGGCTTTGGGCGTTACGACACGGATGGTTTCTGCGTTTTGAAGGATGGTTTTGATTAGTTTATTGTTGACTTGTGCTTCGACGAGTATGAGTGGTCGGATTTCAATTTTTATTCTGCCCACGTTTGCTTTTCGTGTTTTGCCTTCTCGGTTGACGAGTATAACTTCGTCTCCTGCCTTGAACTCGGAGAGGTAACGTGTAGTTTGCAAACTGCCCAGTGTGTACATGGAGACTGAGCCAGCGTTAACACGGAAGGGTCTTGAAGCCACGTATGGGTTTTCGTTGACTTCTGCTTCCACTAAAAACAAGCCTGCACTTTGGCTGCCAACCAGCATGCCTTCGCCTTGAGTCATCATGTCGCAGGTGTCCACGCAGACGCGTGAGCCGTTACTGATTGGCTTTGTAGCTACGATTTTGGCGGTTGCCATTTCAAGCTTTAGTGCTTCTGGTTTTACGATGGCGACGGTTTTGAGTAGTTCTTCTGAATCTGAGGTTTTCAACAGCACGCCGTCAGTGCCAAGCTCTAAGGTTTCAAGGGCAACTTTTGCTTCTTCAGCGCTGACTACTTCAGCGATTAGTTTGCTTTTGCCCTTTATTTTTGCAATTATGTTTTCCAGCGGAATTACACGCCAGTTTGCGCAGCTGATGATTAAGTAGCTTGCTCCAAGCTCTGCTGCTTTAACGGTTAGGTTTTCAGTTTCTTTATCGCTGATGCAGCTTCTAAGAACCTTGCCTTTAACATCAGTTTTCTCTAAGCCAGTGGATAGGGAAAAGACGTTTCGGGTTTGTTTGGTTGCCAAAAAACTGGCTTTGCCGCCTTCAACAATCACGTCACAGTACTGATTAACAAGCGTTGATAATTCTTCTTTTTTTCCGTTTTCTATCCAGAGTTCTTTCAAGGTTTTTCACCGAGAATCTTCTGCGCTTGCTCCACAGATGCGCCTTTATGCACGATAGCTGAAAGCGCCTTAACAATTAAGGCTTGTTTGTCACATTGGAATACGTTGCGTCCAATGGAGAGTCCAGATGCACCTGCTTTCATAGCATCGCTTGTAGTTTCCAGAATCTCCATTGGCGATTTGCATTTTGGTCCTCCAGCGAT
>Ga0123335_1008553_pt1 | contig 10922 bp, 11 predicted proteins | sample BiotimSIPDNA_2_FD_89707 | JGI IMG/M metagenome (GOLD analysis project Ga0123335, IMG submission 89707) | Anaerobic biogas reactor microbial communites from Washington, USA - Biogas_R2 time_0 SIP DNA | ecosystem: Engineered > Bioreactor > Anaerobic > Unclassified | place: Washington, USA... | reverse complement strand
CTTAAAAATATTCGTAAACTTATTTGCCCTAATGATCATAATGAAGATTTTATTTCTTACAAATTGGTAGCGTAGTGCTTTCTATGATTTTTGTGTTTTTACACAATAAAAAAGACTTGACCTCCGGGGGTATTTTGGAAAGAACGTTTATCGGTGTGTTGTGTGTGATGGGTCTGTATGTCTCAGGTCTGAAATCATTTTTATTTCTAATCAGGTCAACTTCAATCCACTCGTACTTTGAATATTGTTCGTTATATGGTTTTTTCCTGAACTGAACCGGATAAATCCTTACCCATTTGCCATCTTCAGTAAATCCTGCAGTACAAACCAGTTCTTCATACTTTGTGGAGATTGCCGGATATGTTTTAACAGTAATTAAGACCTTTGTTAAAGGCATTTTATATATGTTTTATTTGATAATCAAAGTCCGGAAGTTTTTTTAAAGAGTCTGCCAAATGTTTGCGGTGGCATTGGAATATATCCGCTTCAAAGCAGGTTAATGCAATGCGTTCATTCATCCGCAGCATCTGTAAAAGTTCTTCCTGCAATTCAACTTTAACTGCTAATACATCTTTCCTGTATTCAGCAAATAATTTATCATAATCAGCCTGTGTATTCAAAACCTGCCTTTTGTCAGAATCTATCCCAAGTTCTGGTATATGCACGTACTTAATCCCAACACCTTCACAAGCTTTTTGTAATTGACTTTTACTGAACCCGAATTTCATACTCAAGGCGTTTTTACGGACATCACATAAAACCTTAACATCATTAATTATTAACTTGTTTAAATATTCTTCCAGACTTATGCCCTCGTAACCGATTGTGAATATTATTGTTTCATTACTTTCAGGTTTAAGTGCAATTACTTTTTTGTATTCTTCTGTGCTAAGTATTTCTTTTGCTATTGTACTGTGTAAAGCATAATACGGAAAATTTTTATAGGTGTATTTTATCAATTCATTTTTACCGGCATTTTCAAATTGCCGCTTAATACTGCTAATAATTTTCCTGTCACATTCTTTTAATGTTTGCAAATATTTTACTTTGTCAGTTTTAATCCAGTAAATTCCTTCGTTGCTTACCTGGTTGTATTTAACCATTGTTGAAAGATCTGCATTCGATTGAAAAGAATAACAACCATACTTATATGGCACAAAATGGTACGAAGGAACTGACTGTTGTTTTGTTACCAGCAGCAGCAGTTTTTGAATACTAATCTTTTCAAGCTTACTTTCAAAAGCTTCAAGCAGCGCTAATAATATTTTTCGGCGGTAATACATAGTGCAAAAATAATACTTTTATTTGTTTTAAATTACAAAACCAAGAAAATATTTTAAGCTGGAAAAGTAAACTTTAATAATATTTCCATTTATAAATGCCGGTTTTTCATTAACAGCTTGGTTAAACTCTAATTTATAAACCGGCAGGAGTAACACCTAAAGGGTGGGAAAAATAAACCATTATATTACTGTAATTTTCTATCATTTATAGCTAATTCTAAAATTTTCTGATTAGCGGTTAAAAGGTAAAATTCTCCAGGTAATGAATAAAAATCAGCATCATCAGTGAATATGCATTTCATTTTATCATCACAACTCATAACTGTTTTATATAACAGCCAATCCCCAAGATCAACATTGTTCTGATCAAACGAATTAATTGCTTCAACCGGATTAATTTGAGAATTGTAGATTTCAAAGTTTTTCCTGAATATCTTTTTGAAATCTTTAATACGTAATTGCCATTCTTCTTGAAATCCGGGGTTATTCTTGCGTAAACTTTTAAAATCACTTGCTTTCGATCCATCAATTTCAAACTTATTTTTATAGAATTTTACAGTATTATGTTGAATATGCTTGTAATATTCCTGTGCAACACTCAGTGTACTATAAGTTTTGGCTATTGATTTAAGATAATCAATCGATTCTTGAATTGTTTCGATTGTTTCCTTTAAATTTGCTTTTGTGCCTGCTAACCCGAAAGGATCTTTAAAGAAAATTATAATATTGGTATCAACAAAAAAAGCTTCCGTGGGAAGCTTTTTTCTTTTGTCTAAAACATCTTTTACATCAATTACATAAGGCATATTTCCACCTAAATAGAAGTATAAAAAACAGCCGGATCAATACCCTTATGCATTAAATATGTCCTGTTATTTGCATTTATAATTGATAGTTCAACTTCATCCAAATCGTCCGGATCCATTCCTTCAATTTTTATTTTAGCAAATAACTCCTTAACTGTCCATTTTTTTTCAATTGCCAGTTTACCAAACAAACTATTGCAGAAAGAACTGGATATATACTTATATCCATCAAAATTAAGTACAACTGTACTTGAACTCTTTAGCGCCTCAAATACAAGTTCAAATACTTGTATTCCTTTTTCGGCTGACATCAGAGATGTTGCGCCAATTAAATCAACAATATTAATTTTTTCCATATTATTTTCTTTCAATTTTTACAGTTATTATCGTTATAATAAATTCTTAAGTTAATCAGCGTGCCGTGTAGTTTATTTTTAAGTGTGTTTTCAATGTAATTTTCGTATTTGAAAAAACCATCTCCGGAGATAAAATGAAAATTTCCGCCGTTAATTTTAATAAAATTTTGTAATAAAAACAATCCGATACCTGAATTAGGTTCACTACGGGTGGATGTGCCTTCTTGTAATGCCCATTTAATACAACGGCTGTCCGGTTCACCTTTTTTAATTGCCCCATAATTTTTTACCTTATTTGCCAACCCTATTCCGGCATCATAAAATGCCAATTCAAAATATTTTTTTGCTGGATAGAACTGACCGCAAACGCTCAGACCATATTCACAAGTACTATGCAGCATACTGTTATTAATTATTTCGTAAAAATTCGCAACAATGCCCTTGTTAAGTTTACTATCAATCTGGGGTATTCTGGGTAAAATTTCACTTTCAATCCATTCAACAACTTCATTATCATCTTTCACATTTTTGAATCTTCTAAGTTTAATCATTTTACTTTCATCGTTATGCACTTCTTCCGGGTGAGAACCATACAAGAATTCAAAGCCTATAGTATTTAAATAATGATGTACATCTTTATGCCAAGGCATCAACCTTACTTTCTTTTCTTTATTTATTTTCTGAAATAATTGGTCAAAAAAAACTACACAAAATGGTCTTATAAATTTAGTCTTAATTTCAAAATACTCTTCCTTTTCATTTCTAATTTCATTCTGCCAAACTGCCAACTCTTCAATTGATGCAGGATTGATACTTAAATATTCCATTCTCTTTTTACCAAAGCCTTATTTTATTTAAAAATTTTCTTCCACCCCATACTCTTTCAGTATTTCCATCATAATTTCTCCTTCTTCCTGTGTAAGTCCCGTTTTTAATAAACAGCCTGGTTTAATGCAGATTTATTTTTCGGCAGGAGTTAATACTGACAGGAGGAAAAAACAACTTAACTTTAATCATTTCCACCATATTTCTTATAATCATAAGCGCATAATAGTTTTCTATAATCGGTCTTATTCTTATCTTCATATTCTCTAAGAAATTTTTCAACATCATCGAGGTTTAATTTACCATTAAGAATTGACCATAATATTGCACTGATTTTCCCACTTGGTGGAATGTCATCATCTTCATTTATGGCTTGAATTGTTGTATGTTCACTTACAATAGTTGTTGCTTTCCCAAGTTTAGTAACCTGCTGTTCTTTCAACTGTTCTGCTTTATCTATTGTATTGCAAATCAAATTAAAACCAAATATTGGAAAATATTGTTGCCCATGTATTTTATGTTTATTTACTAAAGTTAAAAGTTGCGTATTAGACTCTTCAATAATATTAAAATAATTGGTCATCATTTCTGCAGATGTTTGATATTGATATTGAATAGTTTTGATTGAACCAATTGCTATGATTTTATCACTATTATTTAAATTTTCCAAATCTTCTGTAATTTTAACTTGTATCCTACCACCTGTATATATTTCTTTTACAATACTCTGTACCTTTCGTACATCCATAGCAGAGATTGGAAGAATCAATTTTGATATTGATTGATAAATTTCAATAAAATCATCAGTTTTTATTTTATTTATTCTTATTGTTGAAAATCCTTCAAGTACAATATCATGTTCGTAAATAGTATGTGAAGTAGAATCTTTTTCATATTCAACTAATAGAAAATTTTCACGAATCTTTTTTGCTTCCTCAGAATTTGGTTCAATATATGTGAATATAGTTTTTAATATACTTTTAATATTTTCATCACCAATTCCATAACCCATAAAAATAATAGGGTTATGAATAAATAATGATAATAACTGAGCGCGAATAAGTTCATACTTTTGAGAAAATTTTACATAATCATCTTTGGTTATAATAATTTTTGCAGGTTGATTAACACAGCCATGTATTTTATAAACTGACCCATATGGATTACTCAGAAGAATATCATTGCCTATTAATGGTTGAAATTCAAAGATTTTTTCAATTAGTAAGTCATAATTCGTTGTTATTATTGAACTAATGTTTTTTCGGATTTTTTTAAACTCAGCAATTTCAATTTGCATCGTTTCTTTGAATTTTAGAGGTTTTAAGAGGTTTGCAACATAAATTTTCAACCGGCTTAAATTAATTCCATTCTCCATTCTCTTGTAAAACTCATCATTGACAGTTTTGAATTTTCCATTTCTATTCTGCATCAATATTTCATTAAATTCAGTTTCTAATAAAGCTGCAATTTTATCAAATTCATATACTCCATTATTTTCACATTTTGCTTTAATATCTAAATAATATTCAGTGTTGTTTTTTAATTCTGTAGAAATATATTTGAGTAAACCATCCCAAGTATAGGCATTTTCTAAATACCTTAAACTAATTCCGGTACCAATAAAAAGAACCGGATGATTTCTATAATTATTAACGAAATTAGCAATATCCATATAAAACCTCTTTGAATTTATTTTTTCACCAGAAATTTTCTCATAGTGACTCAAAATTTATCCGCATCAGACAGGAGCAACTCCTTGCCGGTATTAATACATTTTTATTCTTTGGTGCGCAGTCATATCAAATTTCCCCTAGATTTCCTTTAATACCGGGGCATAATCCAAATAACTGATTATACTTTTATTATTTATATTCTCTTTCCAGGCTTCTTCTTCGTGCGAAATATTATAAATTATATCTTTGGTTTTTTTAAACCTGAAATGTTTAAAAACTGTATCCAATATGGTTAGTTCTTCTTTTTTAAAAATGCTTGTATCAAACTTTTTTACAGGTACGAATCGTTCATTTTCTTCATCTTTATAGCTTACCAGTTCCGATGCAATTATTTCTTTCTGCGCCAGTATTCCAAATATAATCTCATATTGATCAGGTACGGGTCCTTTGGGTATTGCGGCATACTCCATTCCCGAAATTGAACTACCTGAATATTTATAAGCAGCAAAATCAGCATAGAAAAGTAATTTATTCAACCGGGTTTTAAATGGTGCGTTTTCAATAAAATATACTACCATATTTGCAAATTTTTCAAAAGAAGGGATAGTAAAGCCGTTAAATCTGTTGGGGATTATTTTTCGGTTGAAATAATGTTGTTCAAAGTTAAAACAATCTTTGCTCTCTTCCTCAATCAGACTGATCAGATTTTTCTTGATTTTTTCAGGCAGTTTAACCTCTTTTTTTCTTTCAATAAGTTTTAAAACCTCTCCGGGATCAAGACATAAATTCAAAAGTGTTCCATTACTTTGATTCGGTAATTCCCCTTTTTCGTAAGCTGCATACTGGTTTATTCCAAAACCAAGTAATTTAGAAAAAGATGCAGATGTTAAACCATATTCATCTTTTAACATAGTTAACTGTTCAGGCGAAGGTATGCCGTATTTTTCTCTGTACTGGTTATAAACTTGCGAAATGCTAACTTCATCTATATCTGTTGTTGTAAATTCTTCACCACATTTATTACACTTGTAAAACGACTCATAAAGTTCATATTCTTCTTTGCGGAAAATCCGTTTTGCTTTCTCAAAAGTTAATACGGCTTGACCGTCGCAAACAGGGCATTCTATTAATTTTTTCATTTCTACTCAATCATTTGTTTAAAGGGATATTTCATTTTGTGTTCCGCTATATGAAACGAAATACACATAACGCGTTTTCCGGTTTTCCCAAGGTTGATTTTAATATAAATTTCTTTCCCCTTGATTGTAATACCAAACTCATAATTAGGTGGGCTTTCAGGATCGTAAGCATCATCAATCGGTCCTCGTGAATAATCTTTTGCTTCAAGTCCGGCAAGGAAGCCTTCTCTTTGTTTAGATGTAATTTCCAAGTCGTAAAGTGTTTGCTAGTTTTTATCTCTGTCCTTAAAATAAACATCATTGATTTTCAGCTTTTGTTTGAACTCGGTTAAAAAGTTTTCAACTGTTTTTATTTCTGTCATAAACTTACGTTTTATTATCGCAACAATCAACGATAAAGTTAGAATACTTGTTTAATATGTTATATATCTCACTTTAACGTGCATATTATATTTTCTGTTTCTTTTCCATTCCACTTATATTCCGTCCTATCAAGAGCAGCGGTTGGTCGCTGAGCACCGGTGGTTAAGCGGAGCCGAACCCACCGTTAGCGGAACTTCGACTTCGCTCAGTTTCCGCTACATCTTGCTCAGTTTTTATAATACGTGTTTTATATACGCTTCAGCAATTATCTATTTTTCCTTCCCGTCTTTTCAACAAACTCTTTCAATTCCGGAATGGAATCATTTAATCCATAAACAGCAACCGAGTCGGTAAAAGCAGACCCGGAATAATCACAGATAATTACATTGTCGTCGGCAAAATATAATCCCAAATAAAAATTAGATGTGTCGGCTGTTAAATAATGATCATCAGCGTTTTTTATAATTTCCGTAAGTCCTTTTGCAGATGGAGCTTCTGTTTTTGAAAGGTAACCTATATAATAATCGTAAGTAAGGTTTGTCAGGTTTTCATCAAAATAATCTAAGTAAAGTTCTCCCGCAACCCGTAAATCTTCCGAACCAAGATCACCGTAAAAATCATCACTCAAACTGTAATTATTAGTACCGGCGCAGCCATAAAGCAATATTAAAATTATAACAGCAAAATATCTCATTATCAGCTCCACAAAATTGGTGTTTTATCCAGATTGTTATTATCAGCCAACTCTCTGCCTGTATCAAGATCGATCAGCGGTATGTCAGTTTCTGTAATATCGCCCGTGTTATCAAATATATATTTATAACTTTTTTCTGCAAACGGTATAAATACATCATAAAATCTGGGCAGGCAATCTTCAAAAAAGTGAACCCGTGGTTTGTTGAGAAAGTTATAAGGTCTGTCAACGGGTGTTTCTAAAATCAGACTGTCTTTTTCTTTATTTACAAGTTCTTCATAATCTTTAAATAGAAAATCACCGATAACAGGAATATTCCTGTAAAAACTTGGGTGATCTCCTTCTGCCGCACCGAACATTGTATGCAATCCTTTAATCCACCCGTTTATTTTATCCGGACTGTAATCTTCATTATAAACTTCTTTAATTAATTCACTGAAAACTTGGAGAACAAGTTTCTTTTCAGGGTAATAATCAGTGTAAATATTTCCAAGTTCATCGTGGAGATTAGAGTAATTAACTTCAATTGGATAGCCGGAGAACTTAGTAAGGTAATTATAAAGAAGCACATCAAGCCTCATTTCAAGCTTTCTGTGTTCCGTCTTGTTTTCATTATAATTGCCAACCATGTCCCGTACAAACGGATGCATTATTCCATCGGCTATAATGTGTCCGGCATAACCCAGAAAAAAAGAAAAAAGTAATCTTATCTCTTTTTTTGATTTGCTGGTTTTTAATTCTTTAATTCTTTTAAAAGCTTTTAATACCAGTTCATTGGTTTTTTCATAATGGAATTTATCCGCAAGTTCACTTTCGGAAGATAATATAAAATCATCGTCCGCTATACTTGCATAAGGCAAATCCGGACCAACAGCCCCAACCTGCATAAAATAAATACCAGTCTGCAAAAGCGACTTTAATTTACTTTGAGGCATAATACTGTAAAAATTCTTAATAAGTAAAATATGTGATATTCCGCTCGGCATTTATTTCTTCCTACAAACTGTCCCAAAATAATTGACCAAAAATTCACGCCTGAAAATACAACAATAATTATCAAATGTAAATAGGTATAAGTGCTTAGTCCGTAGCGGTCAATGTTTACAAGGGGTTTCCGCGAATGTTAAGCGATGCAAGTTGTATTTCCGCCACCTTAGTTATACCGGCTTTCCAATCCCCTCCCTGCCTGCCAGTCAAAAGCCTGGTTCACAAACCGGCAGGCACGGCGGTCTCCGGTCTGCTTTTTTCATTCAACATTTAGAATTCAAAATTCGAGATTTATTGTATCACTCCTCCGGAGTTCTTCTTTCTTTTGTGTCCATTTTTCTGTAAACATATCATCCCTACGGGATTGAAAACAGTACATAGTACTTAGTATTAAGTAACTAGAAAAAATTTGCAACTTACAGCTTACAACTTATAACAGTTTTCCCATCCTGTTTATCCTGTAAATCGGTGTTAAAAAAGATTAGGAAAAAACTATGCCCTTGCTTTGCCCTGCCTGCCAGTCAAAAGCCTGGTTCACAAACCGGCAGGCACGGCTGCTTCCTCCCCTTTGTCAAAGGGGAGGACTGAGGTGGGGTTCGTAACTTTAAAAGTTTTCAACCTCCTCGGTCAGGAAGCAGCAACACTCGTAAACACGCAGCAGTTGGCAGGAAATTATGAAGTTAAGTTCGATGCAAGCAATCTTTCAAGCGGAATTTATCTTTACAAGCTACAGGCAGGAGATTTCAGTTCTGTGAAGAAATTATTACTTTTAAAATAAAATACACTTACTAAAGATGTCATATTTAACTAAACCAACACTCTTCTTCAGTAATCCAGTATTCCGGAATAAGAGCAGAGCTATTGAACTTAACTTTTTTATTTTTCAAGTTAAAAATCCAATTTGATTTGAAGAATCCTATATTTGTCAAATAACCCCTTAATAAAACATTTTAGCCTGCCGATAATGTATATGCAATAAATACGTTGCATTCCTCAGAAATTAGGAAAATGTTATTTATAGCAGAATTTATGCAGGAATAAAGATGTCGGGTTCAATGGAAGACAAATTTAAACTATTCTCCGGAGAGTAAATATGAGAAAGATTTTAATGTTTTTACTTTTAAACTGTATTCTTTCAGCGCAAAGCTGGGATCAAATAATTAAAACAGTAGCTTCTGACCGTGCGGCTAACGATTGGTTTGGCTATTCGGTATCCATTTCAGGCGATTACGCTATTGTTGGTGCATTTATTGAAGACGAAGACGCATCTGGCGGTAATACAAAGTCAGAGGCCGGGTCGGCATATATATTTCATCGAAGCGGTGAAACCTGGACTCAGCAGCAAAAGATAGTAGCTTTTGACCGTGCGGCTGGCGATTATTTTGGCTGGTCGGTATCCATTTCGGGCGATTACGCTATTGTAGGGGCGTATGCTGAGAACGAAGACGCATCAAGCGGTAGTACCCTGGCAGGCGCGGGTTCAGCGTATATATTTCATCGAAGCGGTGAAACCTGGACTCAGCAGCAAAAAATAGCAGCTTCTGACCGTGCGGTTAACGATTATTTTGGCTATTCGGTATCTATTTCAGGCGATTACGCTATTGTAGGGGCGTTTTTTGAAGACGAAGACGCATCCAGCGCAAATACCCTGTCAAATGCCGGTTCAGCATATATATTTACACGGAGCGGTGAAACCTGGACTCAGCAGCAAAAGATAGCAGCTTCTGACCGTGGGGCTGGCGATCAGTTTGGTATTTCGGTATCCATTTCCGGCGATTACGCTATTGTTGGTGCGCGTTATAATGATGAAGACGCATTCGGTGGTGATACAAAGTCAGATGCCGGGTCTGCGTATATATTTCATCGAAGCGGTGAAACATGGACTCAGCAGCAAAAGATAGCAGCTTCTGACCGTGCGGCTGGCGATTATTTTGGTAATTCGGTATCCATTTCCGGCGATTACGTTATTGTTGGTGCGGGTGGTGACAACTTTCGCACCGGTTCAGCGTATATATTTTATAGAAGTGGTGAAACCTGGACTCAGCAGCAAAAGATTGTAGCTTCTGACCGTGAGTTAGGGGATAGTTTTGGTTTTTCGGTATCAATTTCAGGCGATTACGCTATTGTTGGGGCTCGTTTTGGAGAGGAAGTTTTTGATAATGAAAACTATGATGATGGTTCCGCGTATATATTTCATCGAAGCGGTGTAACCTGGACTCAGCAGAAAAAAATAGTAGCTTCTGACCCTGCGGCTGGCGATAATTTTGGTATTTCAGTATCCATTTCAGGCGGTTATGCTATTGTTGGTGCTAATCATGAAAATGAAGACGCATCCGGCGGTAGTTCAAAGTCAGATGCCGGGTCGGCTTATATATTTAACTGCATTTATTATGTCAATTTAAATTCTTCTTCCGGTTCCAACAATGGAACCTCCTGGGCTAATGCATATACCTCGCTTCAATCGGCATTGGATGCAGCGAAATATGGGTTGCAAAAGGGACATATTACCCTTCATCAGCCTATGATTTAACTAATACATCCCGTTTTTATCACTTCCGTATGAAAGACGGTGTTGAAATTTACGGAGGTTTTGCAGGGACAGAAACTGCTTTATCCCAAAGAACAGATTTTGGAACCGGCGGAGTTAATGAAACAATTTTAAGCGGTGATATTGGTGTAGCTGATGACCAAACTGATAATTGCTATCATATTTTTTATCATCCCAATAGTTATGGGTTAACAAGCACTGCTAAATTAAACGGTTTTACAATTAAATACGGTTATGCCGATGATAAT
>Ga0123335_1008545_pt1 | contig 10934 bp, 11 predicted proteins | sample BiotimSIPDNA_2_FD_89707 | JGI IMG/M metagenome (GOLD analysis project Ga0123335, IMG submission 89707) | Anaerobic biogas reactor microbial communites from Washington, USA - Biogas_R2 time_0 SIP DNA | ecosystem: Engineered > Bioreactor > Anaerobic > Unclassified | place: Washington, USA... | reverse complement strand
TCGACGACGAGCAAGCCCAGCGAGAGATGTGGAACGAAAAACTTCTGGAAGAGTTCAACTTGCGTATCCTGCTACAACGTCCCCTCGATCCTGAACTCGTCCGAACCATCATGTGTTTGCCAGATGAAACCAGCGTGAAACAACACATGGTAAAGGCACTGGAAGCTCGACAGCAACAAATGCTGTCTCGTGGAGCAGAACAGAACAAACTCAATAAACCGAAAGCAAATCCCCAAGCAAGAGTGACAGCTAATGGTTGATCGAATATCAAGCCTAGACACCGGGTATAAAACTGGAGATCTGTCTCTTTTTCCGGAAGCCCTCGATGATAAAGAAACCCTTTACGAAGCCACCAACAACGCTTGGATAATTCTCAAACAGTCTTTGCCATACACCGGGAAAACTGTAATTGTTGAAGATACATCGGCGTTTCCGGCAAAAGGCATTATTCGTGTTGGCCCACCTCCCGGCGAGTCGGGGCAATACGAAATGATATATTATGACAAGAAAACGTCGAACACCTTTCAGGATTTGATCAGGGGCTTTGAGGGTTCTAGGCAGGGCTACTGGAAATCTGGTCAACACTACGTCAGCAATGTTGTGGATGCTGAACATCACAATGCCATTAAAGATGCCATCATCAACATCGAGAAAGATCTTGGGCTTGAAGAGAATCCGGCGTCTCAATCCCTGAACGGTATTTTGAAGGCCCAGGAACACCGCTTTCTGGCCCCTAAGCCCTTGTTCCGGGCATTCCCCATTGTCGGTCCACCTCCGTTGAAAGTTCGATTTCAAAATTTCACTACAGGACACATCATTCGCTACCTCTGGGATTTTGGGGATGGTAGCACTTCGTTGGAAGACAGCCCAATACACACCTATTTGACGGAAGGCAAATATACAGTCAAACTCAATGTGGTTACATCCACTGGGGCTCAAGGTGTTGCGACAAAACGGGACTACATCTACGTCAACAACGACGAATCCACGCCCTTCTTTTATGTAGATTCGATAACCAACCCGTACTCGGTGCAAACAGCCGCCACTTTGAGTGTGGACCCGAAGGAATTTGTATTCGTGGACCAGTCTGACGGAGAAATCGTCCAACGGCATTGGGTTTTCGGCGATGGCGTGAAACTCACTCAGGAAGATCCAGACATACATGACGTAACGCACGTTTACCAGAGTCCTGGCAGTTACATCGTCACATGCTTGATCTCTTTTACTAATGGTCAACTGAAAAGGGTTGAATTGCCGGAACCACTTGTGGTTCTGTAAGGAGATAAATGACAATTCCGACAGCACCTAAGTTTCCGAGTTCGTTTGATAGCGACGAGAACCTATTTGTCGTCCATAACTGCTTGCGATTACGGCTGGCTGAAGACTACCAGATCGGGGACAGTACCATCCAAGCAGAGGGCGACTCCATGGTTGTGGCCAGCATTCCGCCAAGTGGCATCATCACTCTTACAGAGCAGTGTAGCGATTTAGACAAGCGAGCCATTTCTTTCCATTACTCTGCGTTCAGTCAGACGGATGTTGTTTTTTCTGGTTTAGACCTTCTAGACGGGTTCACAGATGTGGCCAAACCAAAACGGATCACGAACGTAACCGTAAATGTGATGGCCCGTCATCACAACAACATTAAAGATTGCCTTGTTGCTATTCAAGAGTTTTGTGGAGTCAAGGGCACTATCGACACAGAACCCTTTGGTGACACATTGGAAGGTCGAATCAATTTCCTGCGGAAGTTGGTGCTGAAACCGAAAGCTTGGTTCACTTCAGATAAACGGACTGGCAATGTTCCGTTGGAGATCGAATTTGAGGATCTGAGTTTTCGATTAGGAACAGATGGCAACGCTGGAACTGTGAAATTGACGTGGGATTTTGGCGACCAGTCCACATCGGTTATTTCACTTTACAGTTTGATTAGTGCGTCGTCCGCTGTTTATGACGCCGACCCAAACGTGCTCGTTCGAGACGTAGACGGCGGCAAAATCAAAAAGACCTATTACACACCGGGTCTATACGACGTTAAGCTGACGGTGGAGAATGATTTCGGTTCTCATGTTTGTATCTTCCCCGAGTTCATCAACGCACGAGTCAAAGCTCCTAATGAAGCCATTATTCGACTAGTGGAAAACACGAGTACGCAGTCGGCTACTCCTGGTGTGCCTCCGAACGGACCTTTTGACACCTATCCGAAGATTCGTTCTCCCATCAACACGTTGATCGAGATCGAAATTCCGACTGGCGAAAACCTCTCGACACCCGGATACTCGTTTGCTGGAGAGTTGTTGGACGATTCCGGAGAACCACTTGATCCGATCACACATTACACATGGGCTTTGGGTGATGATCTAAACCACCCGAACTCATCTTCGACCAAAGCGTCCTACAGCGTGGGTGGCCTCTACGATCTAAAGCTACGAGCGGATACCACCTACGGAGCCTATCGCATTACGACATACGAAGATTCCATTGATGTTGTAGAGAACCAAAACCTTTGGCTCTGGTTGTATCAATCTACAGGTGTGGTTCGGTCCTACGAATATGGTCTAATCAGCGAAACCTTCAAACTTACACCGGCGTCATCGCTAAGCGTGACCCGCAACGACGCTTTCCTGAGTGGGTTGCCAAATGTAGCGGCCCAACGGCAGGAATTCATCCGCAACACCGGCTTCGCCCCCAAGACCACCACGAATTCAGGACAAGGTGGTCCCGTCATGCTCTATTGGGCATCGGGGCGAGGTAGTTCCGATCCGGTGACCAGTGAAGAAATCAAAATAACAGAGTACAACGGATTTGCTGGCACTTACACGGCTCGGACGCCCATCCAGCGGCAATGGAACTGGGTCAACTTTAATTCAAATGGAGCTTCATATTTTGTGTTCGGCACAGTTCCAAGTTACGCTCCGAACACTTCCCCAACCAATACCACTAAACAGTCGCTCAACCTAGCGAGTTTGACAGTGACATCTGAGGCTTTGGGGTCGAGTAATTATCTCAACGGTGCCAGCGAACTGGCGTCGAACCCGGCCATCTATGACTCGACGGGAGATGCAACCTACGGCAACTACAGTGTGCAGCGGACGGCCTGGAAGGACAATAATGGATATTTGGCACGGAACGATTCTGTCGGCCCATTCTTCCGCATTAAGAGCTTTTACAGAACTGAAGGGACAGTGGGCACTCCTTTCGTCAACATCCGCAAGTTGCAAGACATGCAAGGCCCGACGAAGCTAGAGGGTCAATTGACAGACTTGAGCACAGGTGTGTTCTTCCTCAACAATTCTGGATCAGTGTCCAAGTTTAACGCCACAACATCCGTGTGGAGCACCGGTGGTCCTGGAATCAACTCGTTGCTATACCGCAACCTCCAAGACACCACTGTGTCTGGCTACGACAATTCCTCAAATACGCTCTTGCTTGCTTCAGATGGTGACAAGCGAGCATACTTAAGTTTTGACTATAGCTCCAATGCGTTCCTCAAATTCAGCGAGATAGATTTGACATTTGCTTCGCTGGGAAGTAGGCCCGCAGGAGACCAATGGCTCATGGGGGTTTACTGATGGCCTATCCACCTGTCCCGGTATATCCAGACGCAATAGATGACGACTATACCCTGTTCCTGGTGTACAACACAACTGAAACCAGATTGGCTCAAGATAATTCGCCTTGGGCTCAGGAAATAAGCATCATTCCTGTGGCTTCCGATAAACCCGAGATCTGGGCAAGCAACGGCTTTGCCAATATCGAAGGAGAGTTGTTGTACTACGACAGCGTGGAGAAAAACAGCAACGGCAAAGTGAATAAACTGAAGGGTTGCTCACGACAACTCGGCGGGGAACCAACCAAGTTCAATCCCAAAGGCACCTGGATCAGAAGTTTTGTGGTTGCAGAGCATCACAACCAATTGGTGACAGCGATCCTAAAAACCGAGGATTTCATTGGCTACAACTATGATCCTCGACAGGAAACCCTGGATTGGCGTATTCGAAATCTAGAAGAGTTGGAGATCATCTTTGACGACTTCGACTGCCCAGACGTGACTTTCACGTTCAATATCATAGAAAACGACCCCGAGACTGGCAAACTGGCCAGATTTCTTTTGGAGATTAATCCGCCTGGGTCGATCAACAACTTCCGGCTCGATTTCGGTGACGGGAATTATACCACCACAGAATTTGATGGTACGCACCGCTACGCAATAAATGCCAGAGTAGATCCGGTAGTAACCATTGCCAACGACAAATGCGAAATCATACAAACGCCGATTGAACGAGAAAACCCAGCAGAACCCGCACGACAGATCGAGGAAGGGTTCGTTATTCCGATTCCGGAAGTGCCAGATATCCCGGACTTCACCATCGTGCCGTGTGATGTGCCCGAACCAGATATCAATCTGCCTCCGCTGGTGTTTCCGTGCATCTCCATCGAAGGTCAGATTGGACCTTTGCCTTCGGTGATCGAAGGGCCTGACATTCAATTGGTGAGCAACGTCATCATCCAAGGGCCGGACGAGCCGGTACAAATTTTGCACAGCACTGTTACGATTACCGGTGGTGTGAGCATACCACCGGTCGTGGTCATTGATCCACCAGTCCCGCCAACTATCATTATCGATCCGCCGATTCCGCCGACCATCGTAATTGTGCCGCCACAGTCGCAAATCACGTTAGAACTCGACGCCACTGAGTTGCCAAGACTCGAAGTGGATTGGGGTCGGCCACCTGAAATGGAAGTGGCTTTGACGTTGGCAAAGAATGTTCGTACCCCTCAACGTTTCGCTAGTGACCCTGAACTGGTTAAGGAGTTTGGCGAGGAGTTTGCTGACCTCTTCGACGCAACAGAGACGATGAAGGTGGAATACGAGCCGGTTGGTATTCCGGAAGAGATCCGAATCATTCCACCAGACATCCCGGATGTTAAGGTTGATTGGGGCGGCTTCCCGAAAGAACTGAAGATAAACACCAAAGACGTACACATCCCCACAGATATCAAAATTCACGGCCCGGAAAGCCCGATCCCCAACTCTATTAAGCTCGATGCTACGGAAGTACCAGAAGCTATGGAACTGGTCTACAGAGGAGGACCAATCCAACTTGAAGTCACAGGTATGCCTACTGAGGTAAAAGTCCAAATGGACAAACCTATACCCGAGCGAATTTTAGTAGAAATGCCTGAGCCTATTCCGCAAGAAATTCTCCTCAAACACGATTTGCCCAAATCAATTTGGCTGGAAACTCCGGATTCAATTCCGCTGGAACTTCCAGAAGATATCAGCGTTCCGTTGCGATTCCCCGACGAAATTCCGCCGATGGAACTGGTTTATAGGGGTGCGCCCATTGAAGTCAAGATCACAATGGACGAGATACTGGACCGAGAAGCAGATGGGCGAAACTGTGTCATGATCTTACCCTGCCCGACGAAATAGCCATGATTTTGAAAAAACATTCTAGCCGTAACGAATACGTCCGTGCTGGTGACGTGTGGGTGCGTAATTTTACGAAATTGCAAGTGCCTTTCCTGTCTTTGACGGGTTTGTTTGATAAAAAAGACCACCAGCTTGTGTTGGCGAATGAGTACAAAAACAAAGGCATCGGCCGAATCTCTGAAGAGAAGGTGTCGATGGCCAAGGTGGTAATCATCTCCGATGGCTATGCGTATCGATGGAAACACCTCCTGTTGGCCAAAATGCCGAAAGATGTTCACGTGCTGGCTGTCAATCGAGCCATGCGTAACTGGAAGTTGATGTCACGTCGGCTGCCTGCTCACGAGCAAAAGTCAATCAACGCATTCATCGTGAATAATCCATACCCGGAATGCATGTCCTATCTTCCAGGGCCAGATTCACCGTATTTCCCCACCTGTATTGCCTCCACACGAACCAACCATCGTTTCCTAGAGAAATATCCTGGGAATAAGTATGTGTACGAGCCTTCGACCGAGGAGAGTTTTGGACAAACGCCCACAGCGAGATACTGCATCGACGATTACCGAAACCCAATCTGTGCTGCCATAGGACTAGCGTTCAGATTCGGCGTGCAACGCTTGATGTTGATCTCATGCGACGATTCCTTTGCAGAGTCGAGAGATGGAGCAGTCGAGTTAGACAATGGTCTTTGGACCTACCCACACCACACCCGTGCCCATGCCATCATTGACGCCAATTTACACTGGCTTACACACCAAGAAGAACAAGAAGTGGCGGTTGCCGACTGGTCTGACGGGCCTAAATATGCTAATGCCAACTATATATCAAATGAAGAAGAAGCACTGAGCTTCTTTAGGGATAACGAGGAGGGCACCTCAAATGACTAATAGACCCCTGTCAATCAATGATTTCAAGAACTGGTTGTCGGAACAGCAAGGGATGTCTGAGTTCTTCAACATAGGTAAGGGTTCGGACGATCCCGATGAAAAATACATCGGCAATGAAGTACGCTCCAAAGTGAGTGAACAGAAATTACTCGAAAAGATTGAAACGGATGACGATGCCGAACAACTAGTCCAAGAATTCTTGACTGATGGTGGCACAGTACTCGCCATCGAGGGCAAAAAGATAACCGTCGAGGTTGAGTCAGGAGAGTTTGTTATTCCTAGATTCTGCGTAAAAATTAGACGGGAATAAGGGCACAGAAAAAAGCCGTCGAAAGACGGGCTTTTTCGTTACTCAGTAACCGCTCGGCCTTTCAATTTTTCCCAGTCCCGTTCCGGTCGAACCTCAAGGTTTTTCTCCCAAGCAGCCTTCATCACAATAGGTTGCAGACCAAGGGATTCGGCGTGCTTAATCAAAGCATTCAAGTCTTTCGGGAAGCAGCTACCCCCGAACCCTCTCTCTCCATCTGGTCCTGGAACAGCCCAGTGCGATTGTCCGAGTCGCTTGTCCTTGGTAGCATATTCGATGACCTTATCGTAGTCTATCTGGAGTTCACCGCAGATTTGTTCGATTTCGTTAGCAAATGCCACTTTTGTAGCCAGGAAGCTATTGGTAACGTATTTGATCATCTCGGCGATGGTACTCGAAGTCTTTGTCACAGGTACGTTTGGGTAGGCGGTGTTATACATCTGTTTCAGCAGAGCAGTGCCGCTGTGTGGCCCGCCAATAATAATCCTATCCTGACCTTTGAAATCTTCGATTGCGTTTCGTTCTGTAAGAAATTCGGGGTTGAAGCAAACCACGATGCCTGGGCACTGGTTGTTTAACCGCTCGGTGGTGCCGGGGACCACAGTGGACTTGATCACTACAACTCGCTTGTGAGCCGAGTCGAAATCCCGTGCAATTTCATGAATGGCAAGCACCACTTCCTCAACGATGCTTGTGTTACAAGAGCCATCCGCACGCATAGGAGTTGGCACGCAAACAAAAATTGGACCATCGGACATCTCCACTACAATCCGAAGTCCCTCCTCAAGACTTGGCGTCGGCCCTGGCTTCTCAGCAACTTTCCTCGGAAGCACGACGCCCTTGATCTTGTCATACCCCACGATATCAAAAGCGTGCTTCATTCCTTCATAAAGAGCAGTTCCTACGAATCCCAGTCCCACTACACCCAGAGTACGCATGTTATTCTCCTTTCTCAGACATGGCTCTGATTTAGTATATCATCAACAAGATCTTTGTCCGGATCTTTTTCTGTGACGAGACCCGTACACATGTGAATCACGGTTCGAAAAGCTGCTGGCCAATCGTTGTGCTTCTTTAGTTTGACCAACACAACACTGGGATACCATGTCTCAATATCCCAGCGTGGGTCATGATCCACGTTTAGTATACCATAGGTCAGCTTGCCTAATGCTCCTGCTAGATGAAGCACTGCGGTGTCCACGGTGACAACCATATCGAGAGAGTTGATCACTGTCGCTGTGTCGTAAAAATCGTCGATCTGATAACCGTACAGGTCCATGTCTTCGCATCCATCGAGAAGGGATGCTGTATGAATTTCCTTCTGGAGCATCACGAGTTTGGTGTAAGGGCACTCCAACATTCGAAAGTGCTTAAGGGGGCAGTTGCGAGCATTACCTAGCTGGTTATCCGGGCTTCCCTCCCAACAAACGCCGATTCTCTTGATCTCCGAAGGTTCATTTCCCAGATCTGCTTTCTCGTCCACCTTCAAATATGGAAAATCTAGGGTTCGTTGTTGTTCGAGAACAAAGGGCAAGCTGAGCGATAGAATGTGATAATCGTGTTCTGGTAGATCGGGGACATCTTTGTCTAGCAAACCCACGCCCAACGAACCAAACGCCCTATGTAAAACCTTGGGGCAATGATAATGCACTATCGCCCCACGCTGTTTGAGCAACGGTAAATAACGTGCGAACTGAATAACATCGCCATAACCTTGCTCACCGTAGACAATGACGGTTTTGCCCTCCAGGTTTCCTTTTTCTGGCGTCCAGCGAGTGCTGTCCCGGTAGACATGCTTGTAATATTCCATGGCCGGGTTTAGTAGGCGGTCTTCGCATTCATGATCCATTTTTCAGCCTTTCTTTTTTCTGAGCATGGTGGTTCTGACTTTGCATGAACTAGTGTCCGCAACAGGGGCTTTTTTGTACGCCTGTAGATGAAGCAGCGGGACCGCTCCCATGGGAAGGTGACTAAACCCTCGGTTACGAAGTCGTTCTCTGAGTTCGTTGAAGTCTTTGGCTGTCTCCAGCCTTGGTTCGTACAACATGGCATTGTCTTGTATGATTCGGGCTATTTGCCGCTGCCACGTTGCCGGAAGATTCAACTCCTCTAGATCCTTCAGAGGAGCATTGACGGATTGCTCAGTCTGAAGGACCGTCACCAACTTCATTCCTTGTTTGCTCCTGCTCGCCAAATATAAATAGAGCCTCAGCATTTAACAGTCCTTCGAATAGCACTTCTAACAAGATTCGTGCGTAGATATCATCGCCAAACTGGTTGCAAAAGAACTGCAAAGTCTCTGCCCCCAGCCGTGCTTTTTCTTGCTCGCTACTCATATTACTATAGTATGATTGGCTACGAGCAATACGCCAGAGTGAAAAACAATTGTTGTATCTGCTATTTCGGCTACTCCGACGAGTACCTAGTCCAACTACGCTTGCTCAAGCCAGTGATCGAGCACACACTCCCAGGACTTCGCATAACGCTGTGCTGCAAAGACGAAAAACTACCGCTGGTGGGTGATTGCGAAACGGTAAGATTATCCGAGATCAAGCTGAAGAAGCAAAGTTTTGCCTATCTCTCTGAACTAACCTTCAACGGAAGTATGCATCCTGTGGAGGATCTGCTCGTTGAAATCGGTGTTCGCACAGTAAACCTTGGCGTCCCACAACGAGAGCGGCTAAACAACCGATGTGTCATCGTCACAAAAGGCAACTATCCCACCGGACCCCTCACTCAATCTCAAATCGCTTGGTTACACACAATGGCCAGACAAGAAGGTTATGAAGTTTTTGTGGACGAGGACTGGCAAAACTCTAGCTTAGTGATGGGAGTAGAAAGCGTTCAGCTATTCGAAGCTGCTGCCCATGGAGTTCAAACTCGCTTGGTGTCCACTGGAGTCGGTACCCGGTTGTATAAAATGCTGTTTCCAAACGGTGAGGTTTTGCATAGATAACTTTGACGGACGAAATAGAACTCTAAGACAATTTTGGAGTAACGATGTCAGTATTCAAAGTTGAATTGCAGAACATCAAGCAGGGCCTTTTGGACCTCGACCCCTCCACGCACCCACTGGCGACTGGCTCCTCAGCGACCTACGGTCAGCTTGGTTCGGCCTTCACGGTCTCCCGGCAGCGTCAGATTTTCGTGGCTGGCCCCAACAGAAGCTACAGACTACTTAAGGACGGCGAAACGTTCACAGATTGCAACTATTGGAAGAGATTTGCTTACCCGCAAGTCGCACGTGAGTTCGCTTTCATCAACGTAGTCACCGACGACGGAAGCGTATACAGCGACGTTCCGGCAGAGAACACGTTTGCCGCTGGTGCCACCGAGACTTTGACGACCGACTACACAGATACGGTTGTAGATTTCGTCACGACTTACGGCGGACCCGCTCGCTTCTTGCAAGTTCAGAACCTCGACGCTACAGCAGTGGTCAACGGGGAACTCAATGGAGACACCAACGTCACCTTCCAGTTGAGTGGTGGCGAAACACAGATCTTCAACCAAGGCGACCTTGCTATTACGTTGCTTAGACTGAAGTCGGATACCGGTTCTTCGACAGCAAGCTGGATTGCATCCGTGCGTTCAGTTCCTACGAGCTAAGTAACAGTTGTTTGACTTTTGAGATTACCGGGGGCTCCTCTTGCGGGGAGCCCCGTTTTTTGCGCAGTTACTCTCTTAATCCATGCCAGCAATACCCAGCAGAAACTTGGCTCGGAGAGTGGAGCGACGGCCATCGCAGGTCAAGCGGACTCTGACGCTTCGTGAGTTCTACGAAAAAAGAAACAAGATTCTAGTCTTGCGAGGTGTCGGTGGTCTTGGTGACGTTCTGATGCACCGGATGATGTTTGAGGATTTCAAACTACTTGCACCTGAAATCGAACTTCATTTCGCTTGTCCTAAGCTGTACCACGACGCCGTATCTGATCACCCTTTCGTAGACAAGGTTCTGGATGTTGAAGAATTCAACCGGAATGATTACGTTGCTTCGTACATCACCACTACTGCTTGTGGCCGCTACGAAATGCGGATCGCTCCACAGGCCAAAGAACACCGTAGCGATATCTGGGCTGCACATTGTGGGGTTCGCTTGACAAAGCATGAAATGCATTTTCGGCTCACCACTGCTGAAAAAGAGGCGGGTCGGCGAATTATTGAAAACTATAGAGATCGCCCAGGGCCACGAGTCTTGATTGCCCCAATCTCTGCAATGCAGAACAAAAACCTTCTGCCACATCAAATGTTAGGATTGGCCCATGGGCTACAAGAACGTGGTTGTTATGCCTTTGGTCTACAT
>Ga0123335_1008541_pt1 | contig 10942 bp, 12 predicted proteins | sample BiotimSIPDNA_2_FD_89707 | JGI IMG/M metagenome (GOLD analysis project Ga0123335, IMG submission 89707) | Anaerobic biogas reactor microbial communites from Washington, USA - Biogas_R2 time_0 SIP DNA | ecosystem: Engineered > Bioreactor > Anaerobic > Unclassified | place: Washington, USA... | reverse complement strand
GTTCGGATTATTACTTGGGTCACGTCGGGGACGGAGTCCATGTTCATGCCCATGCGTTGCATCATGCGTCTTTGTTCTCGAGGATTAATGCGTCTATGCATACAGCTACACTCTTCAACAACAGTGTATTTTACAATGGAACCTCATAAACCTAACCCAATCTCTGGTCAACGTTTCCGTCCTTTTTTCTTAGGATAACAAGGCTTGCAACCGCAATGGCGACGGCGACTCCAGCTATTGCTACGATAAGGCATTCTAACCGCGTTGGGAAAGAATCGTTATTAGTTTCGTTATGTAAATTGGGAGATGCTGTGGCTGTTGTTTCAGGTAACGCTGATTGATCTGCACCCGTGGGTTCAGGCGTATTTGTCATCGAGGGACCTAAGCGGCCGTATGCATTGCTGTAGGCTACTTCTCCATTGTCAGTCCATACCCCTACTTCAACGCCAAGAACATTTCCGATTGGAGTGTTAAAGTAAAAGACGAAATGCCACATGGGATAAAGCATCAATGGGTCTCGTCCACTGTTAAAGCTGGTATCGTTTGCTAATCCTATGGCTTGTGATGAACTGGCACCCGGTATCAAGTTAAGGTCTGCTTTGCAGGTCCAGTTGGTCCAGTCAGGCGTAACTTGTGAGGGGGCAGGGTTGCCGTTTTGAGAGGAGAATATGGTTATGGCTTTGGATTTTGCTGCCGCAAAAGCGATAGATTGCGCTTCCTCTTTAGAGATGCTTGTTTGGTTGTAAATTGAGTACATATTCCAAGTGTCCGCAAACCCGCTTGCGGTGCCATTTGTAAATTCGAGAGAGATACTTTTTCTAACCAAATCTACACTTTCATAGTTGTAAGCCCATTTTACTCTCGTATTATAAGGGGTAATTGTTACCGTCAGCTTCATGTCTCCAACGGTTTTCTGAGTCTCCGTTTGGAAGTCTAAACCTTCCACCATGGATAATGCCTGTTTGAGATACGCAGAATCCTTTTGGTAGTACTGCTCTACAAGCGTTTGATATTTTTGCATAAAACTATAGAAAGAATCCTTAATGTTCACGGGATATGAATAACCAGTTTGACCAGCAAGATGGTTTACGTCACAAGAAGTTAAGACACCGTCATGAATTAGGCACCAAGTAGAAAGGTTGCCCTGCCCTGAAATAAGCTGATAGCTGATGGTTTCTTCTTTGACTTTGCCGCCGAAACTGGAGGGGTAACTTGTTCCATAACCAGGATTGATTATGTCATACTTTGTTAGGTCAACACCTAAAACGTCTGTTAAAAAAGATTGATAAAGCTCTGTCGTCTTTTCAGGCGCCGAAACAGCTTGGCAGCCTTGCAGGTTAACGCTTAATGAAACAACAATTACCGCAATCAGCAGAACAACTGCTTTACCGATTCTCATTTTGACAGTCACCACTACCCCAACATTATTCTAGCCCATGCATCAAGATGGGGATAACCAGTATGCTGCCCTTTCCATGCATATTATAAAACGGCTTGCTAAAAAGGTTCTTGAAGAAACAAGCTGGCTTAGTCTTTGCTTTTTATGCCGTGCCTAACCTTAACAGCCACGCCCGTCTTGAAAGCCCTAATTTCAGGCGCAGAGAGAACCGTTCTCCCCACCGCTAAGACATTTTTGTCCTCATCTAGCACGATGACTTCGTCTTTAGCGTACACTTCCTCATCCACCGCCACCACATGCACCGCAAACACGTCGCCGCCCTGCGCAATATACTTTGAAACATCATTCTGTATAGTAACAAAACACTTGGCGGTTGGAGCGTTATCCGCTATGGTTTTTGCCGCTTTGATACTCAACGACAGCAAGCCATCCGTGGGACGCAGCGTCGCCAAGCGTTCGCCGTTCAGGTTGATAAAGCGAATCCTGCCTGTCCGCTTAGAATACTCAAACTCCACGCCCTCAGGAAACAGAGCGGTGCCTACGCCTTTGCCAAACTGGAAATCAGCTACACTTCTAACTTTACCAAGCGGGTTCTCCAAGCCAAACTCTCCGTCACAAACCCCTTTTTGTTTCGATAAGTATAAACTTATCATTCTAGATATTGACTTTAAAAAGGTGAAAGTTTACCGTGAGATGTGAGGTCTGCGGACGAAAAATTCACAGCGCACCAATCAAGGCAATTATTGAAGGCGCAAAACTAACAGTTTGCGTGGAATGTTCTAAACATGGAAAAATCGTGTATGACGAGCCAGCCGCGCCCAAGTCACCCTTGATAACTGTGGCAGGGGGCAAGCCTAAAGCGCCAGTTTCCATGATGCAGAAAAAACGCCCGCCAACAGCCAAAGTGGAAATCACCCAAGAACTAGTCGAAGGTTACCCCGCAAAAATCAGGGTTGCACGAGAAAAACTTGGCTTATCCCACGAGGATTTAGGCTTAAAAATCAGTGAACGCGCCTCAGTTCTAAAACACATTGAACTAGGCAAAATGGAGCCAAACAACCTGCTCGCCAACAAGCTTGAACGCATCCTAAAAATCAAGCTTCTCGTACCCATAGAGGAAGAAAAACCAGGAGATTTACCAAAGGCAGTAGCAAAAGACCAAGAGATGACTTTGGGAGACCTTATAGAATTCAAAGACTCGGAGGAGCCCAAAGCACGAAAGCAATCATAGTTCAACGCCGCCTAAACCGTGAAACTTCAAGTCTTGAGGAACTAAAAAGCCTCGCGCAGTCAGCAGGCTACACCGTCGTCGGCACAATGGAGCAGACCCGGCGCCCCGACTCCCGTTATCAGATTGGAAAAGGAAAAGTTGAAGAACTCGCCAACATGGCTAAAGAACTAGGCGCTGAGAAAGTAATTTTTGACAACCCCCTGCGTACATTGCAAAATTACAATTTGGCAAAAGCTACACGCGTTGAAGTTATTGACCGGTTCCAACTTATCTTAGAAATCTTTACCAGACGCGCAACCACAACTGAAGCCCAACTGCAAATCCAACTTGCCACCCTACAAAACGAACTCAAGCACGCCAGAGAAAAAGTCCGCTTAACTAAAAGCGGCGAGCAACCGGGCTTCATGGGTTTGGGCGCTTACGAGGCAGACGTTTACCGCGACGCCATCAAACTGCAAGTCCAAACTATACTGAAAAAACTCGCGGCTATCCGAACAAAACGTGTCTTGCAACGTGAAAGGCGTGTTGAGCTTGGCTTCATCTCAATCTCGTTAGCTGGTTACACGAGCGCGGGAAAAAGCACCCTGTTTAACGCTTTAACAGAAGAAGACGCCAGAGTTGACAAAACCCTATTCACCACGCTGTCAACCCAGACGCGGATGGTCGAGTTTTTCAACCGCAAATTCCTCCTAACCGATACCGTCGGCTTCATCGACCGCCTCCCCATTTCGCTCATTGAAGCGTTCCACTCAACGCTGGAGGAAACCATCTACTCAGACCTCATCGTTCTATTAGTGGACCTCAATGAACCCATGGAAGTTATCGAAAAGAAGCTGGGCGTATGCCAAGACACCATCAGCCGCTTGGGCGCAGGAGGCATTCCAGTAATCACTGCCTTAAACAAAATCGACAAAATCAGCAGCGTGGACGCAGACCAGAAACTTGAAACCCTAAAACCCAAAGTCAAAAACCCAATCCTAATCTCAGCTAAACGCCGCACAAACCTTGAAGACCTAAAACGTCAAATCGTCAAGATGCTGGAAAACTATGTGCAAGCCAGCTTCAGCGTTCCCTACACCAAAGACGTAATGCCCTTCATCAACTGGGTTCACCAGAAAGCCGAAGTCAAAAAAGAAGACTTTCAAGGCGACAAAGTACAAGTCGAGTTTGAAGCTAACCCCTCATTCACTGAGCAGATAAGAAGAAAAGTGGAGAAACTAAATGGAACCTTCCAGCAAGCCGCCAAGCCAGCCTAAACAGAAACTTGTTGTTCTCCGCTGGGGGCACCGAATCCACAGAGACTCCAGATTAACCACGCACGTTGCACTTACAGCACGCGCCCTATGCGCTTCAGGCTTCATCCTCTCCGACATCGAGGACAAGTCAATCCATAAAACCGTCCAAGGCGTCACTAAGCATTGGGGCGGAGACTTCACTTTCACAATGGGAACTCCATGGCGCAGTGTCGTCCGCGATTGGAAAGCACAAGGCGGCATAGTCGTGCATCTAACCGCGTACGGGGAAAACGTCCAAACCAGCGATGCCATAAACCGCATCAAAGCTACAGAAAAAAACGTGCTCCTGCTAGTCGGCAGCCAAAAAGTTCCCGGCGAATTCTACACGCCAGAGGTCTCAGACTTTAACGTGGCAGTAGGCAACCAACCGCATTCAGAATGTTCCGCTTTAGCCATTTTTCTAGACCGCTTTTTCGAAGGCAAAGAGCTGGCGCAAAGCTTCAAACAAGCTGAAGTAGAAATTATTCCGCAGAAAAGAGGCAAAAACGTCAAGACACATGAAAAACCATAATCTATGGTGAGAAGAGTTTTATTTCAGCATATGCCAATAATATAGGTGTCATAGGGAATTTAGAGTATGTTATCAACCATTGATGATGCAACCTTAATGAAAGTGGCTTCTGCACTTGGTGAAGAAGACGCAATCAAACTAATTGAGCACTTAAAATGCGTAGAAGAAATCACCGACGATGAAATCGCCAACAAAACCGGCATCCGGCTAAACTCCGTACGCAAAATCCTCTACAAACTATACGATCACTCACTTGTAAGCCTACGTAGAACACGAGACCCAAAAACAGGCTGGTTCATTTTCCACTGGAAACTACAACCCGACCAGCTTGAAGGCTTCATACTTAGCCAAAAACGCCGAGTCCTCGAAAAACTAAATGTCAGGCTTGAATACGAGAAAAACCACGACTTCTACTACTGCAACACTCCAGAATGCAAACGAGTGCCTTTTGAAGAAGCAGTAGAAGTTGTTTTCCACTGCAGCACATGCGGGCAACCCTTAGTGCATTTTGGAAACGAAACCATGATAATCAAACTCTCTGAGAAAGTGGAAAAGTTAAGGAAGGAACTCGGTGAATAAGCAGCTTCCAGACAGGGAGCAAGCTATCGAAATTCTCAAGCGAAACCACTGCTCACCAAAAGTTATGCAGCACACCCAAGCCGTCTCCGCGTTGGCAGTGGAAATCGCCAAACAACTACAAGAAAAAGGACACCAAATAAACGTTCAACTTGTCGAAGTCGGCGCCTTACTGCATGACCTTGGACGCTCACAAACCCACAGCGTTGACCATGCAATTGTGGGCGCAAAACTTGCCCAGCAAGAAGGCTTACCCAAAGAAATAGCCTCAATTATCAAGCGGCATGTAGGCGCAGGAATCACCAACGAAGAGGCGCAGTGGCTGGGCTGGCCAGAGGACAATTATATTCCGCAGTCGCTGGAAGAAAAAGTCATCTGCTACGCAGACAAACGCATCGACAACAACAAAATAATCCCCATAGACGTTACAATTAATCAGCTACAAGCTGAAAACATGCCAGAGGCAGCCGAAAGAGTTAGAAAACTCCACAACGAAATAACAGCTTTGCTAGAGGCTTAAAACGTGACTAAACTTGTGCTTCTCTCTAAAGCATTTAATCAGGGGCAGCTAAAACAAATAGAAGCTTCTCTGCAAGCGTCTTTTGAAGACCTTGATGTTCAAGTTAAAGTTTTAGGCAACCCCATAAACAAGTGGGTGCAAGTTGAGGTTTCAGGCGAAGATGAAGCTGTTGCAAAAAGCTACATAAACAAGCAAATCGGCACCTGCCCAAACAGCGCCGACAACGTCACGGTGGGCTCGGAACTTAAGGGATACATTCAAAAAATGGGCAGCCCTGAAGCCTTAACGGTTGACGTGGGAATTATTGAACCAAAAACAATCTACACAACCATTCCACTGGCTACCCTGCAGTCTCAACTGGTGAATGGGCAAAATGCGTCGCTGAAAAAAATCGCTGAACTCTACGCATTCAACAGCGACCTACCCATCAACGTTAAAGTTTTAGGGCTCAATGTTGAAGAGGACAAACTGCAGGCTCAACTCTCCGACGCTCAGGTTGAAAAGCTGAAAAATTGGAAGGACTCACTGCTGGACCGCTTAATCATTTTAGGCTCAACCGTTGACGATGTTACGTTGACGCTGGAGCGTACAAGACTCACTCGAGACATAATTGGCAGGGAGGAGCTTGGGCTTTTTGAGCAGGTTTTAACCTGTAAACTGGGCACTGACGCCGCTGGGCTTATCCCAAAGATTGGACGGTACATGCGTAATGCTAGGTTTGTGGTGTTTAACCCAAAGAAACTGGTTAGTTTTCTGGGTGAATAAGCATTAACCTTATATTGAGATACTGTTTAGTTAAACAATCTATTACCAAAAAACGGCTAATAGGAAGAGAGGGGGAAAAACAGCACACGAGTCAAAATCAAGGTGAAGGGGAAAATAGGAAAAAATACCGGATTGATATCGGGGCTTACGGCAGCATAGGCATAGAGGCCCCAACAAAAGAAGAGTGCCTTGAACTATTCAAGGAAGTCACCAAAACAAAGCGTGATTCAAGAATAGACGAAGCAATACGATAAAACGTTTTCAAGAAAGCATTCAACCCAAGTTTATTTATTTAAAAAACAAAACCATGCTTGACTAAACATCAAGCATGAAAACAATACAAGTAATCTACCAAATCTTCTTCGAACTTTGAGGATAGTCTAATTGGTGGGCCAAGCCGGACTTAAACCGGCGACCTTTGGCTCTTAAAACTCCCTGTCTAAACCAAGTTGGTTGGTTTTACTTAAGAGGGGTAAGTAATGTCAAATTTTAATCTTCAGCGTTAACTGTTATCTTAGATAAAGTCTGCCAAAAGCCATTTGCTTAACGGCTTGTAAGTTATTGTACTTTTGTTTCCAAACCATTCATGCGTTTCCTCTTTCTCCTCTCGCAAATTCAATATAGTCATCTTGTCACATCCCAATTCCTTTCCTCCCTTCAACAGCGCCCGAATTTCCCTGCTATGTGTTTTCTCGTTCTCCAGCGAATAGCACGCTTGAATCAACTCCACAATTTCGGTGCCTTTTTTAATTAGGAAATCAACCTCTTCGCCTTGTTGATTTCTCCAGTAGTACAGTTCAATTTTTTTATCTATATCCAGCCTCTTTAAGTGCACAGCAACGCAGTTCTCAAAAAGCCTACCGTAGTTTGGGCTCGCTTGGAAAGCTTTCGCAGTAATCATGCCATTGTCATAAGAATACATCTTTTTGTTCTGACCAACCTGTTTAGTCTTGTACGAGAATCTGCTTATTGTGAACATAAGGAAGGCTTCTTCTAGAAAGCCACAGTATTTCTGGACTGTCATGCTGCTTTTTATGCCCACCGCTTGTGCCAGAGAAAGATAAGAGAATTCTGAAGCTAAGTTGGATAGAATGTAGATTGCAAGCCTCTCTATTTCTGGTCCCTTTCGGATGTTGTGGCGCTTGATTATGTCCTTGTATATTATTGAATCGAAAAGCAGGGCAAGATATTGGCTGGCATCAAGTTTTTTCAGAATAGTTTCAGGATAGCCCCCAGACCGCAGATACGCCAGTAGCAACTGCTCTCTTTCTTGGGTAGTAAGATTGGCATAATAGGTTTTTCTGGCTTCAAGGTATTCTTTAAAGGAGAAGGTCAGCACGGTAGTTGGAATATGTCTGCCTGTTAAGTGCGCTGCGAGCTCGCTACTTAATAATTTGGAGTTACTTCCAGTCACGACAACATTGTATCCCTGCCGCTGTAATCTGTTAACGAAGAGCTCCCATCGGGGCAAGTCTTGAATTTCGTCAAAGAAGAGAATCTTAGGGTCTTCATAAACCTGTTTTATCTCAGAGATGAGGTCTTCGTAGTTTTCCAAGTTTACCAGTGCTTCGCTGTCAAAGTTTACATAGCCGAAGTTTCCCATGCCGCTTAGCGTATGGAGGCAAAAAAAAGATTTTCCTGCTCGTCTAGGTCCCATAACGACTTTTATTAGGTTGTGTTCGAGAGAGAATGGTTTTACGTCTCGCTTTATGTAGGGCTCGTTGAGTGTTTTTTCAAGCTCTGCTTTTTGAGTAAGTATCGTATCTTTTAACATAATTTAATGTATAATATAAAAAAGTATATAAAAATTTATATTATAAATTTTAAACTTGCTGGGTTTTACGCGTGCAATCACCAGCAAATCCAATAATTGCTGTAAGAAAAACAAGACTGATTGGTGGGCCGAGCCGGACTTGAACCGGCGACCTTTGGCTCGTAAAGCCAACGTCCTAACCAGGCTAGACGACCGGCCCACATGCTGCCGTTTGATTAAAACGGCGTTTTTGTTTTTAAGGTTGTCTGTATGATTCTTTGGATACAGATATAAATTCGTATTTGTATAAGTGGAGTCCAACTTGCAGGTACGTCTTATTTGCAAGTGCACAAGCAGGTTAGATGGTGTAAACATGAAACGTGTCCTTTGCACAGGTGCAGGTGGCCCTGCAGGCATCAATTTTGTCAAGTCGCTAAGCCTAGCGCCAGAAAAAATGTACATAGTGGGAACCGAAGCTAGCCAGTACTACCTTCACACAATGCCCACAGAAAGCAAGTATTTGGTTCCAAAAGCCAAAGACCCAAGCTACATCGACCGCCTCAACGAGATAATCCGCAAAGAAAAAATCGATTTCCTCCACGCTCAACCAGACGTCGAGGTTGAGGCCGTCTCTGAACAAAGAGAAAAACTTGACGCACCAGTTTACCTGCCCTCTAAGCAGGCGGTTAAAGCGTGCCAAGACAAGCTGGAATCAGCCAATGTTTGGAAACGCCGAGGCGTCCCAGTAGCACAAACCATTGTGATTAAACAGGAAACAGACATAGACCGAGCATTCGCAGAGTTAGGCTCACCAATCTGGATTCGCGCAACCCATGGGGCGGGCGGACGCGGAAGCACACCAGCCGACAACAGAGAAACAGCGGTTGCATGGATAAAATACTGGCGAGCACGCCATGTCGACTGGGAGTTTATCGCTCAAGAACATTTGCCGGGAAGAAACATTGCTTTTCACAGCCTATGGAAAAACGGCGAGCTGGTAACGTCGATGGCGCGTGAACGTTTAGAGTACATTTACTCGTATCTTGCGCCTTCAGGCATCATGGGAACGCCAGCCGTGCAAAAAACCGTTCACATGAACACCGTTAACAAAATCAGCACTGAAGCCGTTTTGGCTATTGACTCAAGCTTCACAGGAATCGCAAGCGTCGATTTAAAAGCAAACGCTAAGGGTGTCCCATGCGTGACAGAGATTAACCCGGGAAGAATGTTCACAACATCATTCTTCTTCTCGTACGCAAGCAAAGTCCTCTTTAACGATTACCGCATAAACATCCCATACTTATACACTAAACTTGCCTACAAAGAAGCCGTGCCAAAGCTTGAAAAGTACAATCCCCTGCCAGCAGACGTTTACTGGATACGGCACATGGATGCACCAGCTAGACTAGTTAAGGACGATAAAGTGCTGGGAGCAATGTACAGCTAAATGATTGACGCAGTCATTTTTGATTTAGACGGAACACTGCTTGATTTGCCCATTGATTACTCCAGAATGTACGAGAAATTCAAGCTTCTTATGGGTGTCTCTGAGGTTAGGCCGCTGCTGAAAACGGTGGCGCAAATCAAGGATCCCCTGGTTTTGCAGCGGGTTTTTGACGCTTGGACAGGCTTTGAACTTGACATAATCGATAAAACCACAGTCCACGAAGAAGGCATGCGACTGTACAGGCAACACGCGGAAAAGCCTAAGGGGCTTGTGACTATGCAAGGTAGAGAAACAATCAGCAAAATCCTACCAAAATTCAACCTATCGTTTGATGTTATTTTAACTCGTGAGGACTCCTTTAACCGAATAGAGCAACTAAAAGCCGCGGCAGAAAAACTCGGTGTTGCCATGGGCAATGTCTTGTTTGTCGGCAACATGGATAACGACGAAAACGCCGCGAAAGAGCTTGGCTGCAAGTTTATCAGAGTAAAGTAAGGCAAACGCATCTGTCTATGTTAGGGCAACAGCGCACGCTTCAACATTGCTTTATATAAGGGAGGGGAGGTAGCATCAGAGAGACCTCGCCCTGTTGTCATGCCAACTTTTGGCAAAAGGGTCTAAAAACGCTAAAAAGCGTTAAATTAGACCAAAATACAACAATTTAGCCTAAATTGGACCTAAATCCCATCCCAGACCACTGCAAGAAGCACGTTAAACTGCTGCAGGCTTAAGCAGCAAATAATTATTAGGTGGCTTAGCTATTTTAGGAAGCTTGAGGAAGGTTAGCGTGAGCAGCGATAAAGAAAAGCTAAACCAGCTGTTAAGCAAGGTTGACGCACTTTTAGTAACTATGAATAGAGCCTCTGAAGAGTTACGGTCAATCCAAGCAGCCATAAGAACTCTCACAGGAGAACAAACGGCACAACCAACACCGAAAGCAGCCGTCCAAGCTCCACCACCAACAACCCCAACAAGCTCAAGACAACGCTCAATCGATGACATCCGCATGTCTTTCCCAGAGGAACTTGAAGCCAAACTGGATTTTGCAGATAAAGACGAATACATAACCATTAAGCCCAAAATGTTCTTGGGAAGCGAAAACTTTGCAAAAATCGCCTCAGCAGTGCGTGGCATGGGCGGCGAATACATTAGCGCTGGAAAAGATTCACATTTTAGAGTCCCAAAGACAAAAGCCTAAAGCATTAACCTAAGTTTGCTTCCTACTGCCGACGCCTCATTTAATGTTTGAGGCTGCGTTTCTACTTCAGCATACTCAGAAGCCCTCGGCAACAATACACTAACCAAATCCACCTCCAAATATTTAAATGACATTTTAAACATGCCAACAGCGAAGTTGCAGGCTTCTGCTCCCTCCTCAGACGGAACCACCAAAACAGCTTTTTTGCCACTCAACTTTCTAGACGCTATAAAGGGACGCAGTCTGT
>Ga0123335_1008532_pt1 | contig 10950 bp, 7 predicted proteins | sample BiotimSIPDNA_2_FD_89707 | JGI IMG/M metagenome (GOLD analysis project Ga0123335, IMG submission 89707) | Anaerobic biogas reactor microbial communites from Washington, USA - Biogas_R2 time_0 SIP DNA | ecosystem: Engineered > Bioreactor > Anaerobic > Unclassified | place: Washington, USA... | reverse complement strand
TGTCTGTGTTTTTGAAGGACTGTTATCTTTGTAAACAACATAGGAATTGATAACTGTGGTATCGTTTTTTGAGAGCTTTGCTCTTAATCCGGTCTTCTCGAATTTCAAAGGATTACCTTCGAAGAAATATGGTCCCGATGTATTAGCCCTGCAGGCATATTCCCATTCTGCTTCTGTTGGCAGACGGTAGGTCTTTCCTGTTACCATTGACAACCATTTGCAATAAGTTTCTGCTGCATGAAATGTAAAGGATATTGCCGGCCGGCGTCCCATTCCCCATCCCTGGTCAGGCTGCCCGTATGGAGGGGTTGCGCCTGATATGGCATCAGTGCCGCTCACAAGCTGTTTACGTACTCCTTCAGTGTCAGTAGAGCGTCCTTCACCAGCTGTCTGGGCATAAAATGCCAGGTATTCGTCCCAGGTCACCTCAACTTCGCCCATGAAAAATGGGCTTATTCTGACTTCTCTGACCGGCCCTTCATCCTCCCTGCGGAACGGCTCATCCTCAGGGCTTCCCATCAGAAAGGTTCCACCATCAATGGCTATCATATTGAATGCAACCGATGAGCCGGGGATCTTTTCAGTGAAATCAGTGAATCCGGTCACTGTTGCGGGCTCTGTAAAGATCTCCTTTGGAGCCGATGATACCGATCCGAATGTGACGTTGCTTCCATGAGTATAACCTTCAATATAATGACCGGCATTGAGATGACAATTTATACAATGAAGGGTTGGAGTCTTTTCCTGCTGTGTGTAATACAGATGTGCATCCTCTCCTTCCCTGGTAAGCTCTCCGGGAAACAGGTTTTCATGGCACTTGATGCAGCTCGATTCATACACATGTCCCCTGGCTACTTCGAGGCGTCCCCGTTCTTCCCAGTCGAATGAAGCAGAATCTTTGGTGTAAAAACTCCACAAATCGCGTAATCCGGTGGTGCCTTTTGCCCAAAGGTAACCCTTGCCTTTGGGAGGCAAATGGCATTCGGCGCAACCTGTCCTGTGGCCTGACCTGGTATCGTAATGAACTGATTGTTTCCATGAATTATCAGCCTCCGGATGTATATGGCAGGAAACACAATATTTATTCGTGGAGGTATTGTCAATGAATTTTCCAGCCACCAGCACCAGCACTATTCCAACAAGAATGCCGGGAGCAAACCAGATGAGAAATCTCTTCATATTCCAAAAAGTTTGGCTCAAGATAAAAAAATATATAACATCTCTTACACACGTAAGAATTTTTAAGTTTCGGCTGGAAGTATTATTTTCACACGTATATAATTTTATTTTAAAGATCGAACGGAACCACACATGACTGAAAATCATACAAATACATGTTTGTGTATTTGATACATGTGAGTTTCACCACATAAAGTGTTACTCATGAAAAGAATCATACTGATAATTCTTACAATCTTACTTGTCCTTCCATCGTATTCCCATCCCTGGAAACCATCTAATTATGTTATAGTTGACACTGACGGCGGTGTTGATGACATGAAAACCCTGTGCATGTTGCTGGCATCGAACGATGTCAGGGTTCTGGCAGTTACCATTTCGCCGGGAGTGCTTAATGCCGGTACGGCTTATGTAAAGGTGAAAAGCATGCTTAACTCATTTTACCATGAAGGAATCCCTGTAGGCATTAACCGCAATGCCACTTTCAGAAGCCCGGAGATGTCTTTGCCGCTGAATTACAGGTGGGGTGATGAGGCAGGCATTGATCCGGCAGCAGCACCAGCCAGCCTTGAGATCATCGGGGAAATGCTGAAGGCGGAAAAAACGAAGATCAGGTTTATAAGCCTGGGAAGTCTTTCAACAGCTTATGAAGCGTTCAACAATCTCCCTGTTTTCAGGGAACAGGTAAAGGAAATAATCTGGAGTTCTGACGAAACACGCAATACTTCAGACTTCAATTACAAAGCGGACCGGGAGAGCGCAACCGGAATCCTTGATCAGGATGTGATACCGATAAGTGTTATAAAAGGATTTAACTGTGATGGAGGAGTTTTTTACAACAATGAGTTGTTAGAATCAATTAAAAGCGCAAAAACAGTATATGCAGACAAAATATCCGGTTTCCTGAGCTCCAGTTTGGCAAAAGATCATAAATTTTCAATCGGAGCATTTGATGAGATGATCGCTGTTTTTCTTCATTACCCCGATCTATTCACCCGTTCTGTATCAGGCAAGACTACTGCATACACTCCCTCCTCATCAGAAAAGCTCAGGGATAATGTTATCACGATCCTGAAAGGGGAAACAGTAGCAGGGAACCAGGTCATAAGAGAAATGCCTGATGATCCTTCATTTTATGCAGATGACATTGCACCTTATGTTAAGGAAATTATAGAGAAGCATGGCCACGATGAATGGAATTCAGGTGTTATAGCAAATGAGATGCACAGGCACCTGGGGGTGTTTGCAATAATAGGGGTAAAAATGGGCATAAGGGCAAGGGAATATTTCAACACCGGGGTTGATGAATTCCATGCCCTTTCCTTTGCAGGTTCCGTACCACCGATGAGTTGCATGAATGATGGCCTCCTGGTAAGTACCGGAGCCACTCCCGGTCACGGGCTTCTTACAATCAGTGATAATCCTCAGAAAAATGCGGCAGCGGAATTCACTTATCTTAACCGTAAAATAAGAGTTTCTCTCCGTCCGGAAATAGAAAACAAGGTCTTTTCAGAGCTTAAAGAGTTCAATTTTGTGTATGGACTCGACAGTAATATCTACTGGGAGCTGGTAAGGCAAAATACCATAAAATACTGGATAAACTTCGACAGGCATGAGATATTTATTATTGAGGAATTGTAAAGAAAGTACTTTCCTGCAAAGACACCTTTCCGGTCACTTTTCCCCCTGATGAAAACCCTTGCACACCTCCGGGTAAAGCCCGGACTTAGGGAATGTTGCTCACCAGGCAGGTTATGAGGCCTGCAGGGATTTGGTTTGAAGGCAATGAGAAAATCCTATGAGATCAGGGAATCATTTATTATAAGCATCAAAGAAGTCATTGCCTTTGTCATCGGTCATGATGAAAGCTGCCATGTTTTCCACACGGATTTTGCGTATTGCCTCCATTCCCAGATCTTCAAAATCGACCAGTTCGACAGATTTGATGTTTTCAGCTGCAAGAATTGCCGCCGGACCGCCAACCGAACCCAGATAGAAACCTCCGTATTTCTTGCAGGATTCAATTACCTGGCGGCTCCTGTTGCCTTTCGCTATCATGACAAGTGATCCCCCAAGGCTCTGGAATTGATCCACATAAGTATCCATACGCCCTGCGGTGGTAGGGCCGAAACTGCCTGAAACCATTCCTTCGGGTGTTTTGGCCGGACCGGCATAATAAACCGGATGATTCCTGAAATAGTCCGGCATAGGCTTTCCTTCATCCAGAAGTTTTTTGATACGGGCATGTGCAATATCGCGGGCTACGATAAGAGTTCCGCTAAGGCTGAGACGCGTCTTTACGGGGTAAAGGGAAAGCTGAGCAAGTATCTCATTCATAGGCCTGTCGAGATTGACCTCCACAGGTTTCCCGAACTCCGGAGCCTCAGACGGCATGAACCGTGAGGGATTCCTTTCAAGCTCTTCGAGAAACACCCCCTCTTCGGTTATCCTGGCCTTAATGTTCCTGTCGGCGCTGCAGCTGACACCAAGGCCAACCGGACAGGAAGCGGCATGACGGGGCAGACGGATCACCCTTACGTCGTGAACAAAATATTTTCCTCCAAACTGGGCTCCCACACCATATTCGTGACATATCTTTTCAATCCTCTCTTCCCATTCAATATCACGGAAAGCTCGACCGCCCTGACTGCCTTTAACTGGCAGGCCATCAAGATACCCTGCCGATGCCTCCTTCACGGTTTTTAGCGTTGCCTCTGCCGAGGTGCCGCCGATAACAAGCGCCAAATGATACGGAGGACAGGCCGAGGTGCCAAGATCTTTTATCTTTTCCCTGACAAACTTCTCAAGCGACTCTTCGTTCAGTAATGACTTTGTTTGCTGATAAAGAAATGTCTTGTTGGCTGATCCCCCTCCTTTGGTAATAAACAGAAATTCATATATACTTCCTTCCGTTGAATAAATATCAATCTGCGCCGGAAGATTGCTAAAGCTATTCTTCTCATCAAACATGGTAAGGGGAACGATCTGGGAATACCGGAGATTCCTGTCCCTGTACGTTTCATAGATCCCTTTGGAAAGATGTATTGCATCGTTAACGCCTGTGTAGACATCTTCTCCTTTCTTCCCGATGACAATGGCAGTACCCGTATCCTGGCACCAGGGAAGATCGCCCTTTGCAGAGATGACCGTGTTCCTCAGCATTGTATAAGCCACAAACCGGTCATTATCTGTTGCTTCGGGATCATCGAGTATCTTTCTCAGCTTCTCAAGATGAGAGGTTCTGAGATAAAATGAGAGATCCGATACGGCTTCCCTTGCAAGCAGCACAAGAGCTTCAGGATTTATTTTCAGTATTCTGCGGCCATCATGCTCAGCAATTTCAACATACTTATCTGTCAACAACCTGTAACGGGTTGTATCCTTCGAAAACTGGTAAGGTTTTTCATAAAAGAAGTCTGCCATTTTTTGTTATTCTATTAACATTGAAATGTCGGTCAAATTATCCGGTTTATGCCCTATCCCCGGAGGGCACCCGGTGTTCCTTGCAGAAAATGCACCCGGACTCTAAAAACAACCCGTTCAGCTTCTGAAAATGTTTAAAATATTGTTTCCAGGCTGAACTTATCCTTTGCCCTGATACCTTTGGGCTTCATCTGCACCGTACAGCATTCAACATGTTCATCATGCTGAAAAATCAGAATGTAATCATTCCTGAGGGTTTCTTCAAGCAGTTGTTTTTTTTCGTCGATGGTCTTCAGCGGTTCAATATCATAACTCATATTCCAGATCAGAGGGAGATGTGCCACTGTTGGTATGAGATCGCCTACATAAACAAGCGTTCTGTGCTTATACCTGATCACAGGTATCATAAGGCCGGGTGTATGGCCATAACAAATTCTTACGGAGAAATCAGGGAAAAGCTCTTCCTCTTCGTCCACCAGGTTCAGATGACCGCTCTGGGATAGAGGCAGGATATTCTCTTCCAGAAAGGAATCTTCTTCCCTCAGATTATTCCTCGAAGCCCATTCCCACTGAACCCTGCTGACATGGCAGACAGCCTCCGGAAAAGTGAGCCGGTACCCGTTGCCGGATTCGTTTCGCAACACAGCTCCTCCGCAATGGTCGGCATGAAGATGAGTAAGAACAATATCGGTTATATCTTCAGGTTTGTAACCCAGGGAAGCAAGACCTGTAATAAGCCCTTCGCCGTCATGAAGGTAAACATGCCTGAAGAACTTTTCATCCTGCTTATCGCCCCAGCCCGTATCGACAAGGATAACTCGACCGCCTGTTTCAACTATCAGGGAACGCAGCGTGAGGACAATAAGATTATTGTTGTCGGAGGGATAAACCCTCGACCACAGGGCTTTTGGCACAACACCAAACATTGCGCCTCCGTCGACCCTGAAACAGGAAATATTGAAAAGATTGAGTTTCATTTATTATTAACCGCCAAATTCCGGAATAATTCACAAACAGAGTACCCGCAAAGTTCAGCTTAAAACGTCAATCCTCGGTTTTATCGGCATATAACGGTCTGATTGTCGTAAGCATAAGTATCACGGCTACTGCAACAGGTATTGCCAGAAGAGAGATGTCGGGACCCAGGCTTCCCTCGTCGGTGGATTTGCCCAGCCAGCTTGTAATAAAAGCGCCGGCAAATACTCCGGTCATATTCATTAAACCGTATCCGGCTGCCCTGTGACGTGGTGAAACAAACTGGCAAAGAACAGGCATATTATTTGCATCAAACATACCGAAGCCGATGCCGAACAGAATCCCGCCTCCTATAACTCCTGCAAATCCATTCCCGAATCCAAGAAGGAGAAGAGCAGGAACTGTTAGAGACAGGCCAATTGTTCCGGTATAGATTCTGCCACGGAGGTTTTTTGCAATCCATCTGTCAGCAATTATTCCTCCGGCAATTACCCCTACAAATGATGATATTGCAATTGTGAATGTACTCATGGGACCGGCATTTGACATTTCGATGCCGAGAGTATCGGCAAACAGTGTCGGGAGCCAGTTCTTTATTGCCCATCCCGGGAAGCTCGGAGCCGCAAAATAGAACAATATAACCCAGAAACTGATAGTCCCCAGCAGCATTCCCAGGCTTTTTTTGATGGAATCCAGACCTTTCTTAAAGTTGACAGGCTCTGTCACCTTTTCAGGCTCTGTTCTTTTTTCGCGCAGAAGAATTATCAGCACGATGCTGTACAGAAGCCCTATCAGCCCGAAACTATGAAAAGCTGTTTGCCATGACCACGATGCTGCAACCGTTGCCCCGAAACCTCCAAGCGCCTGCCCGGTATACAGACCTGTCATATGTATGCCAATAGCCAGCGACCTTGTGCTTCCCCGGTGGTAATCGGCAATAAGTGCCAATCCGGCAGGTATATACAGTGCTTCGCTTAATCCCATCACCGCTCGCAATGCATAGAGTTGCTGGAAATTTGTCGCATAACCCATTGAGAGCGTCACTCCCGACCAAATTCCCAGGCTTCCGACAATGAGCCATTTTCTGTTAACACGGTCAGCTATCAGGCCCGAAAGCGGCGACATAAGCCCGTAAGTCCACAGGAATATTGCCATGAGCCGCCCGAAATTCTCGGCTTTTTCCAGTTCCCCGATGTCGCCCATCATTGACACTTTCATTGTGGAAAGCATCTGCCTGTCCATATAATTCAACAAGGCCACCATCCAGAGCAGGCCCACCACAAGCCAGGGGTACCATTTCTTATCTTTTATATTCATCTCCGGAAAAATTGGTTTTTTCAGATTTTTGAGAACATGTCGTCCATGCCAAGACTCCTGACATCCTTTTCAAACTCCCTGTACCGGCTTTCGGTCATATTCCTCACAGGTAGCCTGAACTGTCCGCAATCAAGGCCTATGTATCTCATGAACGCTTTCCCTGTGGCTATTCCGCCATATTTTCCCAGCAATGAAATCATGTTTATTGACATCTGCTGAAGTCTGCGGGCTTCAGATAAATCGCCGTCATTGAATGCCTTTATAAGATTGTGATAGAGAGGAGCCGCATAATTATAGGTACTTCCAACACCTCCCCTGCAGCCAAGGGACAGTGCAGGCAGGAGGCATTCATCGCGCCCCCAGAGAAGATCGTATGCGCCTTCCCTGAAATTGAGGCATGACAGGAAATCCATGAAATCCTCGTGAGTGAATTTGATCCCTGCAAAATTTGGCATCACTGCCGACACCTTCTCCAGAAATTTTATCATGGGCATATTAACTCCGGTAAGCACGGGTATATGGTAAAAATAGACAGGCATTTCCGGAACCGCCTCCCCTATTCCTGCGCAGAAATCAGCAAGCTGTTCTTCGTCGGCGGGCTTAAAATAATAAGGCGCAACAATGGCTATAGCCGACAGTCCGATCTCATGAGAGAAGATAGCATTCTCCGCGCATTCCTCAAGAGAAGTTCCTCCAACAAGGTTAATAACACGGACCTTCCCTCCCCTTTTGCAGCATTCAGCCCATTTTTCGGCATGCAGCTGCTTTTCTTTCTGTGTCAGCGACACTCCCTCTCCGGTTGACCCGTTGATAAACGCCCCCGTAATACCGTTCTTCTCAAGGAACTCGTAATAAGTGTCTACCATGTCGTAGTTTATTGTGCCGTCGCTATGCATGGGAGTGAATGGCGCGGCAACCAGACCTTCGTACTTTCTGAACTTAAGCATACATATTTGTTTTACTATTATTCACGTAATAAATTACGTAATATATTACATATTAAATTACTTACCCGCACTGATGTTATGGGTTGATATTGCTTATATTATGATAATTAAAGCTTTCCTTTCAGAATATCCTTAACTGGAATTTTCTGAAAGTAGAGTTCCTTTATTCCCTCGTAAAGGATGCCTATATGGTTTTCATCCACCATGGCAAGGCATGAATAACCGTATCCCTCTTCCTCATTCAGTTCAACCTGAAATTCTTCAGGCCATGTCATCCCTTCATCAAGGCTTGCTTTTATTGTCATGTTTGACCTGGAGTATTTGTTGTTGGGATTTGAAAAGAACAGAACCTTTTGTTTTCTGCCATCAATTATCATATCGGCTGATATCAGGCTTGCCATGCATACCGGTTCGGGAAGGATTGAGTTTGACGATGGGTGTGTTTCCCAGGTCAGTCCAAGGTCGCGTGTTATTGACACAGCACGGCCGTTGTTTTCATCTTTCACCTCAGCATTACGGTTATCGCGCATATTGAGCATTATGCTTCCGTTGCCAAGCTGAACGCATTGAGCTTCCGTGGTGTTTGGTTTTGCTCCGGTCCCGATATTCCAGCTCGCACCTTTATCGCGTGACCACACGATTGTAGAATGGGGAGTCCCGTCAGCATCCCTGAACTGAGCAGGGAAAACCATTGTTCCGTCAGTGAGAGTTATTCCGTTGCCCGGGCCCTGAAACATAAGCCTCCAACCCGGGTCTTTAATCTGTGGAGTAATGTTTATTTCCTCAGACCAGGTTATGCCGTCATCATCGCTTCGTACAAGAAGGAACTGGCCGGTTTCTGTAGGATCAATACCAGGGCCGGATGCATTCCAGGCAGCCTGTTCCCTGAAACCACTGAGCCATAGAGCTGCCACCCAGACAGTGCCTGTCTCATGATTGAAGAGTATGCACGGATCCCCCACTCCATTCTCTTCTTCCGGCTTCCCGCCCCATTCCTCCATGTCCATTATCACTTTCATGGGTTCCCAGGTCATTCCTCCGTCTGTGCTTCGGCTCATCCCCACATCAACATCATCCTGGAGATCCCTGCTGTTCCGGTAACGGTTATCATATACTGCCATCAGAGTGCCCCGGGCAGTTGATATCAGTCCCGGAATGCGATATGTGTCACAGTTGTCCTGTCCGGCTGCCCGGAGAACGAGTCCAAACCGAAGGGGTTCAGAATTAGCAGGCACAAACAGTTTCCTGACAGTTTTATTAGAAAAAATCACACTGACATTTTTTATCGCGATCTTTTTTGTCAGATCACAAGCCTGGCGGGCTGTAAAAGACACTGTGAAAGTATATACTCCTTCGGAAAGCGCTGTTTCTCCCGAAATCTTGTTTTTAAGGACCGGATTAACGGCCTCACCAAATAATTCCTGTTTTTCTGCATCGGGGTCATTCCCGTTGTTAAACACCTGGATAAGGGAAAGGGATGAAGGATCGCCGGCTTTATCAAAATCAATCAGTATATGCTTTACTGATAATGCATTCCCTTCTTCTTTCGAAACGGGTATTTTCAAAACCAGAATGTCATTCCGAAGCTTCCCCGACAGAATGGGAATCTTCCTTATTGTTACAAATCCATCTTCAGGGCTGGATGCTTCATTTTCCTGCGATCTGCTGTTACAGCCCGCCAGGTGACAAAATACTATGATCAGAAGGATCAGATTTCTTAATATTGCCATATTCAGGAACGGTTAATGTGAAAGATTAAAGATAATAATTCCGGTGATAACGAAATTTTATAATATCTTTCTGAACAAAATTAATTTATAATATGATGAAGTCCACATGTGTCAAATACACATACACATGTTTATACATGTGGGTTCCATCAGACTTTTAAAATCAAAACTGTATTATGATGAAAAAGATAATCTACACATTCATCCTTCTGATGACAGGATCAATAATAAATGCGCAAACAGGGAAGGTAATGGATAATCTTTCCATGCCCAGTAAGATCCTCAATATGGAAAGAAAATATGCTGTTTATCTTCCTCCCGATTATGAAACTTCAGAGAGAAGTTATCCTGTGCTCTATCTTTTGCACGGCTCCGGTGACGATCAGACCGGCTGGGTTCAGTTCGGGGAAATACTTCATATCGCTGATAAGGCGATCAATGAAGGTCTGGCGACTCCGATGATAGTAGTGATGCCTGACGCAAACACCGGAAGAAGGGGATATGTAAATGATATTAAGGGAGAATGGAGATATGAGGATTTCTTCTTTGAAGAGCTTATACCTCATGTTGAAAAGACATTCAGGATAAAGGGAGAAAAACGTTACAGGGCAGTTGCAGGACTGTCAATGGGTGGTGAGGGCACATTTATATATGCACTCCATCGTCCTGATATGTTTTCATCGGCATGCCCCCTCAGTGCTGCTACAGGGCCGAGAAGCCTGGAAGCGATAATGGAATACAGGTCGCTGAAGGGAGTAGAGGGTATTACCAAAGCCGACAAGGAGGCCTACTTTAAAAAATACAGCGTGCTGAGCCTTATTGAAAACATGCCCGACGATCAGAAGAGAGCTGTCAGATGGTTCATTGACTGCGGTGATGATGACTTCCTCTACGAAGGGAATTCACTCGTACACATAGCCATGAGGAAGAAAGAGATTCCCCATGAATTCAGAATACGCAATGGAGGGCACAGCTGGACTTATTGGAGAGAATCGCTTCCCGTTGTGCTTGAATTTGTATCGATGAGCTTTCACCAGTACTGATAAATAAGATGGTCTGATTGCACTGAAATCAGTGGACCTTCTTCTTTTTTTGGGTCATCTGTGCCATTATCCTCAGCAACAGCCTGATCATCTGGTATGATATCCTGTCAGCCAGTTTTGAAAGCCATGTCTTGTGGCGCAGATATTCTTCAATTGTAATCTGTCTGCAGTCCCCGGCAATTATCCTGAGTAACTCCTTCTCGAACTCCCCGGTGAACTGCTCATCGAGAATATCGACATTTATTTCAACACTTCCGTAATCACTTATGTGATTAAGGTTATAGCTTCCTATGGTACACCATTTGCCATCCACTGTTGCCACCTTTGCATGGAGAT
>Ga0123335_1008531_pt1 | contig 10952 bp, 8 predicted proteins | sample BiotimSIPDNA_2_FD_89707 | JGI IMG/M metagenome (GOLD analysis project Ga0123335, IMG submission 89707) | Anaerobic biogas reactor microbial communites from Washington, USA - Biogas_R2 time_0 SIP DNA | ecosystem: Engineered > Bioreactor > Anaerobic > Unclassified | place: Washington, USA... | reverse complement strand
GTGTATGGCAGGCGCCATGGGTCCGCCCCAAACTCAGGTTGTGATCCGTGAAGCCTGCCAGAGGGGCGGGGACGAAGGTTCTATATTCTCTGATCCTGGCGAGAGCCACATCACCGATAGGGAGGTTCTTTCATGCGCTTTGCCATTGTGGGCTCCAATTTCATTGCGGATCGGTTTGTAAGGGCAGCCAGGGAATGCGAAAATCTGGTGCTGCAGACTGCATACTCCCGCACCCGTGAGCAGGCTCTGCAAAATGCAGAAAGGTGGGGGACCAAGTCCGCCTGCTGGGATTTTGCAGAACTGAGCCGGGATCAAAACATCGACGCGGTGTACATTGCCAGCCCCAACGCTTTCCATTATCAGCAGATAGGAAGCATGCTGCTGGCAGGCAAGCATGTGTTGTGCGAGAAGCCCATCGTTCCCAGTGAAAAGGAACTTATACCGCTGCTGGAGCAGGCAGGAAAACGGGGCCTCCTGCTGCTGGAGGCCATGCGGCCCGCGCATCTGCCTGCACTGGAGACAATCCGGGAGCTGCTGCCCAAGCTTGGGACTTTGCGATATGCCGAGTTCCCCTATGCCCAGTACTCTTCCCGCTATGACCGCTTCAAGGAAGGAATTGTGGACAACGCATTTAACCCCACCTTGGCCAACGGTGCGCTGATGGACCTGGGAGTATACTGCGTTCACTGGATGGTGATGCTGCTGGGCGAGCCCGGCAAGGTGGTTTCCCTGGCATCCTTCATCGACGATTCCATTGACGTCTGCGGCTCAGCTTTGTGTGACTTTGGCGGGATGCAGGTGCATCTGTGTTACTCCAAGGTGCATCAGAGCCTGCGTCCTGCCGTTATCGAAGGGGAGGCCGGCTCCCTGACCCTCTCCCCTTTTCCCATCCCGACCCAGGCGGAGCTTCGCTTTCGCAGCGGTGAAACCACCTTGATTCCCCTGGAGACACGGGAACATGATATGGCTTATGAGATTTTCCGTTTCATGAAGATGACAAAAAACCCCGGCCTGGCAGAGCCCTATCACCGGTGGACACAGAGTACGCTTCGGGTGATGGACGCCATCCGGGCGGAGAATGGGATTGATTTTGCAAAGCGCAAGCACTGAAAGAGACCCTACTTGCCGCTTTCCTTCTCCTCATGATACGACTTTTCAGTGTTCACATTCCAAATGTTTTCCTTGCAATTAATATTCTGGGTTATATTCCTGACAGCCTCAAAGGCGGTCACCATGGAATGGTCCATGTTGTTGTATCGGTGCTGTCCATTACGTCCTACGCAATATAAATTTTCATAGGTATTCAGATAATCCACCAGGGTGTTGATCTCCTCGTAGGTGTCAAAGTAAGCGGGATAAGCCTTTTGCACTCGCTCCCGATGGCTGTCCAGCACCTGCTTCCGCCCGGAGATAATCCCCATGGTGATCAGTTCGTCAATGGCCATGGCCACGCAGTCTTCCTGGGAAAGATTCCAGAATGCGTCTCCCTCGTCGCAGAAATACTCCAGGCCGATCCATACCGTATGCTCCGGATCCTTCACCATATAGGGGGACCAGTTGTTAAAAATCTGGATGCGCCCCATCCTGACATTGGTGTCCTGGACATAGATCCAGCAGTCCGGTACGATATTGCCGAGGGTTTTCAGATGAGTCTTGTTTTCCAGGTTCAACCGGTCTACCAGCAGACCCACCGTGACAAAATCCCGGTAGGGCAGGCCCTTGGCAATTTCCCGTATCCTCTGGGGCGCGTTCTGCATCCCCTGGAGAAGATCCTTGATGGGCATGGAGGAAAAGAAGATATCCCCCTCCAGGGTTTTTTCCACGTCCCCTTCCCGGTAGCACAGGGCAGTGATTCTGCCGTCCTGGGTCTGTACGCCGGTGACCTGGCAGTTCATCCGCACTTCACCGCCCAGGTTTGTCACCTCCCGGGCCACGATCTCCCAGAGCTGACCGGGCCCGAATTTGGGGTAATAAAACTCCTCGATCAAAGAAGTCTGGACCTTTTGTGCCCGCTTTTCCTTGCTCATGAAGATCTTGGATAGCATATCCAATAAAATGCCCCGTACGCTCAGGCCTTTGGTCCGCTGCGCGCCCCAGTCCGCCGAAATCTCCCTGGGGTGCCGTCCCCAAAGCTTTTCCGTATATCCCTCAAAAAACATGCTGTATAATTTCTTGCCAAAGCTGTTGATATAGAAGTTTTCCAGGGATGTTTCCGGTTTCTTGAATAGCGCGGCCTTGATGTAGCTGAAACCCACCTGAAGGGTGGTACCAAAGCCCATGGTTTTGAGGGTCTGCCATTTAAGGCTGATGGGATAATCGAAAAATTGGTGCTGGTAATAGATCCGGCTCACCCGGTTGCGAACCAACATCACACGGTCCTCCTGCTGAGGGTCCGGCCCGCCGGGGGTGAGCTTCACTTCCCGGCCCAACTTGGCGTCGTCCAGGGAGGGAACCCCCTGCAGCGGCATGATCTCATGCCACCAGGCCATGACCCGGGCATCCTTGCTGAAAAAACGGTGACCGCCGATGTCCATCCGGTTGCCTTCATGGGGGACCGTCTTGGAGATCCCCCCGATGGCATCGCTCTTTTCCAGGACTGTGACACGGTATCCTTCGTGCTTTGCCAGCAATTCGTAAGCGGCAGTGAGACCTGCAGGCCCCGCGCCGATAATGACAACATGCTTCATAGGTGCTTTCTCCCCTCCGCCAACAGCTGCTTCGGCCTTTTCGAGCTGCATGCGCCTCAACAAAGCGGCGTAAAAAGGCATCTGGCGTATTGTAACATCATTTCCATCCCGCTGGCAAGGCCTCCCTGTTTTGAAATCGGCCCATTGCAGGCTGCTTCGCTGGGCGGCTCCGCTGATTTGTTACACCCTGTACCCCCTTGTGACCGCATTGCCAGAATGCAATTTTGTGCTATAATAAGTTGTTCCAGGCTGTGTTGAGCTATGCCATCGCTCAGCAATGCCCATCATGGAGGTGTGCTTTTGTATTCATGCATTCCCTCACCACTGCCTCTGATTTTGGCTTCCGCTTCGCCCCGCAGACGCGATTTGATGTCCCATTTTGGTCTCCCCTTTGAGATCGTCCCTTCTCATGGTCCGGAGAACGCCTTGGGTGGCGGTCGGGAACAGGTGGCCAAAATCGCCCATGATAAATGCAGTGAAGTGGCCGCCCTTTACCCTGACCGGTTGGTGCTGGCCGCCGACACATTGGTATGTGTGGATGATCAAATCCTTGGGAAACCTAAGGATGCACGTGATGCCGCGGTGATGCTCCGCAAACTGTCTGGTCGCTGGCATGACGTGTATACCGGTGTATGCCTGCGGGGGCCCAACGGTCTTGTTGATACCCGCGTAGAGGTGACCCGGGTGGAATTCATCCCCCTCTCTCAGGTAATGATCGACCGATATGTAGCCACCGGCGAGCCAATGGACAAAGCTGGAGCCTATGCCATCCAGGGGATCAGCGGAATTTTTATCTCCCGCATCGAAGGAAGCCCTTCCAACGTGATCGGGCTGCCCTTGGCCCTTGTGGGCGAGATGCTTCAAAACGCGGGGATTACCCTCCCGCTGGCTTCCCGGCCTTGCCAGACTAACGATACGGAAACGGATGTGTAGCTATGGGCTTTGTGGCACTTGACCTGGGTGTTGATTTGGGTACCAGCAATACCCTGGTCTATGTCAAACACAAGGGCATTATGATCAGTGAGCCAACCATTGTGGTAGTGGAAAGCAGCAATGAGCGCAAGGTCCGCGCCGTGGGCGATGATGCAAAGATCATGCTGGGTCGCACCACAGACGGCGTTATGGCGGTACGCCCCATGCGGGAGGGCGTCATTACTGATTTTGACATGACGGAGATACTCATCCAATATTTTACCCGCAAGGCCATCGGCTCCAGCTATCTGGTGAAGCCCCGGTTGTTTTTAACTTATCCCTGCTCTATTTCCCCCATTGAGCGCAGGGCTGTCAGCGAGGCAGCCAAGTACGCAGGCTCCCGAAAGGTGTTCCTGGTGGAGAAGCCCTTTGCTTCGGCCCTGGGCAGCGGCCTGCCTGTTTTTGATCCCAACGGCTGCATGGTGGTGGACATCGGCGGCGGCACTACGGATGTAGCGGTGATCTCCCTGGGAGGCATCGTAATCAGCCATTCTATCCGGGTGGGCGGCGTGAAGATGGACGAATCCATCATCAACTTCATCAAGCGGGAGTTCAATATCCTCATCGGAGACCGTACAGCCGAAGAGGTCAAACTGGACCTGGGCTCGGGCTTGCCCACCAGGGAAGAACGCCGTGCTCGGATCAGGGGCCGGGATATCGTTACCAATCTGCCCCAGACCACGGAGATCACCTCCACCCAGATCTATCAGGCCATCCGGGAACCCTGCCTGGCCATCTTAAGCGCCATCAAATGGGTGCTGGAACGCACCCCTCCGGAACTGGCGGCGGATGTAATGCACAACGGCATCTACCTGACGGGCGGCGGGGCGTTGCTGTATGGCATGGATCAGCTGATTGCCAGCGAGCTGGGCATCCCTGTGCTCCTGGCCAAGGAGCCCATGGACTGTGCAGCCCTGGGGCTTGGAAACATCATTGAGAACTTTGATCTGCTCTATCACCTGGGCAGAACCAGCTTCCTGAAGCAAAGTTAACGGACAGACCCCCAGCCAATGACGGCCAATATGAATCGGAGGTTCCGGCATGAGGTTAAAGGTTCCCAAAACGGAACGGCGTAAAAGCACGGACAGCACAGGAAGGCGGATCTTCCGGCGCATCCTTTTAGTCGGCATAGCCGTGATCCTGTTGGGGCTTTCCGGAACCCATCTGTTGGCCGTCATCACCAAGAACGACGCACTCAACGGACCGGGCAACGCCGTATCCGGCATCATGACCCCCATCCAAAACGGCTTTTCCGCCATTGTAGACGGTGTGGTAAACTACCTGTACCGTTTGAAGCTCCGTTCCACTCTGGAACTGGAGTATAACAATCTGAAACAGGAAAACGAGCAGCTTGTCTATCAGGCCATGCTGGCTGCAGAACTGCAGCAGAAACTGTCGGTCTATGAAGACCTTTACGAAGAGGTCTCTATCAATGAAAGCATGAACCCGCTGGTGTGTACGGTTATTGCCCGTAACGAGGGCAACTATTTTTCAAGCTTTACCATCAACAAAGGTTCAAATGACGGCATTGATAATTTTATGGCTGTCACCATGGGGGGCGCTTTGGTGGGATATACCTATGACGTATCCCCAACCAAAAGCGCGGTTCGAACCATCATCGACAGCGAAGCCAGCATCGCAGCCCTGATATCCGGCTCCCGCCGGGACCAGGGAACGGTGCGTGGAACCCTGGGCATTGATGGCCAGGCCATGTGCCGCATGTATTACTTGCCTGAAGATCACCTGCCCCGCCCAGGGGATTTGGTGGTGACCTCCGGTGTAGGTATGTCCTTTCCCAAAGGCATCCCCATCGGCACTGTCCGGGAGAGTACCCGGGGTATGGAAAGCAATAAGCAATACATTGTGGTGGAGCCCCAGGCGGATTTTGAACACATCGAATACGTGATCGTCCTGCGTTACAAGCCCGATGCCGAGGCGGTCCAGTCTCAGACAGGGGATGGAACCCAGGGGATGGAGTTTACACCGCTCGATTCACCGATGCCTATCCCCACCATCAAAATTGGTAATGATTTCTACCAGCTTGCCCCCACGCCCACCCCCTCTCCGGAACCCACCCCCACAGTGACGGTTCCCGGCAGTACCCCTGCTCCCACCCCCACGCCGGGAGGTGGGAACAGTGTAGAGTACCAGGTGCCCCTTGACCAGCAGACAGACTCCTCCTACGGCTACACCCTGGCTCCCACAGCCTCGCCCACCCCCACTCCCCTTCCTCTGGATGTTTCCGTAGAGGAGGACTAGGATAGCATGATCTCCAAGCTTGCCAAGGTGGTGGCGCTGACGCTGCTGGCTTACCTGCTGCAAACCACCGCCGCCATTCACATGTCCCTGTGGGATGTAGCCCCAAACCTGGCCTTGGTCCTGGTGGCCGTCGTTACCGTAGGCCTTGGGCGCAAATATACGTTTTTCATGTCCCTGACCATCGGTTATCTGCTTGAGATTATGCTCCCCGTGCTGGACTACATCAGCCTGATTCTCTATCCGGTTTGCGCCATGCTGGGAGCCTTGGCCTTTTCGGATAAAAGCGAGCGCAGGCTTGAGGAGGAACGCAGCACAGGAAAGCGCAGCATCACCCTGCACGCCCACATCCGCACTCCCCTCTGCGCCGCTCTGAGTGTTACGGTGTTTGAAGCGGTGAACCTGTTCTATATTTCTCTCAACGGCGTAGCCATTAACGGCGGGCATATCGGGCGAGCACTGATCGACGTGATATACTCCACCGTACTGTCCGGCCTGCTCCAGTTTCCCCTCCGCTGGTGGCTGGGGGTATACAAGTTGAAGAAGGCCCGCTAAACACAACAAAGGATGAGAAAGGAGATCGCTGATGAATCGCAGAAATGTCCGCAAGGCGGATCGGGAAGGATATAATATCCGCATCCGTTTTTTCGTGTTTTTCGGCGCTATCATCGCAATTTTCACCTATCTGATCGCAGGCATTGCCAACCTCCAGCTCAGATCGGCGGAGGATTATCAGCAAAAAGCGCAGAGCAGCCGTACCACCACCATCACGCTGCGGGGCAGCCGGGGCATGATCACCGATGCGGATGCCGTGATTCTGGCAAAGGATGAACTGGTCTATAACGTTACCTTTTATCGGGACGCTTCCCAGAACTCGGCGGAAAAGTACAGGGCCTATACCCAATCCATCCGGGAGACCATCGGCATCATCGAGGGGGATGGCGGGCAGCTCTCCGTCAAATTTGTGATTCAGCGCAATCCCCAGACCCAGGAATGGGAGTTCAACTTTGGCAGCGGTGTTAGCGAGGCTGTGCTACAGACCCGCGAGACCCAGTGGCGCAACAATAACTATTACTCCGTTTCCAGCGTCCCCACTGCCGCCATGGCCATCGAAAAGCTAAAGGCCCGATACCAGATCCCTCCGGACATGGACGAGGAAACCATGCTGAAGGTCATGGCCGTTTTTTCAGAAATGCAGATGAACCTGTTCAACTCGCAGCCTATTGTAATTGCCAAAGACGTACCCTACGAGACGGTTATCAAGATCGAAACCCGCTCCATGACCCTGCCCGGCATGGAGATAGCGGTGGGTACCAAGCGGGTGTATCCCAGAGGTTCGCTGGCCGCCCAGGTGATCGGCTACATGGGTGCGATCCCCTCCGCCGCCAAGTGGGCGGAACTGCAGCCAAAGGGCTATAAATATAGCGACACCATCGGCGTGGACGGCATCGAGGCCTCCATGGAGGATTGGCTTACCCAAAACAGCAACCTGCGCCAGGGCTACCGTGAGGTGGAACGGGACAGCGTGGGCAAGATCACCCGGGAGCTCAGCTACTCCGCTCCCGAAGACGGCAGCAATGTGAAACTGACCATCCGGGCCAGTTACCAGCAGCAGGCGGAGCGGGCGCTGGCCAATAACGTAGCCAGTACACGGGCGGTGCAGGAGAGCAAGCTGATGCTCAACTCCTGGCTGGAAAGCAACAAGGTAGACATCGAAACCCGAAAATGGATGCAATACCCCCTCTCCCTTGCCCAGCGTGCGGCCATGATGGTAATCGACATGGAGGGCCGGGTGCTGGCCATGGCGAATTATCCTACTTATGACTTAAACGCCCTGGCGGCAGCAGGGCCCGAGAGCAAGCAGATCCTTACGGACCCCCGCAATGTGCTGATGAATTACAACATCCACGCCAGAGGCACACCGGGCTCGATTTTCAAGATGGTGCCCGCCCTGGCAGCCCTGCTGGAGGGGAAGCTGCTGACCAACGAAACCATCAGTGACGGCGGATACTTCCTGGAGTACACCAGAGACCTTTCCACCGCACCCAAATGCTGGATCTCCGCTTCCCAACGGTACAAACATCAGCACCAGACCATCATCCAGGGGCTGTCCAACAGCTGCAACTACTTTTTTTACACCCTGGGCTCCCGTTTGGAGGAAAAGCTGCTGTACCAGTATGCCTCGGAGTTTGGCCTGACCAGTAAAACCGGCGTGGATCTTCCCGGAGAGCTGCGCAGCGTGGTGGGCAACCAGACCAGCCTCTATGATCCTGACAAGGCCATGGACGAAGCCTCCCAGGATACCGCCCTGCCCATCATCGTATTCAACTCCATCAAGAAGCACCTGCGCAATCAAGGGGCCAGCCGGAACATAACCTATGACGACGACCGGCTCAACCGCTGCGTGAAGCGTCTGATGGACATGGCAGTGAATACCAACCAGAATGAGTGGCTGGAGTACATGCGCCCCATCCTCATGGAAGAGCTGAACATGTCCCGGGAGATGGTATACCTCCAGGCCGTCATCGGCGATACCTACAACTACCTCAACGATATCAAGTGGGGCGGCGGCCAGACCATTCAGGTGGCCATCGGGCAGTCCATCACCGTGCTCACCCCCGCCGCGGTAAGCCGCTATGTATCCACTCTGGGCAACGAGGGCAAGGTCAACAACCTGATGATTGTGGACAGCATCACTTCTCCCGAAGGGGACATTCTAAGCCAGCGCACTCCCTCCCAGATGAACCAGTTTGAAGGCGCGGAGCAGTACTTGCCCTATATCCTGAAGGGAATGGAGGGCGTTGTGGACGAGAGCGGTACCGCTGCCAAATACTTCAAGAACTGGGAATACCGCAACCTGGTCTGCGCGAAAACCGGAACCGCCGAGGTTACCTCCATCGATTTGGAGAACAATGCCTGGTTCGTCATGCTTGCACCCTTTCAAATGGATGATGAAACCATGACCATCACGCAAAAGCCGGAAATTGCAGTGGTAGTATTCATTCCCAGCGGTCTGAGCGGCGGAGAAGCCTCCTTGGCTGCCAAGGAATTTGTAGGCTGGTATATGGACCAGAAGACCCTGCGTACCAACGATTCGACGTTCCCCGGCGGCAATATGCTGGCACCATAACCCGTTTTTCAGAAAGGGGGAATGCCCATGAGTCAGGTATGGATGATCGCCTCCGGCAAGGGAGGCGTCGGAAAATCCTTCATTACCTCCGCCATGGCGGCGGCCCTTGCCAAGCGGCAGATGCAGACAGTTGCTGTGGATGCTGACATTGGCCTTCGGAATCTGGACCTGATGCTGGGCATGGAAAGCAAGGTGATCTACGATGTGGTGGACGTGGTGCAAAAGGATTGCAAACTGCGCTACGCCCTTGTCCAGGACCCCCAGCTGCCCTTTCTGTCCTTGCTTCCCGCGGCCCAGATGCACTGTGCATCGGATCTGACCGCGGAGGATTGGGCGCAGGTGATCCGCAGGCTTCGCAAGCATTTTTCCTACATCTTGATTGACGCGCCGGCCGGAGTGGACCAGGGAATGCAAAACATATTATCCTGCGCGGACCAGACCTTGCTGGTCACCACGGCGGACGACATTGCCATGCGGGACGCAGAACGGCTCATCTCGCTGATCCGTAAAGGGGACAAGCCCTCTCCTATGCTGGTCGTCAACCGGATCCGCGCCGATATGGTGCGCAGTGGATACATGTACAGCCCCCAAACCGTGGCCTTGAACCTGGATGTGCCGCTGCTGGGCTATGTACCTGAGGACCCGGAAGTCCTTCGGGCTTTCAGCCGCCACCAAAGCCTGATGGACGCCAGATGTCCGGCCAGGGATGCGGTTGAACGCATCGCAAAGCGCTTTATGGGCGAATATGTAACCATGCCCCAGCCCAAGGTCAGGCGACAGCTTTTTGGCTTTAGCGGATAGAGGACATATCTCAGGGAGGAACGCTTAATCGATGATGATCAATGAATCCAGACGCTCCCGGGCCCATTTTGACATTCCTCTCACCATATTGGTGTTTGGGCTGGCCGCCTTTGGGGTTCTGTGCGTCTCCGTTGCCACCTTCAACACGGCATCCCCGGCCGAAGATACCCTGCTCAACTACATCGTGGCCTCCCGCTATGGTATGCGGCAGGCGATCTTCTTCCTGATCTCCCCCATCGTCATAGGTGTCATCACCTTTTTCCCCTATGAGTTTATCAGGCGGTACTCTGCGCTGTTTTACTACATCGCCCTGGGGCTGCTGCTGGTGGCCCTGGTAGGCAGCTCTGCAGAAGGTGTGAAGGCATGGATCAGCATCCTGTGGGATTACACGCTCCAGCCCTCGGAGTTTGTAAAGCTGGCCTGCATCATTATTACTGCCAAGCATCTGGAAAACAACGAGGACCCACTGGGCACCATGAACGGTGCGCTGCGCCTGGCCCTGCTCATGGGCGTTCCCTGGGTGTTCACCCTGGCCCAGGGCGAAATGGGCTCGGTGCTGGTGATGATTTTCGTCTTTGGCGTGATGCTTTTCTTCGGCGGCGTTCGCCTCAGGATCCTGGGAGGGATTATCGCGGTGGGCGTAATCGCTATCGCAATCCTCTACGGCGTTTCCATGGCCTCCGGAACGGGCAACTACCGCCTGGACCGAATCCTCTCCTTCGTTAATCCTGCCCTGGTGGACAAAAATGCCACCTATCAGGTGGACAACGCAAAAATGGCCATCGGTTCCGGCGGAATGAACGGCCTGGGTTTATTCGTTCAGGGCAGTTTCAGCCAGCTGGACTATGTGCCGGAGGACTGGACGGATTTTATCTATTCCACCATCGGCGAGGCTTTCGGGTTCGTGGGCAGCCTGATTCTGCTCCTGACCTACCTGCTGCTGATCCTGCGCATGCTCTACCTGTCCTTCTACACCACGGACCGCTTTGGACAGATGATCATTATTGGCGTCATGGCCATGATGCTCTTCCACATTTTTGAGAACGTAGGGATGAATGCCGGGCTTATGCCGGTGACCGGCATTCCCTTGCCCTTTATCAGCTATG
>Ga0123335_1008530_pt1 | contig 10952 bp, 8 predicted proteins | sample BiotimSIPDNA_2_FD_89707 | JGI IMG/M metagenome (GOLD analysis project Ga0123335, IMG submission 89707) | Anaerobic biogas reactor microbial communites from Washington, USA - Biogas_R2 time_0 SIP DNA | ecosystem: Engineered > Bioreactor > Anaerobic > Unclassified | place: Washington, USA... | reverse complement strand
CGGTTCCCAAAGGCATAAAATCCAACGGTAAAATTGTCTACATGGCGACACCGCTTATCAACCGGCCGGAGCTTTTTGACCTGGCTTCCGGCAAGTCCGTTGTTGAAGCCCTGCACCGTAAAGGTTACGCTATCTATCTGGTTGATCATGGTGATCCGGGATGGGAAGAAACCGAGTTGGGGCTGGACTTTTACGGAAAAGCAATCCCCGATCTTTATATTGACATGATTAAGAAAAGGCATCCCGGCAAAGAGATCTACATGATGGCGTATTGTATGGGCGGAACGATCATGATGCCTTACCTGGCAAGAAGGGCCGAGGAGCGGCTGGCATCCGGAAAACAAATGGATATCAAGAAAATCGCCCTGATGGCCTCTCCCACGAAGTTTGACGATGAAGATAGCGGTCACGCCCCGATTCGTACCCTCATCCGCCGTGACTACGATCCTTACCTGATGAAGGAACTTTTTGGTGCCGTCAATATACCGCCCCAGGTGATTGAAGCGGGAATGAATGAAATCCAGCCCGGTGTCCAGTATACCGTTGTTTTAGGTTTTTACGGACGCGCGGAAATCAAAGATTCCATCGCCGATGCGGCGCCATTCCTCTACTGGTTGACCCACGGGACAAAATTTCCCGTGACCGCTCATATTCAATGGATCCAGAATGTGTTTCTGGGCAACCAGATTTATGAAGGCACCTATTGTCTGCCGTCTGCCAATCCCAAATTTGACGGCAAGCCCGTGAACATGAAAATCCTGAAAAAGGCGGGCGTAAGGATTTTTGATTATAAAGGATTAAGGGATCCTATCGCGCCGGCGGGGTCCTGTGTGGCTGGTCAGACCTGGGGGCAGGTGGAAAAGGGGAATGTCCACTATACCAGCCCGCATCTCAACCGCATCATCGAAAAGAATATCGGACATATTTTCGTTGTAAGCCGCAAGTTGCTGGCCGAGTATCTGGAGCTGGTGGAACAATTTTATGCTGACTGACCTGTGCATCAGCCTGTAGGGCGTGCTCCCCTGAGCACGCCGAATGTCGTATCAGGAGGGTATGTCCCCCTTTGGAGGGGGGTTGGGGGAGGTTATTCAAAGTCAGTAAAAGACACCACCTCCGGCGCTCCGCGCCACCTCCGCCGGCGGAGGACATTACAGATCTGAATCTTTTGTCATTCGTTATAATCTTCTGTCGCTGAACTCCCTCGCAATGACATTACGACACAGTCTGAGGGGGGCGGGGAGGTTATTCAAAGCCAGTGGAGGTGGTAGATGTAGGGATTGCTCGCCGAGCAATCCGAAGCGGCGCGTTTGGCAAACGCGCCCTACATTAAAACCGTTGCCGAGGTAATAATAAATAACTTAAAGGTCACGCGATATCATACGAGAGGGCGTGCTCCCCGAGCACGCCGAATGTCGTATCAGGAGGGTATGTCCCCCTTTGGAGGGGGGTTGGGGGAGGTTATTCAAAGCCAGTAAAAGACACCACCTCCGGCGCTCCGCGCCACCTCCGCCGTCGGAGGATATTTTACTTGTCCCCGCGTGGTGGCACGAGGTCATGCGGGGTTACGGGACAGCCCCTAAGAGAGCATTTTCGGCCAGTCAAGCGTGGGAAAGACATTGCTCAGCGGGTGGTCGTCATCGACCAGGTGATATTCCAGCCGGGCGAAGGTTTTTTCGGCAATTTTTTTTACGGTGCCGGGATTGACGACGTCATCTTTGATCCCGTGATAAAGAATCACGGGAATCTGCAGTTTCTGATTTACCGCGTTTTCAAAACCCTCCAGAATAAGAGCGGGAGCGAGCAGGATCAGTTTTTTTACCCTTGGCTCGTTCTCCAGGGCGAACCATGCGGCCATCAGTCCGCCAAAGCTCGATCCCACAAGAATCAGGTTGTCCAACCCGCCCAGAAGGCCGCTGAGTTTTTGCATTCGTTTTTGAAAGTCACCGGTGTAATCTTCAATCATCATTTGAGGAAACAGATTCCGGAAATACTGCGCTTTTGTTCCCTGTGACGTGCTTTCCAGCCCGTGAATAAAAACAAGTGTATTTTTCATCTTTTTTCCCCGGATATAACCAATTTGATATTGATTGGATTATGCCATTGTGTTACTAGCATCGCAACAATATATTTTTTTCAGAGGAAATTTCGATGGCTTCCGTATTACCTTTTAAAGCAGTTCGTCCACAGACAATCTATGCATCGCAGGTTGCAGCTCTTCCGTATGACGTGATGACCCGGGAAGAGGGGCAAAAAGCCGTGGAGGGCAAACCGTTGAGCTTTATGCACGTTGAGAAATCAGAAATCGATGTGGCGGACGGGACTTCGCCCGACGCCCCGGTGATTTATGAAACGGCCAAACGCAACTTTGGCAAACTCATCAAAGATGAGATTCTGTTTCAGGATCCATCCCCCTGTTATTACATATACCGCCAACAGATGGGTTCACAGGTGCAAACGGGTATTGTAGGGGTCATGAGCGCTGCGGAATACGACGAAGGCAGAATCAAAAAACATGAACTGACCCGGAAAGACAAAGAAGAAGACCGCATTCGCCATGTCGATAACGTGAATGCCCAGACCGGTCCGGTGTTTATCAGCTATCCGTCACGCCCGCGCATCAACGCTATCGTGGACAAGGTTGCTGCCGAACCGCCGGAGTATGATTTCACCGCCGAAGACGGCGTGATCCATACCGCCTGGGTAGTGGCGGATGAAGGGCTGATCAGTGAACTGAAAAACGAGTTTGCCCAGGTGGAAGCACTTTATATTGCCGACGGGCATCATCGAGCTGCAGCCGGGGCAGCAGTTGCCCGAAAGCGGCACATAGAAGGCCGGGTGCAGGAATCGGATCATGTGCTTGCTGTCTTTTTCCCGCATAACCAGTTGAAGGTTCTGGATTACAACAGGGCAGTGAAAGACCTCAACGGTCTCAGCGCCGAACAGTTTCTGGAAAAAATCAGCGAAAAGTTCACCGTGGAGAACGACTTCAACGCTAAATCACCCCAGCGTGAACATGATTTTGGTATGTATCTCGAAGGCCGGTGGTATGTTATCACGATAAAAGATGGTGTATTCGATGATAAAGATCCCGTGGCCAGGCTGGATGCAGCCATTTTGCAGGATCATCTGCTCGCACCCGTTTTAGGCATTCATGATCCGCGCACGGACGACCGGATAAAGTTTATCGGCGGTATTCGGGGCATGGCGGAACTGGAAAAACTGGTGGATCAGGATGGATATGCCGTGGCCTTTTCTCTTTATCCCACCACCATGGAACAGGTTATGAGTGTGGCCGACGCGGGGGCAATTATGCCGCCCAAGTCCACCTGGTTTGAACCCAAACTGCGTAGCGGTTTGTTTGTGCATCCTTTAGAATAGGGAGGTTGTTCATGAAAAAGACTCAACTGCATGGTTTGATATTCCTGTTGCTGATCATGACCTTTAGTGTTTCAGGTTGTGCCACAACCGGGATCTATTCCATCAGCATGGATTATGACGCGGAAAACGCGGTTATTCCCTTCTACCTTAAGCCGGATGAAAAGGCACTGCAATCAATCATAGGGGTGGCTGAATTTACCGATACACGAAAAATTGAAGACCCGCTGGTCATAGGACGAGTTATTGAAAAAGGCGGTAACAGAGTGCTGGTGCTTCCGAAATATTCCCGGCCGACGCATACTGTGGCCGACGGGATGAGGCAATATTTGAGAAAAGCGGGATATAATTTGTCCGGTGTGGTTGACACATGGGATTTAAAAGAAAAAAACATTCCGAAAATCAGTCACATAAGAGTTCTAATTGGCGGTACGATTGAAGAGATGGAAATCAACTGCCGCAGAGACTTCCCAACCAATACATACACGACGAAATTGAAAATGACGATTCACATTGCGGACATGCAGGAAAGAAAAATACTATACCGAACCACCGTGGAGGCTACAACATCCTATGAGCATGTTGCTTTTTCAGAAGACCGATTGGGTTACCAGGCCAGCGTAGCGTTGGGTGAGGCGATAGAGAAAACCTTTGCAAAGATAGAGCTGGCTGACAAAATCAATGATGCACTAAGCCGTTGAGGCGATTGACTCCTTGCCCCTTGTCCCTTCCCTTCGTTCTCTGAGCTTGTCGAAGCGTACCTTGTGATCCTTAATACGCCAACAAAACACCTCGGCCCGTGGAGGACATAATGATTGTCCCCCTTTCGAGAGGGTTGCCCTTTTTTATCCCCCTCTGGAGGGGGCCAGGGGGAGGGGTACAAACTGTTAAGATAGTTTACAAAACAGACCGGGTACATGGTTTACATTGGACAGAAGGAGGTCAACCACCTCCGTCACTTCGTGACACCTCCGCCGGCGGAGGACAAACCAGCGCCAATAATTTAACGTTAATAACCTTTGAATCACATCCCGCGTAAATTCGTCGGTATTTTTAACGTTTTGATCTGAATGCATATACGCAAAAAAATAATAAAATTCGGCAACGTACAAAAAAAGGATCGGATACGGCAGTTTTGGTGTCGAAGAAATTTACAAATTATGAACCTGCAGGGAAATCGTCTGTTTCGGCTAAACATCATTGAATCAGAATATTAATAATAATATTAAATAATTAGAATTGTAATCGGATAGCAGTAATGATTGGCATGACGTGTGCATAATGTATAACAACGGACTTTCCAAGGAGGCGAAACATGAAAAAGATACTACTGATCGGGTTTATGGTTGCAATGCTCATTTTCCCCGTTGCATCATGGTCTCTTACGATTGGTGATCCAGCAGTTGATATAGGAGGAGTTGATGTGTTGATTGCATCTGGTGTCCTGAGTGATAGCAGTGACCAGGGTGAAGTAGACTGGGTCAATTCAGTGCTTGGAACATCTTTTGTGAAAACTGACATGACAAAAACTGACGTCGTAGAGATGATGTGGGTTGTAACAAATGAAGATAGCAGTGTCTATGCTATGGATTTTGTGTCAACTAATCCGATGTATTTTTTCATTAAGGTTGGAATGGGGAGAAATGACCTTCCTTATACACACCATCTGTACACCAACTTTGCAAGTCTCCAGTATGCAGTTGTAGATCTTGACCAGGCTGGTTATGAAATCAAAAATATTGGTAAATTCAGTCATATTGGCGAGTTCCCAGGAACACAGGTTCCGGAACCCGTTTCTTTAATCCTCCTTGGCCTTGGTCTGATCGGAATAGCAGGAATCAAAAGAAAAATCAGTTAATCAGGATAAAATATCGTCTTTCCTCTTGAGTAACAAAAAAGGCAGAGCCAATTTGGTTCCGCCTTTTTTGTTATTTAAAATGGTAAAATGTCTATTTCGGGATGCCCAGTTTCTGCATCAGGTCATATAAAGTCGGACGGCTGATCCCTAAGTCCGATGCCGCTTTGGTCAGGTTATTTTCATTGCGTGTTATCGCTTTCAGAATAAGCTCTTTTTCCAGATGTTCCCGGGCATCCTTAAGTAAAATGTTCTCTTTGACGCCGGCGACGGACTGCATTTCAAGGTCCTCCAGGGTGATCTTTTTTCCCTCGGACATGATTACCGCGCGCTTAATACGGTTTTCCAGTTCACGGACATTTCCGGGCCAAGGGTAGCGTTCGAGGGCTTCAATCACCTGAGAGCTGAATCCCTTGATCTTTTTTTTGCTCTCAATTGCATATCGATCCAGGAAAGTTTTGGCCAAAAGGACAATGTCTGCGCTTCTTTCCCGAAGGGGAGGGAGAGAAATATTGATGACGCTGATCCGATAAAATAAATCGTCACGGAAAACGGACTTTCGCATGGCTTCTTCCAGGTCACGATTGGTTGCCGCTAGAATCCTGGTATCGACTTCTATTTGTTCTCTGCCCCCGACGCGTTCGATAGTTTTTTCCTGCAGGAACCGCAGGAGCTTTACCTGAATGGTCAGCGGAAGGTCTCCGATTTCGTCAAGAAAAAGAGTTCCTCCTTCAGCCATTTCAAATCGCCCTTTGCGCTGAACATGGGCGCCGGTGAAAGTTCCTTTTTCATGTCCGAAAAATTCACTTTCAATCAGATTCTCGGGAATGGCACTGCAGTTAATCGGGATAAAAGGCCTCGACGCACGAATACTGAGACGGTGAATGGCACGGGCGACAAGTTCTTTGCCGGTGCCGCTTTCCCCCCTGATCAAAACGGGCGCATCGGTTGTTGCCACTTTGCGGATGGCGGAGAAAATATCCTGCATTTTAGAGGAAGTTCCGATCATGCCTTCAAAAGTGTCTCCGCTCAGGCGCTGACGTAAATCACGCTGTTCCTGTTCCAGCTGGGAAACATGGAACGCCCGCTTGAGCACAACTTTCAGCTCATCTAATTCGATGGGTTTGTAAAAAAAGTCGTAAGCGCCTTTTCCGACGGCGCGCAGGGCATGTTCTTTTTCACTGCGTCCGGTGATGATGATTACTTTTGTATGGCCGTACTCATCAAGAATGTGATCCAGGACGGCAAACCCTTCTTCCACGCCAGCGGGATTTGGAGGCAGGCCAAGATCAAGCGTGATCACGGCCGGCTGTTCTTTGTTTATCAGGGCAATGGCACTGGGCCGGTCTTCCGCCAGATAAATATCATAGTCCCCTGTCAGTGCCCATTTCATCTGAGTGCGAAGATCTTCATCGTCATCAATAATCAACAGCTTCTGTTTTTTCAAGATAACACCTCGTTACAGGAATTATTCACAATTTTCTTCCAAGTGGCAACAGAATTCTGAAAGTGGTCCCTTTGCCTTCTTCGCTTTCTGCGTTCAGTTTGCCTCCATGCGCGTCAATGATCGTTTTACAATGATAAAGACCGATTCCCATTCCCTGCTTCTTTGTGGTCTGAAAAGGACGGAAAAGATTTTTTTCCATAAATTCTCTGGACATTCCGCAACCGGAATCACTTATGGATATTTCCACCCAGTTGTCCTGTAATGCGGTGGAAACGGAAATCCGGCCTTCACTGCCTGTTGCATCATAAGCGTTCATGAACAAATTTTCAAAAACTTTATTCATCTGTTCGTGATCAATCATCAAAGGTGGCAGGTCTGGATGATAGCTCTGATGCACCGGGGCTTTGACATATTCTTTCAAATCCTGGATGGCTGTAGTGATCATGTCATTGATGTTGGTTTCACGAAAAGAAAGGTCAATTTTCTGACTCAGAAGAGAAAGCCGGCTGCTCATCTTGTTGATTTTATCTACACTCTGCTTCATGGTTTTCAGCGCGTCCGCCTGAAAGTCCGGATTGTCCATGTATTTTGGCAGGTTCTGTGTCACCAGGGACAGTTTCGATGCCAGGTTTTTCAAATCATGCATGAAAAAGGCGGACATGGTCTGAAACGCTTCCAGTTCCTTGGTCTGGCGCAGGCGCTCGGAAAGCCTCAAGCTCAACAACGACGCCGCGGCCTGATCAGAAATGGTTTTAATCAGCTCCGATTCTTCAAAAGTAAGTGCTTCATAGAAAACCTTTTCACTCAAGGTCATGATCCCAATCAGAAGGCCTGCGGCTTTCAGAGGGACGCAATAGCGGATTTGCGATTCCTTCGTCTCCAATGGATAGGCGCGGGCCAGGTCAGAAACCCAGTCATCCTCCCGCCCTTTCAAATCAACCGGCATATTTTGGTTGTTTATGGCTCTGATCAGCATCGATCCGCCCTGCTTGAAATAGTTCATTTCATCAGCCTGGGCGGCTGTGAAAACGGTTGATCCGCCAAAGGATAATTGTTCCTGTTTTTCATCCACAAGCCAGATGCTGACGGAGAGGATCTGCAGGGTGTCCGAAACCATCTTGACAATGATGCTGCACAGTTCATCCGTCTTGGTGACAGAGGCGGTTCTCTGGGTGAAGTCTCCCCATATTTTCTGATAGTCGTATTGAGGTCGCTTGAAATGTCTGCTGATAAAGCGTTTTCTTTTTATGCGGAGCCGGTCGGAAAGCAGAAAAGCGGCAAGAAAGATGACGGTGATAAAAATCAGGAAAACGATCAGGTTGATATTTTTGACCCATTCGAAATGAAGTAAAATCCAGGCGATGACTCCCAGCGATATGAAATATGCGCCGACAATCAGGACGGTGAACGAAGTATAAAGAAACTGGTGTGAAAGCTGGATACCGGAATCCAGCGGTTTGCCGCGGAACAGCGAGCGCAAAATTAAAATGTCCGCGATCAGCAGTGCTCCGAGGTCCGCAACATAAAGGCCCGTGTCCACGCCATTGAAGAGGACGACCTGGCTGTCCGTAAAAAGCCGGATCGCGAAGATGCCGCCAATTCCCAGAAACATGAATTTCGTTTGCCAGCGAATGTGGCCGGTGGAATGACGAAAAGTCCTTTCCAGATTCATCACAACGGCAATGGAAATAATGACAGACAGGACATGCCACAGATAACCTGCCCATCCGATTCGGATAAACAAGGTATTCGAACCATGGGGAGCCAGAACCAGGGATATGAAATCCTGACTGAAAAAGATGACCAGGGAAAGCGGCGCCGCGGCAGCCAGCAGTAAAACCCATTTCCATCTGGAGACCTGTTCTGAATAATTGGTTCGGGAAAAACTGATTGCGAACATCAGCCAGACGGCCGGAACCACAGAAGACAAAATATACAGCTGACGCTGCCAGAAGAGGAAATCAGAAAGCGCCTCTGCGCGATAGGCAAAACCGGTCAGGGCAGCCTCCAGTGCAAGCAGCGTCATGCCCGTCGCAAAGACACCCTGAACAAAAGAACGCGGACCGCGGTAAATACTGACGGCAATCACAGCAATGGTAACGCCCGCGGCTAAAAATGAAAGCCCTGTGTTAAAATCCATGCTCCATCCGTTTTGGTTTCTTTTCTTTTTATAAACTATTACTTCGGCAACGAAATATATAAATGATTGTCACTGCTTTGTCCTCCGCCGGCGGAGGTGGAAATTGTAGGGATTGCTCCCCGAGCAATCCGAATCGGCGCGTTTGGCAAACGCGCCCTACATTTAAAAACCTCCCCTACCCCCTCCATGAGGGGAACAACTGAATCCCCCGTTCAATCCACCGCCTGTCAGGAACACGCAAGGCACATAAGATAACCATAATTATTAAAACTAATTGCCAGAGCAATAAATAAAAACCTCTATCCATTGTCTGTAAATTTTTCTGATCTTCTCAACAAAAACAGTATCGGCGCCAGAAGCAGCAGTGCCAGAACAAAAAAAGGTGTGCCGCCTTCTCTGTGGAGAGAGCTTGTCAGAATCACCGGATCAACATAATTTCCCAGAAGGGAAAGCGTTAAAATCCGGATACTGTTTTTAAACATGGCAATCACCACCGCGCAGATCACAAGCAAAATCTGTTTCCAGCGGGTTTTTAAAAACATGTGACCGGCCAGAACAGAGACAATAAAAATAGCCATGCTTGAACGGATGCCACTGCATTGCCTGGCAACTTCAACGCTAATATCGGACAGCTGAAAAACAAAACCGTCTCTTACAAAGGGCACGCCCGAAGCCATGAACAGGAGGTTGGAAAGTTCTGTGGATCCAACCTGCAGAAAGGTAATGATACTGTCCATAATCGCCGTTGGGACCGGCACGGTAAAAATCAGAAATAGAAGAGGGAATAGCGCCCTGCGATAAGCTTGCATACCGTAAGAAAAAAGAAAGGCGCCATTGATAAAAATAAAGATGGAAAACATGATGAGGGATGCGTAGTTATTTTTATCCAGTCCCGAGCCAAGAAAAATACCGCCCAGAAACATGGCGATGCCAAAGAGCAAAACCGGAATCCCCGCAGCAAATGAATAATTTACCTTCTCAAAGATTTCTTTGCTTTTGATATAAACTAGGTAAATGCTGACCAGGGGGATCAAAGCAATGTGCGAATAATATTCGCTTTTATTTGACGAATAAAGCGCTCTGACCGGTGTGTAGGCAATGATGAGCGTTGCGGCGGAAAATAAAAGAAACAGGATGTTTCTAGTGTTTATCATTTCCCTGATTTTTTCAGTAAAAGAGTTCCCGCTCATAAAATCCTTTTTGTATTAATGACTTGACAACAATCCTTGTCATTCCCGCGGAGGCGGGAATCCAGGAATATGCGGATGCTGGCTTAAGTCCGGCATGATGTTGTTTGACATATTTAGTTGCCGGAGTAATAATTAACAATCTTATTAATATATTAGGCAAAAAAATGCGAATACTATTTTAGCGTTGCTGTCCTTGTCGAAGTTGGTCGCTGAGCTTGTCGAAGCGCCCCCCGATGTACCCCTCTAGAGGGTGCTCCCTTTCTTTTGTCCCCCTCATAGAGGGGGTAGGGGGAGGTGGGTTTTAATGTAGGGCGCGTTTGCCAAACGCGCCGCTTCGGACTGCTCGGGGAGCAGTCCCTACAACAACCACCTCCATCACTTCGTAACACCTCTGCTAGCGGCAGAGACGTCAAGCATATTAGGTATCGTGAGCGCTTTTAATCTTTTATTTGCCGGTGTAATAAAATTATTTTTTCAAGAGTAAAAAATTTAAATAAAAAAAATGTTGCTTTGAAGAATAATAATTGGTAAGCCCACCGCACAGTCTAAAAAAGTAAACCAACTGAAAAGAATAGTGCGCAAAATTTCTGACCTGAATCTGTACGGGTGATACTGGAACCTGGCTTTAGGGCTGTATAATCACAACGATCCATCCAAAAAAAAGAAAAAAATACAGTAGAAAATCATAGATTTTCTGGATGATTACACCTGTCATTTTTAAACAATGGAGGGAATAGAATGAAAAGAAAAGGAATTTTCAATCAAACAGGAGTGATTTTTGTGGCCTGTTTGTTCATACTCATATTTTCTCAGGAGGCAAATGCGGCGAATCAATACATACTTGACGGGGCAAGCGGAACCTACGCCACAACAAGATGTGACAGCTGGGCAATCAACAGAGCGTGCGATTGTTTGCCTTCATCTCTAGTTAGAGGCGACACTTAT
>Ga0123335_1008529_pt1 | contig 10953 bp, 8 predicted proteins | sample BiotimSIPDNA_2_FD_89707 | JGI IMG/M metagenome (GOLD analysis project Ga0123335, IMG submission 89707) | Anaerobic biogas reactor microbial communites from Washington, USA - Biogas_R2 time_0 SIP DNA | ecosystem: Engineered > Bioreactor > Anaerobic > Unclassified | place: Washington, USA... | reverse complement strand
TAAGGCTCATCTCGGCATTGTCAAGCCAAAGGGAGCCGAAACGTTTTTCCAGCGCCGGACGGAATTCTGATTCTATTAACGCCCTCATGAACTCGTGCACCGCTTCCTCAATGAGCGGACCCGCATTGTCGCAAAACTCGACTTCGGCGGTGTAAAACTCGTCTCGGGTATCTATGGTGTGGCGGATCATGGCGAGAGCCGACGAGGTCTCGGTATCTCGCAGAAGCTCCTCATGGGCGAGCACCGCCTCAATTACCGCGCCGGCGGTTTTAGCGTTCTTTGCCTTTTCAGTCAGCGCGGCATAGGCTGCCTTAAGCGCCTCCACATCTGTGCGGACATATTTCATGTCAGCGAACTTTATGTAATCTCTCAAGAAAGCGTACCTCCGGAATGATTTATGACAGTATAATATGTCTGCGCATGCAAAACAATAGACATCGATATAAGTTTACATTTTAGAGCTCCAAATATCCGAAAAACATTTGACAAATCGACGCTTTTAGTGTATCATATTTTAAGTATGCAATATTCGGGGACAGGTCTGCCGACAGCGGACGTACTCCCGGAATTCTAAGGAGGATATATGGATCAGGCAAAAATCAAGGAACTCAAAAGGCTGTCAGCCGAGATAAAGCTCGGTGCGCTTGAGGCTGTCTGGAGCGCCAGCTCCGGTCATCCGGGCGGATCGCTGTCAATCTCCGACATTCTCGCTTACCTCTATTTTGTCGAGATGAAAATTGACCCTAAGAACCCGAATTGGGAGGACCGCGACCGCTTCGTGCTCTCAAAGGGACACACGGCACCCGCTTACTATGCGGCGCTCGCTCTCAGGGGTTACTTCCCCCGCGAGGATCTCAAGACCTTCCGTCAGGTTGATTCATACCTGCAGGGTCACCCGGATATGAAGGGGACTCCCGGTGTCGATATGACCACCGGTTCCCTCGGTCTCGGTATCTCCGCGGCTGCGGGTATGGCTATGTCGGGAAAGATATATAATAAGGATTATCGCGTTTACGCCATGCTGGGCGACGGTGAGCTGGGTGAAGGTCAGGTCTGGGAGGCCGCAATGTTCTCCGCCCATTACAAGCTGGACAACCTCTGCGCCTTTGTTGACTGGAACGGCCTTCAGATAGACGGTCCCATAACAGAAGTCATGGACTCCACTCCCATCGACAAGAAGTTCGAAGCCTTCGGCTGGCATGTTATCAGCATCGACGCTCACGACTTCGAGCAGATCGCCGCGGCTCTCGAAGAGGCTAAGACCGTGAAGGGTCAGCCAACAGTCATAATTGCGAAATCCATCAAGGGCAAGGGCGTTTCCTACATGGAGAATCAGGTATCCTGGCACGGCGCGGCTCCGAACAACGAGCAGTATGAGCAGGGTGTCAAAGAAATCAACACCTACATTGCGTCCCTTAACTGAACGGAGGTTTTATTATTACTATGGCAGACAAGATAGCAACAAGAGAAGCCTACGGTATGGCGCTTGCCGAGCTGGGCGATAAATATGATTTCGTGGTGTTTGACGCCGATCTGGCATCCGCCACAAAGACAGGGATTTTCAAGAAGAAGTTCCCCGACAGGCATTTCGACTGCGGTATAGCCGAGGGCAATATGATGTCCATGGCTGCCGGTGTCGCATCCACCGGCAGGATCCCCTTTGTCTCCACATTTGCAATGTTCGCTGCCGGCCGCGCTTTTGAGCCGATCCGCAACTCCATCGGCTACCCTCATCTTAACGTAAAGATCGGCGCCACCCATGCGGGTATCTCGGTCGGTGAGGACGGCGCTACCCATCAGTGCTGCGAGGATCTGGCAACCATGCGTTCCATCCCTGGCATGACCATAATAAATCCGGCTGACGCCATTGAGACCTTCGCCGCTGTTGAGGCAGCCATCAACTTCTACGGTCCCGTTTACATGCGTTTCGGCCGTCTTGCAATTCCAACTATCTACGACAAAGCCACATACAAGTTTGAGATCGGCAAGGGTGTTGTTCTTGCAGACGGCAAGGACTGTGCAATTTTCGCCACCGGTCTTTTAGTGGGTTTCGCGCTGGAAGCACGGGAGCTTCTCAAAGCCGACGGCATCGATGCTGCGGTTATTAATATTCATACCGTTAAGCCGCTTGACAATGAGCTGGTCTGCTCCTATGCCGCAAAGTGCGGCGCGGTCGTCACCGCGGAGGAGCACAACATAATCGGCGGTCTGGGCAGCGCTGTCTGCGAGACTCTGGCTGAGAACTGCCCTACACCCGTGCGCCGCATCGGTGTCAGGGATGTATTCGGTCGTTCCGGCAAGGTTCCGCCGCTGCTTGAGATGTATGGTCTGACCGCCGGTCATATCGCCGCCGCTGTAAGAGAGTCGGTCGCTGCAAAGAAGTAAAAGAGTCATTGAACTACCGGAGGATAGCATTGCTGCGTTCCTCCGGTATGTTGATATTGACATAAAGGTGTCTGTATGAACAACTACTTTATCGGTTCGTCGCAGAAAAATCCAACCGAATATCTCTGCGGCGAGAACATGCATTTCATCCTGACATATGTGGACGAAAGCCGCAATACTCTTTCCTGCCCGATCTTTAAGTGGAAGATAATGGGCGACGACGGTGTCCAGAGCGAGGGGCGCTGCTCGGGCGAGAGCGGTGTTATTGAGCTTGACGCATCGATATCTCTTCCCGGCTTTGTGCGGGTCATGGTCTATGCCTGCGACGCTGATGGCAACCAACTTCCCGACAGCGATATGTTCGAGGGCGGCGCCGGCGCCGAACTTGATAAAATCACCCGTGGCGAGGATGAGCCCGCCGATTTTGACGCGGTATGGTCTGCCATGCTGGCTGAACTTGACGCTGTTCCCGTTGAACTGCTTGAAAAAATCGAGGTCGCGTCGGACAATGAGCGTTTCTTTACATATGATGTCAAGATAAAGGCTCCCGGCAGTATGCCCGCCTCGGGTTATCTGACTATTCCGAAAAACGAGGGCAAATATGCTCTGCGCCTGTCCTTCAGCGGTTACGGCTACGCATCCGCACCAAAGGTCTACGCCGAGAACCGCATTTCACTGCATGTAAATCCCCATGGCTATGAAAACGGCAGGGAGCCTGAGTATTACGAAAACATGCAGAAAAATGTAATCCCCGCCTTCGGTTTCAGCGACAGCGAGAACCAGAGCGTCGACACCTGTTACTTCAAGTATATGATGCTCCGCGACCTTGCGGCTCTGCGCTGGGCGAGGACTCTGCCTCAGTGGAACGGCAGCGAGACCTATATTGTCGGCGGCAGCATGGGCGCCATGCAGACCGTCAACGTGGCGGCTCACTCGGACGACATCACCGCCATCGAGATAAATGTACCCTGGTTCTGCGACCTCGGCGGCATAACAAAGGGGCGTATTCGCGGCTGGCGTCCGAATCTGACCCCGGCTGTTCGTTATTTCGACACTGCTAATAATGCGGCTCACCTGCGCTGTCCCGTGACGGTGGTCAACGCAGGTCTTGGCGACTATGTCTGCCCGCCCTCAGGCATCACCGCCATGTATAACAGTATTAAAACACCCAAAAAAATCGAATACGGTCAGAACCGCAAGCACGGGTACACTCCGCCCACATACGAATACTACCGCCGCTCTCACGGACTTGAATGGCAGAACGCATAAAGCTTGATCGACCCGTTATTGTGGAGGGCAGATACGATAAAATCAAACTCGCTTCTATAATCGATACTGAAATTATCACCACCGACGGCTTCGGCGTCTTCCGCAAAAATGAAAAAACCGCGCTTGTGCGCCGTATCGCCGAAAAGCATGGTGTATTCGTCCTGACCGACAGCGACGGCGCCGGACGGGTTATCCGCAACTACTTCAACTCGATACTCCCGCCGGACAAGGTGACGCACCTTTATACTCCCGAGATATCAGGCAAGGAAAGCCGCAAGAAAACTCCATCCAAAGCCGGTTATCTCGGTGTTGAGGGTATGGAAACGGGACTGCTCAGAAAGCTGTTTGAACCCTTTGCGGTAAACGCCGATCTTCCCTGCCAAAAGCGGACCGGACGCGTGATTACTAAGACCGACATGTATGAGGCGGGACTTTCGGGAAAACCTGACAGCTCGGCGCTTCGAGAGGAACTGGCGCTGCTGCTTGGGTTGCCACATGATGTTACGGCAAACGCTCTTTTAGCCGCCATAAACCTCCTTGGAGAATCGGATCGATTTGACGAATTCGCCGCCTCAAAGCGTGCCGACGGGGACGAAAAAAAGGAGGGAGAGTAAACTCTCCCCCGGTTCGTTAATGTTTTACTGCTTACAGGCTGAGGATGTAGTCCATGTCGTCCGCGATGCCCTTGATGCCGCGCTCATCGGCGCCAAGCTCAGCGCAGAGGTAACCGTTGAAGCCGATGTTTCTGAGTGCCTTCATAACAGCCTTCCAGTCGATGTCTCCCTCAAGCAGGTTGACCCAGAGAAGCTGCTCATTGGCGCGCTTGAAGCCCTTGATGTGAACCTTGACTATGCGGCTGCCAAGCTCGTTGATCCAGTGCTGCGGATAACCGTAAAGCAGGATGTTGCCTACATCGAAGTATGCCTTGACCCACTCGGAGTTGAAGCTATCGATGTACTGAGCCATCTCGCGGGAAGAAAGCAGGAACTTATTCCAGACGTTTTCTATGCCGAGGTAAATCTTGTGCTCCGCCGCAAAGGGGATAACCGACTCGATAACCTCGCGGGAGTTCTTCCAGGCATCCACATAGGAGGTCTCGGGGTTGACAGCGCCCGGAACTACAAGCAAGGTGTCGGCGCCGAGAGCCTTGGCGGTGAGAATACCGTCGCGGAAAAACTTCGCGCTGCGTGCACGAACTTCCGGATCGTTGGAGGTCGCGGGGTTCTGCCAAGCGCCGGTGCCCATAATAGAGGGGCTTACCAGACCATACTTTTTGTAGAGAGCAGCGGCTGCGGCGCGCTCTTCATCGGTGGGAAGGCTGTGCATCTCGACCGCGGCGAAACCGGCGGCCTTAGCGTTGGCTAACTTCTCCTCAAGATTGGCGCCCGGGCAGTTACCGATGCAGATACATTTTCTGTTCATAATAATCTCCTTTCAGGCATTTGCCTTGTTACATTTATTTTAAACCATATATAATGTTTTGTCAAGGGGTAGAATATGGAAAATAACGAAGTACTGAAAAACACCGAGATCGTCTCTGACGACGATCTGACCGAAGACGAAGTGACGGTCGATGAAGACGACCTGACCGAAAACGACGAACTCACCGAACCTGTGGAGCTCACCGACAAACAGCGCATAAAGGAATATACCAGACGCCTCGGCAACCTTCAGCAGCGGCTCAAGGCGGTCAAACTGCCGGTCATCGTGGTCTTTGAAGGCTGGGGCGCCTCGGGTAAGGGCTATATCATCGGCAAACTCATCAACAGGCTTGACCCCCGTAATTTCAAGGTATACGCCATCAGCGCGGCAACCGCCGACGAGAAGCGCTATCCCATAATGAAGCGTTTCTGGGCGAAGCTGCCCGAATACGGCAAAGCCGCTTTCTTCGTCCGCAGCTGGTACCGCGAAGTTTCGCTTTCCCGTGTTGAGGATGAAATCAGCATTGAAGAACTTGACCTGCGCTTCCGCGAAATACTCGACTTTGAGTCTCAGCTCAGCGACGACGGCTATCTTATAATCAAGATATTCCTTCATCTCTCAAAAGACGAGCAGAGAAAGCGTTTCAAGAAGCTTGAATCCAACAAGTCTACAAAATGGCGCGTCACAAAGGATGACTGGAAGCATCACGCCGATTACGACAAGTATCAGCATGCATTCAGCGAGATGTTCGAGCGTACCAACCGTGAGTCGGCACCCTGGTTCCTCATCGACGCCGAAGACAGAAACCATGCAACTGCCGCCGCCCTCGAATGTATCACAAACTGCGTCGAATCAACTCTGGAAAAGCGGGAGGCGGGTATCGGCGTGCCCACGCAGGCGTTGGAGATCCGCACCAGTGAGAGCATTCGTCTGCTGCCGCAGAAACAACTCTTTGAAATCGACCCCAATGGCGGTCCGTTCGATGAAGAGAACTATAAAGCCGACCTGAAACGCTGCCAGAAACGGCTTTTTGAGCTTCACAACATACTGTATAAGAAACGCGTGCCCTGTGTCATCGTATATGAGGGCTGGGATGCCGCAGGTAAGGGCAGCAATATTAAACGGCTCACTGACGGTCTTGATCCCCGCGGATATGAGGTTATCCCTATCGCCGCGCCCACCGCGCCGGAAATCAATCGTCAGTACCTATGGCGCTTCTGGACAAGTCTGCCCCGCGACGGGCATATAGCTATATATGACCGCTCCTGGTACGGGCGTGTCATGGTAGAGCGAATCGAGGGCTTTTGCACCGAGGCTCAGTGGAAACGCGCCTTCGACGAGATCAACCGCTTTGAACGTTCGCTTGCCGCACGCGGAACGATAGTCATAAAGTTCTGGCTCCAGATTGATCCGGATGAGCAGCTCCGCCGTTTCGAGAGGCGTCAGAATACCCCCGAGAAGCAGTGGAAAATCACCGCCGAGGACTGGCGCAACCGCGAAAAGTGGGCGCAATATGAGGTCTCTGTCAACGACATGCTGCGCTACACTACCACCGAAATCGCTCCCTGGGTTATTGTGGAGTCAAACAACAAGAAATACGCACATCTCAAGGCGATAAAGGAAGTTATCCGCCGCCTTGAAGAGGAACTGTAAACATAACACAAAAATATATGGCGGGCACCGTCTTAAACGAACGGTGCCCGCCTTTTTGTATGCAGTTATTGTCTTTGTCTGTTTGTTAATCAGGCAGCTTTGCCGGCATATAGTCGGTATTGTCGCGGCAGGTATCGCTGTTCTCAACCACAATAAGCCGGGTTTCGGTTCGCTCGCGGTCGACTATTACATGGTGCCAGCCGCCGGCGGAGATGTTATATACCTTTCCCTTCTCCATGGGAACCAGTCTGCACTCCTCGCCAACTACTAATGTTGCCTCGCCGTCAAGCAGGATGAAAACCTCATCGGTTTCGTTATGGCGTTCAAGGCGCTCGAAGTTGGCGCGGTCGAAGCGTTCCGCCCAGTTTATCACGGCAACCCGCCAGGTCTTGAAGTCAACCAAAGGCTTGTAGCCATCGCCGGTATACTCGTATACCGCACATTCTTTTGTAAGCTGTTTCATCATGTGCTTCAGAAGGTGAGCTTTACGCCGGCAATCGCGTGGGGAGCAAGCCTGAAGCTGACCTTGCCGCCGTCAACGGCTGCTTCACCGACCACATTTTCCATGAGATCGATAAGACAAGCTGACTTGACATCGCGGGCAAAATTAAGAACAATGTCCGCTCCGTCGCCTGCAACGTCATGAATACGAACCGCAAACGCGCCGTCTGACAGCAGCTCCACCGAGGATATAACCGCGCCGCAGTCGTTCATCGACAGGAATGAGAACTCTGTCGGGAGACAGCCCTTGTGGGGGTTGACCGGTATGGCAATGGGTGAACGGTTGAACTTGTCGGAGATGCTCTTTAGCAGTCTCGGGTCGGCGTCGGCAACCGTGATATTGAGGGTGATGTCGTGAATGCCTCTCTCCGGGAACGGATCGGGGTTTCTGGCGGTGTTAATAAGTGTGGCAATCAGATTGTTGTTATGACAGCGGTAGCCGTACTTGCAGTCAGCCATAAGAGCTATCGACTTGCCGTCGGGATTGATAGCCGCACAGTACTGGAGAGCCGGGATATCGTGGGCATCGCAGCTGCGCTTCACCGCACCGGCCGGCACATCACAGAGACAGCTTGTCGGATTGTATGCCAGCGGAATACGGTAAATAAGCAGCGGCAGGAATTCGCCGGAAGCCTCGTTCCAGGTGATATTGAGCTTGACCTGGAGAGAGCGGGAACCCTTTGACAGCGAAACATCGCAGTGGATTGTTGAGCCGCGGATGGATGCATCAAATGCCACTCCCTGACGCATGCCACCCCAGATATACATGTTGCGGCGGGTGATGTTCTCAACCTTGTGCTCCGCCATGTATTTGCCTATCGCCCAAGCGGTCATGCCGTTCATCTCGCTGTCGACAAGGTACAGCCCTCCCTGACCGTTCAGCAGTTCAGTACCGGTCTCACGGTCGATAATCGAGATAATCGAACAGGTTTGCATGTCGAATTCCGCACGGATATACTCGTTTTGGATGACATATGCGTTGTTGTAGTCGAGACGGTTGTGGGTGTTGTGCAGATAAATCGGAACGGTCTCCATTGCCTTCTCGCGCACGACAACAGTAGTGTAGCCAAGGGGCGGGAGTGTTACATTTACTATAGGCTTTAAGAACTGATGCGACCAGTATCCGCCGGGTGAAGCGTTGGGGAGAATGAACTCAACGGGATTGCCGTCGACATCCTCTATCGTCATACGGCGGGTGTCACCCGGCCAGTCCCAGATTGTGAGCTCAACCTGTTCGGTGCGGGTCTCGGGCAGAGTGTTGAAGATATGATATACTCTGGTCTTGCCGACGCCGCGCTCAGGGTTCGGCACACCCTTGAAGCTGAGATATCCGTAGCCTGCGCCGCCGCCCTCGGAAAGTGAATCGACATAAATTCGGTCTTCAAGATCGGTCTTGATGGCGGATGTGTCGATGTTCGCCGCTATGGCATACATGGCATTCTGGGTGCTGACGGTTGCAGCCGCGTTTGCCTCCTGATAGAGACCCATGGCGTGTTCACGGGTGTCCTGTACACAGGAGCCGGTGAGAATATCGTGGAAATGAGTGAAGAGCACATTGACCCAGGCATCTCTCAGCTTTTCGCCCTGGTACTTTGAGCCTGTAAGGGTATTAGAAACGGCAGCCAGCGACATTGCGTCGACCAGCGCGTTCTCGTTCATGCGGTTGCCTCTCTTGATACGGCTCTGTGTGGTGTAGCAGCCGTCGAAGATAAAGTTCAGTTCGCCCTCGATGACCTCGAGCTTATCACGGACGCTCTCCGCCTCCTTGAAGAACTGACGGAAGGTGCCGAAGGTGATAACCGGCCAGACAGGCCAGCTCTGCATGGCGATAGCCTTCTCGACATCGCGTCTGGTGGGTCCTCCGCCGTGGTCGCCGATACCGTAGACAATGAGTCCGGTCTTGAGACCGCCCTGACGTCTTACTATGTCGGGCAGACAGAATGCGATCTGTGGGGTTATGCCGCTGTTATACCAGAACTGTTCGCGATATACCATAATTTCGCGTCCCGAAGGCGCTCTCCAGCGGTAGAGGGCGGTCTTGCGGTTGTCGCCGCGGCAGTGGTAGTAGTACTTCACATTTCCGTAGCTGTCGATTTCGGGTATGTTCTCGCTGTGGCCGAAGGTATCCGGAGAGAAGTCAACCTCCAGTGTCTGCGGATCGATACCCCAGTGCTTTTCAAGGTAGTTGCGGGTATACTTGATGTGACGGAGCAGCGACTCTGTGGAGGGCATGTTCTTGTCGGTCTCAACCCAATTAGTCGCGGTACACTCCCAGCGTCCCTCGGCGATGCGGGCTTTGATACGCTCCATCATATCGGGATCGAAGTCCTCAACGATTTTGTAAACCGAAGCCTGTGACTGGGAATAGCAGAAGTCGGGATACTCATCCATAAGGTCGAGCATTGTCTGGAATGTGGCTAAAGTTATGGCAACCGTCTCGTTCCAGCTCCACATCCAGTTCATGTCGATGTGGGCATGTGCCGCTAAAATGAGTTTGTACTCCTTGGCGACGTCCTTTATCGGCATAATAAGCTGCTCTGCCGCATATGCCGCGGAATTGGTGACCACACCCTCGGATTTCACCGCCAGAAGCAGTGAATCGAGAGCGTCATTAATGCACTCGTCGAATTCTCCTCCGCGATCCGCTGAAAGCTGAGCTGCGAATTCGATCTCCGCCAGTATGCGCTCGCATGCCGCCGAAAGACGGGTAATGCCGTTCTGCTCCTCGCGGGTTGCGCCGAAGCCGTATTCAAAGCCCTTGACCTCACGGCAACCGGGGATTTTGTTCTTCAGACGTGAAAGCTTTTCGGCTATCATGTTAAGTCCTCCCTTGCTTGTTTTGGTTTTTAAAATATTGATAGTAACTGCATTTTATCATACCGTTGTACAGCTTGCGGACTTTATCCGCCTTTCTGCCGTATAATCGTTCAAACTCCTCGTTTGACGTGATAATGTATATCTGCCAGGGAGCCAGCTTCGCAAAGCACTTCCCCATATCGACATACAGTTTCTCGGTCTGCTCCGGAGTGAAGATACGCTCGCCGTAAGGCGGGTTGCAGACTATGGTGGCGCGCCGTCCGTCGTTTATCAGGGTAAGCGCGTCCTTCACATAACAATCGATGTATTTCGTCATACCCGCGCGTTCTATGTTATCTTTTGCTATCTTAACAGCCTCCGGGTCGATATCGGTCGCCGTGGCGCGGAAGGCGGTGCCCGGGATTATGGCGGCATACGCTTCGGCTCTTGCATTTCCCCATACATCCTTGGGTATGGCAGAGAATTTCTCCGAAGCGAAAGAGCGCCGCAGTCCGGGAGCGGTGTTTGTCATCATCAGCGCCGCTTCGATGGCTATGGTGCCCGAACCGCAGAACGGGTCAATAAGCTCCACATTCTCACGCGGACGGGACAGGCTGACCAACGCCGCCGCAAGCGTCTCACGCAGCGGCGCGTCGACCGACTCGGGACGATAACCCCGCTTATGCAGCGGGGTTCCGGAGGTGTCAATCATCAGCGATGCCATGTCATTGAGTATGAAAAACTCGATCTGATACAGTGTACCCGTTTCCTCGAAACGCTCTATGCCGTATATTGACTCAAGGCGCTTGCAGACAGCCTTTTTGACTATCTTCTGGCAATCGGGGATGCTGGTAAGCGCGCTTTTTATGCTGTGGCCCTTCACGGGGAAAGCGTCGGTTTTGCCGATCCAGCGTTCCCAGGGCAGGG
>Ga0123335_1008528_pt1 | contig 10957 bp, 10 predicted proteins | sample BiotimSIPDNA_2_FD_89707 | JGI IMG/M metagenome (GOLD analysis project Ga0123335, IMG submission 89707) | Anaerobic biogas reactor microbial communites from Washington, USA - Biogas_R2 time_0 SIP DNA | ecosystem: Engineered > Bioreactor > Anaerobic > Unclassified | place: Washington, USA... | reverse complement strand
GGCGCCTTGTCGATCTGGTCGTAGGCCATCGCCTGCGCGTGGCCGGCCTTGGCCAGCACCATCGTGATCGCCGCGGTCAAAGTGGTCTTGCCATGGTCAACGTGACCGATCGTGCCGATGTTGACGTGTGGCTTGGTACGCTCAAATTTCTGTTTTGCCATGGTTGTTCTCCTCCTGATTTTACGGTATTTGCCGGGCAGAAGCCGGCTGGCTTTTTGCCGGGAAACCGGCCTCCTGCCAATGCGGCGAACCGCAAAGGGCTTGTGGAGCGGGTGATGGGAATCGAACCCACGTGACCAGCTTGGGAAGCTGGAGCTCTACCATTGAGCTACACCCGCGAGTGCGTACACCCCATACATATTATCCAAGCAATCAAGCCTTGTCAACTGTTTTCACTGTATTCAACAAAGGAATCCGGCACATTCCGGTATACTGTTTTTGCTTCAATAAACACGGGATAAACACGCAAAAGGGAGCAGCGCTTGTAGTGAGGCGGCGAGAAATATGATTATAAGGGGTGGCGCTGATGATAAACGGCATACATCAGGATACCGGCTGCAACAGAAGCATTCAAAGAATTCATTTCACCCTGCATTGGAATACGAATCAATTTATCACAATTTTGAGCGATCAGCGGGCTAACCCCCTCCCCTTCGCTGCCAATGACCAATGCGCATGAACCTGAGAATGATACTGTACGATAATCTTCCCCATCCATCTTGGCTGCATAAAACCATATTCCTTGCTTCTGTAAACTTTTAATGGTCTGGCTAAGGTTGGTAACGCGTGCTACTTTGATATGTTCCACTGCACCTGCAGAAGCTTTGACCGCAGCTGGAGTCAGACCAACCGCGCGGTGTAACGGTATGATAACGCCATGTGCGCCGGCACAGGTCGCTGTGCGAATGACAGCCCCAAGGTTGTGGGGATCGGTGATCTGATCAAGTACGATAATAAAAGGATCCTCTCCCCTATTTTGGGCAGTTTCAACAATGTCTTCCACCGTCGCATATTGGTAGGCTGAGGCAAAAGCGATCATTCCCTGATGGTTTTTTTCAATTTGATCCAAACGCGATCGCTCTACTGATTGAATCAAAACGCCGGCTTTCTTGGCCATACTGACAATCTCCCGCGCGGACCCGGACAAATCTCCCTTGGCGATCATAAGTTTTTCCAGGTCACGACCAGTTTTGATGGCTTCACGGATAGGATTTCGCCCGGTAAGCAAATTGACCTGCGGCAGATCCTGTTCTATTGATTCAAATCTTTTTTCATGGATTGATACTGCAGTAGGAAACTCACGCATGGCAGCAGGAAAGGTTTGTTTAAAAGACTGTGCCACATGACGGCCAAACGGTTTGGCTTCTGGCTTGCTTCCTGGACCAAAACGCATTGCGGCAGCAGAGTTTTTCGGATTGCTTGCATTGCTGCGTCCGAAGCGTTGGGTTCCCGTCTGTAAACCGCGACGACCGGACTGGTCATATTGTCTGTTAGTATGGGTTGACTCCTCATAGCCTTGATCAACATTGCAATTATTTTTAGCTACTGTGCCTTTAGCACCGCTGGTTGAATGTCCTTTGACAGCAGTACGCAAGCTCTGAACTGGCTGTTTACCACGTGGTAATTGCTTCTTATTGCGCAGTTCCGGTGTGCCACTTCGAACTGACTTGTCTTTGTTTCGGCTATAGTTACCTTGTTGCGGACGCTTGGCCTTGTTTTGTTGCTGACCAGGTTTGCCTGGTTTGATCTGTTTGGACATACATTCCTTTCAACGGACGATGTTTTCCGTTTTAATATTGATTCTTATTTGTGATACTACCAAAATACATTCTAAAGCTATTCACACGACTTCAAATACAAAAGCAATTCTTCCAATCGGTTTTTTTGCCCACTAAGGTATAAATAACCAATCAAGGCTTCAAACCCCGTGGACGCAGCATATTGTGCGCAGCTGGCTGAGCGGGGTGCCTGGTGTCGGGGTTTGGCATTTCGTCCACGAAGAAAGATATCGCGTTCATCATCAAGGAGTATCCCTTCCAGCTTTTCTACTGCCTGCGCCTGCGCTGCGGCGTTAACCCGTCCGGTGGTAGCCAGATGCATTGAGCGCAGTCCTTTCCCTTCTTCTAGACGGCCAAGGCGTACAAACAGGTTATAGACTGCATCACCAATATAGGCTAATTGGAGTGCGCTGTAGTTTCTTGCCTGAGCAGGAGAAATAGGCGCAAACATTATTGTATGGTGGTTTTGGTATAATGAGACGGGCTCATGCCAACGATATTTTTAAATGTCTTGGAAAAATGATAAGGATCTTCCATTCCGACTTCCACGCCGGCCTGGCGTACGGTCATACCTTCCTTCAAAAGATTTTTGGCACGTTCCATTTTGCAAAAAAGCTGATAACTTTGCGGAGGCATACCCACTTCTGAAACAAATCGCTTGCGGAAAGTCTCAACCGGCATACGGCTCAAGTTAGCCATGTCATTGAGGGAAAATGAATCCCTGTATTGATTCTTGCGCATAGCATCAATAACCTTTGAGATCTCATGAGACAAGACCGCGTCCATTGCCACCGGCTGCCCGGAATGCGATGCTAACAATCCCCAAAGCAACTGCTGAAGCTGAGCGGATGAAGCATCCTGAGCAGAGCCGATGCGGACAATGGCTTGAACGATGTGCTTCCCCAGCTTCAATTGAGAAGGCAAGACGCCCTGTTTCATCGCGCGATGTGTCAACGCGCCCATAAGCTTCATAAAATCGGAAGCCAATCTGCCACTAATGGTCATCCAGATGATTCGCGCCTCTTGATCCACTTGAAGCTGAGCTCCCTGCGTTCCCGCTGGTATCATGCAGCATTCACGGTTTCTGATTCGTAGATCATTAATGTTCAGATTGAAGGAGCCATTCTGGCACATAATCAGCAGCCAATTCTCCTGTGTCTTCAATGGATATGGGCCGCTGGTCAGCATAGCTGACCCTGCAGATGAGATCCAAAGTCCGCTTGCAGAAGCAAGCGCGTCCGGTGTATGAACGCTCTCAATAGATACCGGTAGTTTTTCAGGGTTTTCCTGTGTACCTTGGAATAATACAGACCGGGGCATGGAGTACCTCCTTAAGGAATTACTATCCGAATATATCAACCATAATTGACATTGTCAATCTTTTGTTCCATAATTTACATGATTCTGGATTTCTTGCTTAAAATAAAGATATCCAGTATGCTTTAATGCAAACGTCGAGGAGGTTGACTTGAAACGGCAAAGTTTTCATACATATTCATCACAAAAAGCACTTGAGAAGCTTAAGCAATTACAATTGGAATTGCCACAGATATGCACGGATTTTTTTCGTTCCCAGTCCCAAATAACCAGTGCACTGACCAGACAGGCGTATGCGTACGACCTTCGGACTTTTTTTCGATATCTTAATGAAGAGGAAGCCGATTTTTCCGATACAGAACCCCGTTTGATGACCATAGAACACATGGCCCGCATAACTGCCAGGCATATCGAGGGCTTTCAGGAGTATCTTCAGTTTTATGTAAAACAAAAAAATGCCGCCGCATGTACATCGTTTCAGAATACTGAAATGGGCATTATGCGTAAGCTGAGCAGTGTGCGGTCTTTCTTTGAATTTTTGTTTAAAAACGAGTTGATCCCGGCAAACGTGGCCACATTGGTATCCATGCCAAAGCGTCGCAGCAAACCTATTCTCTATATGGAAGCGGATGAGGTCAACCGTATGATGGAGGCGGTGGTTGAAGGAGAAGGTTTTGGCAGCAGACAACGAGCCTATTTGAAAAACACCCAAAAACGAGACCTGGCAATTTTGATGATGTTTCTGGGAACCGGCATTCGAGTCAGCGAATTGGTAGGCCTGGACATTGACCATCTGGATCTGGAGCGTAATGCCTTTACGGTAACTCGTAAAGGCGGCAATCAGACGATCTTATACTTTCCAGACAGCGTTGCCGCTTGTCTGCGCATCTACCTTGAGGAACGCAAAAATGTTGTCGCCTTGCCAGGACATGAGTTCGCTTTATTTTTGTCTTTGCAAAAGCGCAGAATGACACAAAGAGCGGTTGAAAACATGGTTAAAAAATATGCTGTGCAAGGCGCCCCGCTAAAGAAAAAATTAAGCCCGCACAAACTGCGCAGCACGTTCGGGACCAATCTCTACCAGGAGACTGGAGATATCTACCTGGTTGCTGATACCTTGGGGCATGCGGACGTCAACACCACCCGCAAACATTATGCAGCAATGTCTGACTCCAGGCGGCAGGAAGCGGCCAAGCGTATTCAGCTGCCGGATGTTTCTAAACAACAAGAATGATTAATAAAATGATATTGCAAACATATGTTTGCGTGTTATAATGGTTTTACCAAACTTGGAGGCGTATCATGAGTCAAGGTCCGCAGCAAAGTAAGCGAAAGCACGGCGAAACGCAAAACATGATCATGGAGTTCATAACATCTCAGATTAAGGAAAATGGCTATCCGCCATCTGTACGCGAGATTTGCAAAGCAGTTGGCTTAAAGTCAACTTCAACAGTCCATGGTCATCTCAAGCGCCTTGAAAAACAAGGGCTTCTTAAGCGTGATTCGATGAAGCCTCGCGCGATGGCAGTAACACAAAAAAATCAAGATACGGATAAGAACCTTGTTCGCATGATTCCTTTACTGGGACCTGTTGCTGCTGGAAGCCCGATCTTGGCTGAGGAAAGCATCAGAGAATATCTATCAATTCCTGAATTCATGCTGAAGGACGGAGCTCATTTTGCTTTATTGGTGCGCGGTGACAGCATGATTCAAGCTGGTATTCTTGATGGTGACTACCTTGTTGTTAAGCAACAAAACCATGCGCATAATGGCGATATCGTGGTCGCCATGATCGCGGGAGATGCTACTGTAAAACGGTTTTATAAAGAAAAGAATGGTTTTCGGCTGCAGCCTGAAAACGACGCTATGCAACCAATTTTTACAAAAGAAGTTGATATTTTAGGTAAAGTTATATCTGTATACAGAACTCTGTGAAAATATTCAAATATTGTTATTTCTTGTCAGACAGGCTTCTCAAACCAGAGAGGCTTGCTTTTGTCATAATGACCCCAAATTGTCCTGAATGTCTTTGTTTATATTTTTCAGCCGATCAGCCAAACATGTTACATACTATAGTTTGTTGTATCATTCATAGTTATTGAATCACATTCTATGGTACGTTTGCGTGATATTAACGTTCAAAATCCTCCAAACCTAAGAGAAGACGGTACAATGGCGCCAATGCGATAAAATCTTTTGATAGGGTGTCCGCCAAGTAAGGAGTGAATATTATGTTCGGATCAATACCTTGTCGAGTAAAATACAATGATTTCTTGATATACCAATTGTGCAAAGCGTCCGGTACTTCAGCAGGTATTTTTCGGCGCTGGTAGGATTCGCCTGACAGAGTAAAACTCCCTTGTTCTAAGATAGGCAACAGTCTTATAAATTCTTCTGGCTTTGCTACCATACGCTGTCTGAGCATATCCATAGCCTGCCTGTTTTCTCCCCAATATCCTACTCCCCAGCTGATTGTATCCAAACGTATTTCAAACCAGTAAGTCACAGATTCTTCCCTGGGCACACCGCTTCGTTTAAAGGCGATCCAATGATGGTTGCGATAAGGAGACTTGTCACGGCTGAAACGTGTATCCCTAAAGATCCGGGAAAGCGCCCTTGATGGACGAACCTCCATCTCCGGATCAATCATCAACATTGTTGGAGACAATCGCTCTATCAAACGATAAAAAGGTTGTTTCATCAGGCGGTTGTATGCGTCTTTATTCGCATCCATGAAGATTTTGTTGTTGTTAAAGCTGATGTCCAGCATGAAGTTTAACATCTCTTTAGAAAAATATGCGTCCAAGGTCTCCTCCATTTAATATTCAATAGAAAAATCAACAAGATATGAGACTCTGTATGTAAGTTTGTTTTTATTAATCAGTCCCTTTGTTGTTGCCGACATACTCTTCGCGTACATAACCGGTCAACACATCTGTTTTAACCTGTAACCAGCCGTTTTCCAATGTCTGAAGAACCAGCAATTCCTGACCGTAATACAAACGCGCAAGGATTTCTGATAAATAATCTGGCAGCTGACGCATGTTTAGTGATGAATTCTTATCAATGCCTGTTACGTATACAATTCGTTGTGATTCGTTAGCAGACTGTGTTTGTGGCATTAAGGTAGGGCGCGGTGTATCGGTTGGTATCGGCCCAGGCGTTGCAAGATAAGTGTACTGTATGCGTTGCAGTGCAGGTGATTGTGTATCCAGGCGTTGCAGATTGCTGCCCGGATAATAAAAACGCAGAATCTGCTCGTAATTCCATCCATACTGCCCCGCCATCCATTCAGCGCCGCGCTGGCTCAGGCCTACACCATGTCCATACCGGGCAAAGGAGATCATAAACGATGTCTCGTCTTCTGTAATGATGACGATCTCATTCTGATTCTTATTAATGGACAGGGACAGCAACTGCTCAACATCTGGAAAAACAGGGCAATCCAATGAAATGGAAATCAGCTTTTTTACTCGGTTCGCATTGACTTGTGTCAAAGGCAACGCTTCAATCTCATTATTTTCATCCAGAATGATTTCATCATCAGCCTGCAATAAATCAGGCATCTCCAGCGTAAGGAGAAGATCAAAACGCAAGTAAGACATCACACCTTGGTTTTCAGTATACTTGCCAGTATGTGCAACAATCTTATCCAAACCGGTAATTTCAAAGGATGTTGTTTGCAAATCATAACCATTTTCATTTAAGCGTTGTGATACCCTGGGCAAAAGATAGTCCCGCAGCAGCTGGGTATGAGTATTGATGCTTTGTGTAAAATCCTTATAAATTTGGGCAGTTCTCATGATGCTCTGTGGGTTCTCAATATCAAATGGATCTTTTTGAACAGACAGATAGGGAATTTTTTCACGTCCCCACGCATTGTATGCTGATTCCGTCATCCCGCCATTGCTGGCAGTGTAAAATGCATTGACGAGTTTTCCTCCATATACGCAGACCAAGCCCGCGGTTTCTGTCACTGCGCGGATGGCATTGATTTTTGAAATGTTCAGGCCACGAAAGACCTGATCATTCGTATTGTCTACCAGATCATATTCTCTGTCAGGTTTCAAGTGAGCGATCGTATAGGTTCTTGCCGCAATTGCCTGGGCCTTCAGCGCTTCCAGAGGGAATTCATCAGCCATCTCATAAGGCACGACGCCCTGCAGATAGTCCTCAACAGGTATGCTTAATATCGGATATATGCAATTATCTTTAACTTTCACAAGCAAATCTCCAGGAAACAGGTTCAACTGGTCTCCCAGGCGCAGCCCATTTTCTTCTCTTTCCTCAGCCTGGTGACGGACCAAATGAATGCTGTTGCCTGCCAAATAAGTCATTCCCTGATAATGTACTTGAAGACTGCCTTCAATCACAGAAATCGATAATTGGCTGCCACGCTGGAAGCTGAGGTAGTCGTTCATCGTATAACTGCCGTATATACCAATGCGCAGTTGATTTTGATCCTGAAAAGACGTAAGCAAAACCCTTGTTTGGCGTGGTGGTTTTTCCGGAATGGTACTGGCAAACGCTTGATGTATTGGCGATATGGAAAGAACCAAAACAATAAATACAATTAAATTGTATCGAATGCAACTGCCAAAAGATAGCTTGGCGTGTGATTGACTTATGGTGGTACTTGAAATATCAGACATCGCTCTGGCAACTACTATGATTTCGAAGTGCGATAATAACAATTATACCAGGGCAGGAAGACCGCATTGAGATGTCAGAAAAGCCGTGCTGCTGTAAGACATTCATCAGCATATAAGGGTTATCATCCATAGAGCGATAGCCTGTCTTTCCGGCCATATGCATCGAGAATCGTGCCCCTAATATGGTACCTGGCATCGTTAGAATGAATTGTCCTCCGTATTTAAGTACCCGGCAAACTTCCTTCAGTGCATTACCAAGGTAACGGTCATTATGTAATAATGCTGTACTGAAAACACTATCAAAGCTGCTTTCCCTCCAAGGGAGGTCTGTTATCCGCGCGCGCAATACCTCTGCCTGTGTTGCAGATTCACCCACTTCCAGCTGGTGGCAATCGCCCTGGATAATGCCGCAAGCTCTGATATTGTATCGTTCCAGGTAATAATCCAGTAAAACAGTGCTTTCATACGATATATCAAGTATCGCGTGATAATCATCCACACGCGCCCAATCAATGATGGCGCGTTGCGCACGGTTGAGGTGGTTACGATGATGCCTTGTGATTAAGTCCTGTTTTGCCGGTCTTGCTAACCATGACTGCATGCATCGCTCTCCTTTACCTTTGATACGCAAATTATAACACAAGAGCGAAACATTGTCACACACATTCTAAATAATTAATTAATATTAAATTAAATAATTGGATTAAATACGCAACATATTCATATAGCAAATCAATCGGGTACAAAGTGAATCGCTAATGCTTCAAGACGGTAAATTCCACAGGTTTTTTGTTGTTAAACTTAGATACTTTGATCTTTTTCCTCTTTTGTTCCTAATATATGTCTTGGGCTTTGATGATTAGCCACCGGCAATATGTCATATTCTTTTCCACTGTTTATACTCCATCCGAAATACGAAGCGCAGCAGCATCCTCCAGCAGCACCCTGGCATGATGGGCGCTGGTTTCACCCTGGGATCGGATGTTTCCGAGCATCTTGGCGATCTCCTGTACACGCTCCTCTTCATCCAGCAATGAAACGCTTGTCAGTGTCCTGCCATTCACCTCTTGTTTGGATACCTGATATTGACTGCTGGCCATAGCTGCAAGCTGATGCAGGTGACTGACACAAATGACTTGTCTGAAACGCGCAATGGACCAAAGCTTCTGGGCAAGAACCATCGCGGTCTGTCCGGAAACACCTGTATCGATCTCATCAAACACCATGGTAGGCACTTCGTTCTTTTCAGCAGAAAGTGTTTTCATTGCCAACATCACACGGGATAGCTCACCGCCGGAGGCAATCAAGGACAAAGGCATGGGCTCCTCTCCCGCGTTGGGCGCAATCATCATGACAATTCTGTCATATCCTTCCGCCTGAACAGTTTGAAGATCGGCATCCACACGGATATAAAAGCGGGTGCCAGACATGTTCAATTCGTGCAGCACTTCTTCAATGCGGCAAGCACACTGCCTGGCCAATGCTTGTCGCGACTGGCTCAGTGCGCTGGCGGCTTTATGGTAAGCATGCTCCTTCTCGGCTACTGCCTTTGACAAACACTCCAGTTTGTCATCCAGGGATTCAAAAGCTTCCAGTTCTTCTTCAGTTTTAGTCAGTGTCTCAAGCACTTCCTGTGTTGTCGGACCATATTTCCTTTGCAGTTTGCGCAGGAAGTCCAAACGGTTTTCAACTTCTTCCAGCCGACGGTCATCTTGGCAGATCCCGCGTGTATGTGTGCTAAGCTCCCGGCCAATGTCTTCCAATTCATAATATAGATTCTGAAGCTTCTCTGAGAACTCAGCATAGGCCTTTCCATAGAAGCTGATTCTATCCAGCGCAGTATGCGCTTGACCCAACAGCGATAATGCGGTCTGTTTATCATTAGCTTCAAAGATGGCTTCATTGGCTTCACGTATGGCTGCGGCAATCTTCTTTGCATTGCGCAATATATCGCGTTCCTCCTGCAGCCGTTCATCTTCTCCTGATTCTAACCTGGCGTTTTTCAATTCCTTTTGCCGCAGGATCAGAATTTCCATTCGATCCATACGGGAACGGCTGGCTGCAAGAGCTGTTTCATATTCTTTTTTTACTGCTGAAAGCCCAGCGTAAGCTTGAGAGGTAGCCTGCAACAAGGCTGTATGATACGCATCCCCGATCAAATCCAAGAACTGTCGCTGCTTGTTCTCCTGAAGCAGGGATTGATGCTCATGTTGTCCATGCAGGTCAATCAATCTGGATGTCAATTCCTGGTAAATTGTCAGTGTGCATGCTATTCCATTGATACGGTAAACGCTTCGGCCTTTGCTGCTAAGCTCACGCGACAGAACTAATTGGGCATCCTCGATATCAAAGCTGAACTTCTTTAAAATACTAATCACAGCAGGAAGATTGTCAAGGCTAAACAAGCCCTCAACATATGCCTTTTCACTGCCTGTACGAATCAGGCTTTTATCCGTTTTGGCACCACACAGGAAATTAACTGCGTCAACGACCAGTGATTTACCTGCGCCGGTCTCTCCTGTCAACACATGAAGACCAGGGCCAAAATCTATCCTGGCTTCCTCAAACAAAGCGATATTGCGAATCAGCAGGCTTTCAAGCATAAAAGATCAGCGAAGGATTTCGTTAAATTTCCTGACAACTTCATCAGCATCCTCATTGTCATGGACGATCACAAGAATGGTGTTATCCCCGGAAAGGGTGCCGACAATCTCCGGCCAGCGCATGCTGTCAATGGCTTCTCCCGCGACATTGGCTGAACCAGACAAGGTTTTAATGACAATAATGTTGCCCGCAGCCTTGATGGAGATGACCGAATCAACAAACATGCGCACAAAACGGTCATAAACTGAGTGCTCCGCCTGATCCGCTGTAGCGTACTTATAATCCCCCAAACCAGAAAGCACCTTTAACAGTCGCATCTCCTTAATGTCTCGGGACACAGTAGCCTGGGTAACATGAAACCCCTGAGTCTTCAGCTTTTCCGCCAACTCCTTTTGTGTTTTGATGTCCTGTTTCTCAATAAGGTTAAGGATGGCAGCTTGCCTGGTGCTTTTCATTTTGTTCCTCCATAAATGTGATTGCCCCATGCCAATTGCTTTTGGTGCAGACGGGTTAAGAAGCGCTGGGGTGTAAACCGTATAAAGCGAGCGGGTCGCTCAGCTGACTTGATGTTGACCTGGCTGTTGGTGTCCGGATCTATGACCAGCT
>Ga0123335_1008522_pt1 | contig 10964 bp, 3 predicted proteins | sample BiotimSIPDNA_2_FD_89707 | JGI IMG/M metagenome (GOLD analysis project Ga0123335, IMG submission 89707) | Anaerobic biogas reactor microbial communites from Washington, USA - Biogas_R2 time_0 SIP DNA | ecosystem: Engineered > Bioreactor > Anaerobic > Unclassified | place: Washington, USA... | reverse complement strand
TCGAGGACCGAGTCGCCCTCGCGTAGCCGGTCGAGGAAGTAGGCGCAGCTGTTCGCAGCAGTCCGCGCCGCGTGCGAGGCCAGCACGCTGCCATGGTGGCCGTGGGTGTACGTCGTCGGACTCGAAGGCGAGGGGCTGTCCATCAGGCCACGCTAGGTGGATTGAGCGACGCCGGGCAGGGCCGGCTCTCCGAGCGAGACCACCCCCGACGATCCATGAGCCGGGTTGACCACGTTGGGGCCTGCCAATCTTGCTGCTCAACAACGGGACTCAATCGTCTTCGCAAGGACGTGACTCGTCGGCGATCGGTCGAACGGCCGATGGTGCAGGGCAAGCTGAGAGAGGAGGGTTGGCCCCAACGACAGCGTCATCACCTCATCAGGGAAGGTGCGTCATGGCAGTCCCTCAGGCGGTTCTCGTTTCCCTGCTCCCGTTCCAGGAGGCTGACCCCTCGCAACGACCGGGGTGGTGGCAGACCATGGGTCGGGGGATCACGGACTTCCTGACCGTCGAGCGGGTCCGTGACGCCGTCGTCGTCGTGATAGCGGCGGGTCTGTACTACTGGCTGGCGAAGCGGGCACAGGACCGGCTCATTCTCACTCCGATGAGGACGGTCGTCGCGCAGGAGCTGACGTCGATTGGCCGGCTGGGGGTGGAGGGCGCACACGATCTGGACGACGTGATCAAGGCACTGACGACACCGGCTCCTGGAGTGGCGGGGCAGGAGGAGGCCATTATCGCCGGGCTCACCTTGAAGGGCGACCTCGCCACGGCTGCGCGGCTCAGGGAGCTCAGTGAGCTGACGACCAGCGCCCTCATCGCCTCGGCCGCCGCGGTCAAGGGCTCGCTCCACCCACCCGCCCTGGCGTACCTCGAGAAGGCAACACTGTCCGACTCCGACGCGGAGGATCTGCGATGCGCACTCGCGGTCGTCAGCACCGCGAAGGCGAAGAGGATGCTGACCGAGACCCGCCTGGCGCTTCGGCGCATCCGCAAGTCGCAGTCACTAGGTGTGGCGGGTCTGCTCCTTCTCGTCCTCCTCGTCATCATGTTCGGCAATCCGGCCATCGTCGCCTTTGGGGTGCTCGGTGCGATGGTCAGCCGGCTCATCGCGTTCTTCCGCGCCTCCACCGACACGGACCAGAAGTACAACTGGGTGATCCTCTTCCTCGTCCCGATCGTCGGTGGGCTGTCGGCTTATGGCGGGGTCCTGCTCATTGACGCAATGCGGACCTGGGGTCTGCTCGGTGAGACCTTCGCCGGCGTCGACTTCGGAGGCGAGCATGCCAACGTCCCGACAATGGCAGCAGCCTTCCTCTTCGGCTTCGTCGAGCGCCTCCTGGACAACGTCGCCGGCAACGCCATCGACGGCCTCGGAGCCGTCGCCAAGCGTGAGAGCGAGGCCGAGGCTGCCGGTGCCGCGGCCTCGGGAGAGGCCGGGATCGAGCCCCACCAGACCCCGGACGGTGGCGAGCCTGGACCGGGCGGCGACGACGCTCAAGCCGGTGGCGGCGCTCAAGGCGGTGACGACGCTCAAGCCGGCGACGGCGTTCAAGCCGGTGGCGACGCTCAAGGCGCTGGTGAGGTGCAGAACCCTGCAAGCGCTCAGAACGACGTGACCGCCGCGGGTGGGACAGCGCCGTCGACGACGACGCAGACCACTACGTCGGCGCCGACCCCTACAACCGCCACCCCTGCGCCGCCCGACGAGCCTGTCGAGTTGCTCGAGCAGCACCTCCCGCACGAGGACTCGGGGAGCGGGCCGAACCGTTAGCCGCCTCGTCTCGGACAGGGCGACTCAGCTCGGGATCAGCCCGGAAAGGAGACCGATCAGACTCGGACCGGCAAGACCGTTCGGGTCGATCTTGTCCGTCGACTCCGGGATGACAGAGGTGTCCGTCGGCCCCGCATAGACGGGGGTGCACCGACCGAGCCCGCCCTGCTGGAGCAGGTCGCGCACGACGTCGAACGCCGACTCCGGCTCGGCCAGGCGGGTCCACAGCGCTGAGGCGTTGGCCGGGGTCGTCGCGGCCGGGATCCCGAGACGAGCAGCCATCAGCGACTGCCGGAACCGTGACAGCGTCGCTCCCGCACCCCGGTCGTTCAGTCGACGGTCGAGCATGGCGACGTCGCAGCCACCGTCGAAGGTCATGCCGCGGCGGCGCCAGTGGGAGGTGCCGAGCAGCGCGTACCCGTCGTCGACCAGCACGATCGTGGACCGCCCGACGCTGTCCCGCCCGGGGAAGCCGATGGGGTGGAACGCCGCGACCCGGTCGGGGTCCGCGGAGATCAGCGACTCCAGGGCCGCCTTGCGGTCACGGTATGCGGCGCGCACCAGCGGCGGTTTCCCCGGGGCGAAGTCGGGCTGGCGGGGCACACAGATCATGACCTTGAGCAGCGGGTTGGCCAACAGGCGCGCCTTGAGCAGTGCCGTGAGGTCGACGAGGTTCGCGTCCGCGCTCGATCCCGAGCCGTAGGCGGTCTGGAGGAAGGTCGGGGACTCGACCCACACATACTCGCGGGCCTCGGAGATCGCCCGGGCCAGTGACCACATCGCATCGCGCTGGCCGCGCTTGGCGGTCGCGATCTCCCGCTGCAGCTGTCGGCGGAGACGCTCCTCGTTGTGGAGCGCGACCGTGAGCGAGCCGGCGGACAGCCCAAGGGCGCTGACGATGGCGTCGGCCAACGACTGGATGGTGTCCGTGTCGGCGGGCACGGGCAGCAGGGACAGCTCGGGGGAGTCGGTCACCGCCGAGATCGTCTCCAGCATCGCCCCCGCCAGGAAGGGTGCCCCTGCCGCTGGCGCGGGGTCCAACGGTGGCACGTTCCAGTTGTCGCCCGCGCTCTGCACGAGCCACCCTGGCGAGCTGCTGCCGGTCGGCACGACGGACTGGCAGCGCTTGAGCGCGTGGAAGGCGAGGTCGTAGGCGAGCTGTCCGCCGACCCGCAGCCCGCAGATGTGGGCGTCGGGGCCGGCCGGGTTCCCGGGGGAGCCCAGCTCCGGTGAGGCGCTCCGGCTCTCCCACGTGTAGCGGCCGCCGGACAGCACGGCGTCCCAGACATAGGGCGCGCCGGCGGCAAGCTGCGCGCCGAGCGCCAGGACAGACTCGAAGCGGGACTGCGAGGGCAGCCTCGGCCCGATCCGCGGCCACGTCCCCTCGTTGGAGAAGAACCGGACGAAGTCCACCAGGTCCGACGGGGGTGACGACGTCGGGGTCAGCTCCGGGATGCCGAAGACCTGCGACGGTGCGATCGAGGAGAGCCCCTGCCCGGAGACGAACCCGCTGACGAGCGGGGCGACAGCACCACCGAAGGTGGCCGTGTTGTCCGTCCACGGCTGGGCGGCACCGATCGGGAGCTCGATGGCCGAGGCGAGCCGGCGGGTGCCGTCCTGACCCAGGAGGAGGACGTCGATCCGCAGCACCGGGTCGCCGGGTGTGTCCCCGGTCGCGAAACCGAAGGGGTTGACGAGCAGGACCGAGGTGTCCCCGCTCGCTTGGACGACGGCTGACCCACCGTCGCCGCGCACGAAGCTCGGGTCCTCGCCGATCTCGCGGATCAGCTGGAACGTGCGGGGGTAGGCCCGCACGAACGTCCCTGCGGGCACCGAGCCCGCCGGGAACGTGACGATGACGTCCCATTGCGGAGACCCCGCAGGCGGAACGCGCCAGTGGGCGGTGAGCCCGGCGGACGAGGGGTCGAAGGTGGAGATCGCGGCCGCCGCGCCCGATGGTGCCGCGGGCGCACCCGGCAGTCCCGGCCAGTGGGCTGCCACACCGGTGGAGAGCGGCAAACGCAACCCCACGTCGATGGCGGGGGACACGATCAATCCAATCCTGTCGTCAACCTCCGGCCAGGCGTCGAGGGCGGCACCCATCGCCCCCGCGACGTCGTTGCCGTCGATGAGGAGCGCCGGGTTCGCGAGCGTGCGCCGCACGACCGGAAGAGGGGCGTTGGCGGGCATGTCCTCCTCTGCCGGCACGTCGGCGTCCCCGGGGGCGAGCGCGCGGTTGCCGAGCACGTGCCAGTCCACGTCGACGGCCATCACCCGGAAGAACTGGCGCGGCAGCGATACGCCGGTCGGCGGCGTCGGCGGAGCCCAGGCCACCGTGTCGAGCGTCCCGCCCGGCGACTGCCCCCACAGGATCGGCGCCGGCGGCGGGGGCGGGTCACCGGCCGCGGCGGGGGGCACGGGATACCCCAGCTGCTGACCGGCGGCGAGATCGACCAGCCCGCTCGCAGGCACGTCCTGCACCACCGTGTCCGTGGAGTCGAGCACCTTCAGCGCGGTGTCCACCGCGCCTGCGCCCGTGCGCCGAGGACGGTAGGCCGTCCCGTGCGGGGTGATGACGTGGACCCGCGTCGCGACAGTGCCACCGAGGGCGGCGATCGCCCGCACCCCGCCGGCGCCGGTCATCGTCGCCTCAGAGAAGGCGGTCGGACTGAGCGCGTTGCGCCACGTCAGCAGCTCGGCGAACAGGGCCGCGACGGCCACAGGGTCCACGATGAGGCCGCGACGGTCGTGGAAGGAGACCTCCCCGGCGTCCGGGATCGGCTCACCCGCCCGGAACCAGTGCATCAGCGGTTGGCCGGGCGGGGTCGCCCCGTGCACGAGCATCGCGACGGGCACCGGCCGGTCCAAGGCACCCAGGCGGGTGCGGACCAGGGTCTCCAGTCGGTGGATGGCCTCGGGGTGCAGGCTGAGAATCCCCGCGGACGTCGAGATCGGGTCTCCGGAGACCGAGGAGTAGCGAACGGGAGAGGCGACCACCTCATACGTGCCTGTGAAGGGCGCGACCGGGACGTTGTTGAGCGTAAGCCGCAGGGTGCTGTCATCAGGTGCGGCCGGGGTGCTCGACTGCCAGGTCATCGACAGAGCGGGCACGGTGATGCCGAGCACGTCGAGCCCGTGCTCATTGATCTGCTCGCTGACGTCCGCCGGGGTGAGCACCTGCTGCGTGGCGATGGTCATGGCGTCCCGATCTGTCGTGTGAGCGTCGTGGTCTCGCCCGACGGCGCGACCAGGGTGACGGTGGCGGTCCCGGCACTGCGGAAGCCGATGCCGATGGTGCGCTCGCCCCTGAGCCGTCTGGTGGCAGCGGCGGGGATCCGAGCGGTGGTCGCGGTGAACAAGGTCTTCGGCGGACGCGGCGGCAACGGGAGGTCGCCGAGCGTGACGGTCAGCCTGTCGGCTCGTGCGATGCCTCCGCGCTTGAGCAGCACCCTCAGCTCGTACGGCCCCTCCGCCGTCTGGTCCGGGACGGCTGTCGTGAAGGTGAGGACCCACCCTCCCGAGATCGCGTCCACCTGGGGGCCGGTGATGTCCGGCGGCACGGTGGGCGGCACCGGCGGCACCTCCAGCGACCGCTCGGTCATCCGACCCAGGGGGTCGGTGAGCCTCACCCGCACGCGTATGCGGTGGCTGGGATCCGTGCGCCGCAGGAGCAGGTGCAGGCCCGTCTGGCCCGCCGCCGACTCATCCCGCCACAGGCCTGACATGCCCGCCCCGGGCTGGACGAGGGGCAGTGCGCTGAGCGGGCCGGTCACCGGTTCGAGCTCCATCGGGGTGAGCGTCCCGTCGGCGGCGACGAGCTGGGCAGTGGCCCCGATGATGTGCGGACCGAGCACGGTGTCGGCGACGGGCGCGTTCGTGGCGAAATCGACTCGCACCAGAGATGATCCGGCAGTCGGGGACACCACGACGAGCGACTCCAGGGGCGGTGGACCGGCCGGCGGCACGACGACGGATCGCGGGACACTCGGTGCGGACCGCCCCGCATACTGCCCGCGGGTCGGATCGTCGCTGGTCCACGCGACGGCGCGGTAGATCACCGGCCGCCATGACCCCTGGTCGACGGTGTCGGCGCCGGTCACGCGCAGGATCGGGTGCTCGGCGTCGCCGACGACCGTGTAGGCACTCCCGCTGGTCGTGATGCTCGCGTGCGGCGGCCCCATGGACTCCACCTGCACCGCAGCGTCGGGCACCCGGGTGCGGTAGAGGTCGACGCGGGTGACCCGCGCCCCACCGTCGCACCCGACGCGCAGTCGGGCGAAGTAGGACGCGGGCTCGACCGCGCGGTCCACGTCCTGGCTCACCTCGAGCGACGGCGCAGGCGGGGTGACGACGACCGGCGCCGCGAAGCCGACGAACCGCTTGCCACACTGCGGGTCGGCGGTCGTGGGCCACTCCGACTCGACGTTGCCGGCGCTCACCCCGATGACGAGGTAGCAGTGGATCTCCTTGGTGCCGCGCGGGAGGACCAGCGGGGTCGAGGTCCCGATCACCGGGTCCTTGCTGGTGCGCGTCCAGCAGCGGCGGTCCGGGTCGGCACCGAACGCGGCCTGCAGCGCGGCGAGCCGTTGGGTGAGGGTGTCCGAGGCCCGTGGCTCGGGCAGCCCGTGGTACGCCCGGAGAGTCGCCTCCGACGCCGTGTAGACCTGGTAGGCCACGGCCCCGGCCATCGCGCTCCACGACAGCCGCGCGTGGTGCAGGCCCTGTCCATCCCGCATCGAGGCGAGCGTGACGTTGTCGAAGACGGTGGTCAGGACCGGCGGCCGCGGGTCTGCGGTCGAGAGCACCGTGAGGGTGTTCCATGCCGTCGTCCGTTGGGGAGCCACCCGCTCCTGCCCACGCGCCCAGAGCGCGACCCCCCAACGGCCCGCGCCGGAGAAGTCGAGACTGAAGCCGCTCAGCGATATCCGGTAGCGCCGAGTCGCCCTGTCCTGCAACGGGACTGACGACGTCTGCTGCCCGTCGACGGCGAGGTGTGCGGCTGACGCGGTGAGCCCGGCACCCGCCGTGATGGCGGTGATCGCCCCTGCCTGGTTGAACTCCAGGGTGACGAGGGTGCCAGCCCCGCTCCCGACAAACGTGTCGGTCGTGGGTGGAGTGGTGTTCGCCGGCTGGTCGGTGGCCTTCGTCTGCGGGTAGCGACGGCCGACCACCGTGATCGTGCGCGGGCTGCGGCTGGTCCAGTCCCAGGCCAGGTCGAACTGGATAGACGCCGGGACTGGCCCCTGTGGCACAGGGACGCCCGACGGGGGACAGTCGAGGCGGGCCGCGGTCAGGGCGACTTTGCTGAGCGGCGGCATGGTCACGGTGGCGCCGGTGTCGGCCCACCCCGACCAGAGCCCGAAGACGTCCTGGTGGGCAACCGCATACCGCAGGGAGTTCGGCGTGATCGTCGGGTCGATCTCCCAGACCGTGTCCGAGAGGCTGCGCAGGTGCGGCGTGGCCTCGTTCTGCGCGGCGCCGACGGGTTGCAGCGCGGTGTCGTTGACCCGGGTCTGCAGGAGCATCTGCGTCGCCTGGGCAGGGTTCAGGCCCCAACGGGCGAACGCGTGGCTCCCGATCGCGAAGTCGAGCAGCGGAGGCAGGTGGTTCCACGTGGTCGTCACGACGGCGCGGTAGGGGCCGTCCAGAGAGGTCGGCGACTGTACGCCGGGACTCGACGACGTCAGACCGCCTGGGGCGGGAGGTGGAGTCAGGGGTCGCGGGCCGAGGACGAAGCACGCCCGCTCCACCTTGTTGCCGCCGTCGTCGAGGAAGGTGCCGGTGATCATGAAGTCCGGCACCACCGACTGGGAGACGTGGGTCGTCAGGCCGATCCTCCCTCGCGGCTGCCAGGGGTATGCGGTGCCGAGTCCGAGGATCAGTGCGGCGAGCGGGTCGGACAGTCCGCTGTAGAGCACCGACCGCAGCGGGTTGAACGACGCCTCCGCGGTCTGGGTGCCGGTCGGGACCTGCATGGGCCGCCGGTACTCCCGGTCCATCTGGGCGCTACCGATCGCGGCGTCCGCCATGTCGACGAAGTCGGGGAGCATCTCGTCGTTGAAGACCTTGACCATGGCCATGGGGTCGGCCAGCTGCCACGGGGTCACCCCGACGCCGGTGGTGATCTGGTCGGCCCACCCGTAGAACGGGGCTCCTCGACGGAATCGGTCGAGCGCGGCGTCCGGCGGTGGCACGAGCCCGGTGGAGAGCATCCCCTGGTCCGCCAGGAGGTCGCTGTGCACCGACGTGAGCGAGTGCGACGGCAGACCGACATACTCGATCTCCACCCAGTTCGGGTCGTCCTGCGGGGACACGGGCGTCCTGATGTCCACGATGGACATCGAGGCGGGGATGACGAGCGCACGGATGGCGCTGCCGGTGATGCGCGCCCAGGTCGAGCCCGCGGCGACCTGGACGACGGCGACCGGGGTGCTGGCCAGGGGCATGCTGGGATAGGCGATGATCGTCCCGGCGACCGGGGCAGTGATCTCGAGGACAACCTCCTCGCACGGCTCGTCCAGGATGATGCCGAAGGGCGTGCGCACGTGCCTGACCCGGGCCTCGGCCTGGCCCGGCGGCTTGGCCCACACGATGAAGGGCGCGATCGGGTACCCGAGCGCTGGGTGGAAGCCCCAGCGGAGCTGGATCGACCAGGTCGCCTCGAGGCCGCGCTTCTCCGCGATCTCGTCGGCGCCGGCGACCTTCTGGTGGAGGCGGGACACAGCGGCCCAGTCGATGAGGCCGCCCTTGGCGTCGAAGACCTGCGGATCGACGACGTAGCTCATGGCTGTTCCTCCCACGGCGCCCTGCTGAAGGTGAGGTCGAGGAGCCTCGCCTGCCGCTGGGTCTGCCCGACGAAGGGCAGGTCGCTCATGCCGAGCGCAACGAGATCGGCCGTCAGGTGCTTCCCGCGAGCGCCGGGCTGGAGCACGATGACCGCTCGCTGGCAGCCGGGCGCATACACGATCCCCTTGACCAGTCCCGCGTCACCGCCCGTCTGCACCGTGAGCCACTCGCGCTGGGCGAGGACCCACCGCTTGGCGGTCTCGTCGGCGGAGGTGTCGGTGACGAGCTTGGGGTAGTCGCGGAACCGGGACAGCGGTTCGCCGGCATCGACGAGGACGGCGACCGGCTGCGGGAGCGCGGCACCGGCCTGCTCCCAGAAGGCGACGACCCGCGGCTCGTTCGGCACGCTCCACGGCTCGAGGCCGTAGGACCGGAGGTGCTCGTCGATCTGGGCGCCGGTCGGCCGTGAGCCGAGGGAGGCGAGCATCGAGGAGAACGTGCCGGCCGCGCAGAACTGCGCGGTCGGCAGGGCGCCCATCACCGAGGACGCCAGGCCCTCGAGGGTCGTGTAGCGGCCGGTGGTGAAGTGACGGCGCAGCACGCGCGGGCCGCGGGCGTCCGCCGCCGCACCCTGGTCGACCATCTCGACGTCGAGGAGGTAGTCCATCAGGGGGTGCAGGGGGAGCGGGATGTCGACGACGCCGTGTGACTCGGCGGACGCATCCACCTCGACGCACTCCGCGGCCGGTCGTCCGTCGGGCAGACCCAGGTCCTTCATCTCGAGCACGCTGCTGAGCCAGGGCGAGAGCACCGTCGCCGGCTGGGGGACGATGGAGCCGCCCACACCGCTAACGAGGGGCAGCGGCATCTGGATCGGGCTGTCCGGATCGTCCTGGGGGTGCCGGCCGTTCGCGGCCTCCAGCCGCAGCCGGAGCTCCTTGCCGTACTCGGCGAAGATCCGGTCGACGTCCGGGGTGTTGAAGACCAGCCGCAACGGCTCGGCGCCGAAGACCGCCTTCTCGGTGTCCTCGGGCAGGGTCATCAGGAGCCACGAGTCGAGCCTGACCGCGACCGGCTCGTCCTGGACCGGGGTTCCTGTCCGGTCGAGGAAGACGCGTGCCGTCGGGTCGGTCGGGTCGGTGCCGATCCGGTCGGTGCGGAACCAGAAGGTTTGGGTCCCGCTGTGGCTCCCGGTCGCCGTGCCGTCGCTCTTGCGCTTGCGGTCGGTGCTCCACTGCACGGTGATCCGGTAGCGGGAGTCCGGCTTGAGCAGTGCGACGGAGCTGGCGTCCGGACCGGTGGCCTTGATCAACCGTTCCTTCTCCTCGCTGATCTGCTGCTCGTCCCACTCCCAGCGCCGCAGCTCGGCGCCGGTCACCATCGACACCGCCGCGAGCGCGAAGCGGTCCACGCCCTTGACCGGCTCCCCGGAGGCGAGCTGCTCCAGGACCTGGTCCTGGTCGAAGGGCTGGCCGAGGTCGACGTATGCGGCGGCGTCCGAGTCCGGGACGTGCAGGATCGCGGGAGACTGGTTCATCGCCGCGGCGAAGCGCACGAGGTCGTCGACGTCCGACCCCCAGGGGCCGGAGAGGTCGGTCCAGCGGCTGGGGAGCGTCCCGCCGGTGTCGAGGAAGTCACTCGCCTGGAGCGTGACGCTGTCGATCTCGTTGAGGTCGGCATCGAGGATGCGCGCGGTCACCGGGGAGAAGAGGCGTTGGCGCAGCCGGGGGACGATGAGGAGGATGCTCAGGTCGCGGAAACCGCCCGGTGTGTGGAGGCGGACCAGATTGGCGTACTTGCGGGACTCGTCGAGGACCTCTGCCTCGTCCATGGCCAGCTGGGCCGCCTTGTCGGCGAAGTTCGTCGCCTTGCCGAAGTCGAAGTCGGGGGAGATGAGCACCTTGACGGGGCAGGCAGTGACCGGGACCTTGGTCTCCTTGTCCTTCCCGGCGGCCGTGACGAGGTCGTGGAACGCGCCGACGACGGAGGCGCTGATGGTGTCGCGGAGCAGCGGCTTGCCGGCGAGGACCTCGGTGTGGAGGCGGTCCAGGCTGACCGGACCGCGGGTGGTCAGGTCGAGCAGACCCGGCACGGCGAAGGTCGCCTTGGTGTGCAGCGCCTCGCTGATCCGCAACGACTGGGACTCCGGGTCGCGCATGACCACGGAGCGGACCGGGTCGGTCTCGGGCAGCAGCTCCCCGCGACCGGGGGTGAGCCGGCCGACCCCGCCCCGGACGAGGACCGGCACCTCGCCGACCTCCCGGCGGACATCACCGAGTAGCCGCAGCCGGTCCTCCGACGGCTTGCGGCGGGAGCACTCGACGACTCCGCCGAGGACGAAGGCCGGGATGACGCCGCGCAGCATGTCCACCTGGGGGTCGCCGGTGCGCCACGGCTCGGACAC
>Ga0123335_1008521_pt1 | contig 10965 bp, 6 predicted proteins | sample BiotimSIPDNA_2_FD_89707 | JGI IMG/M metagenome (GOLD analysis project Ga0123335, IMG submission 89707) | Anaerobic biogas reactor microbial communites from Washington, USA - Biogas_R2 time_0 SIP DNA | ecosystem: Engineered > Bioreactor > Anaerobic > Unclassified | place: Washington, USA... | reverse complement strand
TTTATTATCGTATCAACGCGTTGCAGATACATGTTCCGCCTCTGCGCCAGCGGCCAGACGATATCGAATTGCTGATTCAGCATTTCATCAAGAATCTCAACGCAAAGTATGGTCGCAGCGTCTCATGCCTTACCCGGGAAGCCCTGCAACTACTAAAACAATACCAGTGGCCTGGCAATGTCAGAGAGCTTCGCAACCTTATGGAACGCCTTTTTGCTGAGAACCAGACTGATGTAATCGGTCTGCGCTCATTGCGCGAATGGTATGAAGAACGTATGAATGCCGCGCAATATGCTCCCGGCAAAGATTACAGCGATGTAACCATATTGCCGTGGCAGCAGCCGATACGTCTTGGCATGCCCGACAATAGCTCACAGGCGACAGTAAAGATCAACGGCGACAAAAAACTTGGCGAAAGCGAATTGCGCCGCGCTTATCAGATGGCCAACGGCAACATCACCCGCGCCTCCGAGCTTCTGGGAATACACAAAGCCACTTTTTACCGCACGCTCAAAGCTTTGAATCTCGAGCGCGAAGACCTGATGAACGGTTGATTGCAGAATCGACAGACGTGATCAGCTGCCGGCAGGCTGCGAAGGTTCTGGCTGCTGCTCAGTAGTTTCGCTGACCGGTGCATGTTCGACCCGGTTGCGTCCGTTGCGCTTACAGATATAAAGAGCATCATCAGCGAATTTGATCATTTCAAGGGCGGTTTCTGGCTGCAATTTTGGCATGGTCGAAACGCCTACGCTCAAAGTAACCTTAAGATCTCCCTGCGGGCCCTGAAAAACTGCATTTTCTACGCGCGCGCGCAGTCTTTCGGCAAGAAGCATGGCACCCTCATAATCGGTTTCCGGTAAAATTACACCAAATTCTTCGCCGCCGTAACGGGCTGCGATATCGGTGTCTCTGGCACTGTCGCGGACGATTTTTGCAACCTCGCGCAATACCATGTCACCTGTCTGATGGCCCCAGGTGTCGTTGAACTTTTTAAAATGGTCAATATCGGTCATCATATAAGCGAGAGGCTTACTGTAGCGCCGGGCGCGTCTGAATTCCTCTTCCATTTTTGCCTGAAAGTGGCGATGAACAACGAGACCGGTTAAGCCATCTATGGTAGCAAGATTGAACAAACGGGACTTTTCGATAACGACTGCTGCCTGATTCGCCATGGTGAGCGCAGTCTGTAAATCTTCATGACTGAACAGGCCCTCGCGCCGGTTAACTATATTCATGACACCTATGGCATTATCCTTTATCATCAGCGGAACGCAAACTATCGAGCGAACCCGCTCGCGGTCTTCATCTCTGAAGGCAAAACTCTTATCTTTGCGCACATTCTGAAGCAAACGCGGCTTGCCGCTGTTAAACACTTCGCCGGCAATACCCTTGCCACCTTTGAACTGGGTTTTGAGGTTTTCGTCGATAACAACCTCACCTTCAACACCAAAGACAGCTGCATGCTCGACCAGTTCTTCATACTTGTCGTCAAGCAGAAAAAGAGAGCCACGCTCAGCATTCAGTACCTGAACGCCACGACTTAAAATTGCATCGATGGTCTTGCCAAGATCACCCATATAGCTGACAGCCTGACTGACTTCATTGATAATCGCCAATTCTCTGACCTTGCGTGCCAGCTCGTAATTCTTCTCGCGCAATGACACAAACTGCTGAACCAGACGGGTAAAAGCCCATTGAATGGGCAACATGAGGCAAATTGGGACCATTTCCCAGACGATATCGAAGTTGAACAGAATCACGCAGACCGCACCCCACAAAGCGGCTATGCTGAGAGTAATAAAGTTGGTGAGCAGACCATTGCTTTTCCAGAGCAGATAAGCAATGCCCAGAGCAAAAATGAAAATCAGGGTTATCGTCATTTCTACCGTTGAGCGATGCAGAAACCTCTGGCTCAAGATGTTCTGCAACAGGTTGGCGTGAATGTGAACGCCAGCGAGAGGCCCATAAGGACTGAATTTGATGTCTTCAGCCGAGTTCCCGGTAGCAGTAGTGCCTATCAGCACCAGACGATTATAAAAAGTACTTTGCAGCTTTTCTTTCTGGCGAATATCTGCCTGGTCATCATTTAACAGCCTTAAGGCTTCAGAATAACTGATCGAGGTAAAATAGTCAGAACCGCCGGCATAATTGATCATATAAGACTTTACCCGGTGGCCGACATTTTCGTAGCGGTCGTGAAATGGCAAAAACCTTGTACCCAGCCTGACTCCATAATTTTCGACAAGCGGACGACTGCCAAGATAATCAGCTGCAGCGGCCAACCCGAGTACATAGTATTCTTTGCCTGCATTGGTTCGGCTTAGAAGAATCTTACGAATCACTCCGTCTGGGTTGCTGATCTGCAAAGCCTCATCGCGATTCTTTTCATTGATGGCAAGATCGATGAAGCCGAGTGAAGGTTGCGTCTTCATCAATGTTTCGTTTGGTCGAATCGAGGCGTCAAGCGTCACAAAATCGCCAGTTTCATTATCAAGACCGGTTTCTTCTTTGAGAATAACCGGCAGGGTTACCCGGCCAAAATCCTTGATACCTCTGGCAAACTCCTGATCATCGGCGGTTCCATGCAAAGACTCGTCGCAAAAAATCAGATCGAATGCTACAGTCTTGGCTCCGACTCTTTTAAGACCATCAAGCAGTTCTGCGTGCTTCTGACGTGGCCAGGGCCAGGTGCCCAGTTCTTTTATACAGTCATCGGTGATATTGATCAGAACAACTTCTTTGTAACCTGCCAACGGCCCGCGCAAATGAAATCTCAGATCAAGCGCTTTGTTTTCAAGCACTTCAAGAAAGCCATAATAAAACAGCAGCGAAAAAATCAGCGCAAACAACAGGCCGGCAAGCATCTCCCAGAGCGGTATAACTGGTGCCGGTTTTTCAGAGGTAAGTCTGATTATTTCGCTTGAGCTCAGAAAGCCTTCTGAGCTCACCGCGTTCTGTTTCTGGCTCATTTATCAGGGAACAGCGATCTGAGCTCGCAGCTTTTTCATTTCTTTAAATGCTTCATGAAACAGCTTGTCAGAGCGAGGAAGCAGCCTGATCGCTTCTTTATAGTTGCGAATGGCCTTTTCGACCTTGGCCTGGTCTCTGAGACGATCGGCACGGGTCTTGTAGAGCTTGCCCAGCTTGCGACGAGAATCGACGAATTTGTCTTCGAAAACGTTGACACCGGTATAGGCTGGAGCGAAAGGATCGGTAACAGTGAACGAAGAATAGAGGTCGAGAGCTTCTTCGTAGTCCTTTACTGCTTTTTCCCAGACTTCAGGTGATTCAAATTCTTCGGTTTCGACGTATTCGTCTTCCTTGAGGTTCTGCTGAATGCGTTCTTTCAACTGCTCAAGAAAAGCATGATAAACGTTGTCGGAATTGTCGAGAAGCAGCTGGGCTCGCTTTAAAAAGCCAGACGCCTGAGCGAATTTTCCAGCATGGCAGGCCTTGTTGATTCGGGCAAGATAAGGCCTGATAATGCTGCGACGACACTCGGTCAGACAATTCTTGATATAAACTACGAACTTATGATTCTCTGGCATACCGGCGGCCTTTTTCATGGCCTCCTGATATTCCAGAATGGCTTCGCCATAATTGCCTGAACGTTTAAAATCATCACCACGCTCGACGAACGGATTGAGTTCAAGCCGCATCATGGCATCGCGATGCTTGTTGCGAGATTTATCAAGCAGAGCCTTAACTTCCTCAAGAAAAGTTATATTGTCATCTTTGGCAAGTCTGGTCGCTTCTTCAAGTTCGTCGATAGCGATCTGCCAGGCCTTGTTGCCCATGGCCGCCCGGCCTTTATCGAGATGAACTGTGGCAAGATGACTGTTAACATCTTCAATGCGGGCATTGATGGTTTTTTGCAGATCAACCTGTTCGGCAGTCATAGGTGCATCGGGATCAATCTCACGCACGGCATTGAATTCCTCAAGAGCCCTGAGATAACTGATCTTGGCTTCACCCCACTCTCCGGCGTTTCTGCGGGCATCGCCGTCATTCACGTGAGCCTGGATTTCACTATATTTTTCACTGTTCATATTAAGATCTCCTTAGTCTGCCTGTCTTTTCCCGGCTGTTTTTTTCATACGTTGTGATGCGTTTTTCGCATCAAAAAAATTAACTCCGCGGCCTTCGCTTTCGCCAGCCTGTTCGTAAGCTGTCGCGGCCTCTTCGTAGTTTTCAAGACGATAATGAATGTAACCAAGCAATGAATTTGCGTCCTGGTTGTCGGGATCGAGCCTGAGCATCTGCTTGATCGCCTTCTCTGCGTTAGCAAATTCTTCGAGCTGTACATAAACGAGAGAAAGATCCCACCATATCTGGGGCGCCTGAGCATGTTTGCCCGACAAGCGCTTAAAATCAAGCAGAGCCAGATTATAGCGACCATCTTTCATCTTCTGCGAAGCGGCTGTATATTCTGAATCTGCGGTAAGAGCAGAATTGGCAGCTTCTATTGAGGTGGTTGCGCCAGAAGGGCTGTTTTTGGCAACAGTTTTTGCCGAAACCGAAGCATCAACTGGCTGACCGAGATCAACGCGACCACCAGCCTGAGAATACTCTACCAGCGCGCGCACCCGGGCCCGATATTCAGAAGTCGGGAATGCGGCCAGAAAAGCCTTTGCCCAGCCAATCACGGCTTCATGCACACCAAGAATGGCCCGCAATCTTATCGCTTCATAATAAGCCTTTTCGACCAGAGGAGAAGCTGGGTGGTTCGACAACAGCTGATCGTAAGTTTTGCAGGCCTCGAGCAATTCACCAAAAGAAGCAGTGCATTCAGCAAGCTCAAGAAGAACTTTATCCATTCCCGGTCGGTCGGCTCCGTCTTTAAGACTATCCTGAAGGCTGAGAATGCGGGTAGCCAGTTCTTCTTTTCTGTCTGCTTCGGCAGTTTCAACTCGTAAGACACTTTGTAACAGCCGCGTGGTTTCATTTCCAAGTTTAACGGATCCGGGAGCCGGTCTGGTGACGGGCTGAGCCGGGGCCGCCGCGGCCGGCTTCGGACTGGGCGCAACAGGCTCTTCAACGATTTCGCTGCGCGCTGGAGCTTCCTTTTTCGACTGTTTGGGAACGGAAACTGGCGCTGGGACTGGTGCCGGTTCCGGTGTGACTGGAGCTACAACTGCGGCAACAGCAGTCTTTTTTGCGGTCGGAGTCTCAGGCAGTTCATCCGCTTCCATGCGCAGACCTTCCGATTTCATGAAAGCCTGTCCCAGTTCGTAATAAGGGCTCGAACGATGGTTTCGCCGCATCCGGGCAAAAAGACTTTCGGCTCGACTGCGGTTGCCCAGAGCCGACTCTGCCTGCATCAAACGATAAATAGCCTCAGCCTGTTCTTCCGGATTGCTTACCGATTCAAGCAATTCATTGAAGGTGCGCACTGCTTCACGGTGCAGGCCAGCCTCTATCTGACAATCACCCAGCATAAAGCGGGCAAGATTCCTTTGAACGGGGCTGTTTGTGTTTTCAAGTGCATACTCAAAGCTCGAAATCGCCTCATGAATGTTTCCAGCCGCCCGTTGTTTCAAGGCTGCCGACATCAGATCTGTAGCTTTTCGCGAAGCAGACGCAGGCTCTGCGACCAGCAGAATTCCTGCTGCAATGAATGTTATGGCAAACAGCCGTTGCAAAGATGCCATTTATATTCCTCGAATATGAAAATTTAGAACAAACGTACAACGCAACAGGATAAAGCATACATACCCATAGCGGCAAGCAGAATTACTGAAAGAGTGACAAGAAATTGACTTTGCGCTGCAAATCCAGTTAGATCGTGCTCGTAGTAAACATACCAGTCCGGCAGATGCCTGACGTTACCGTAGCGTATGCTCTTACCCGCCTGTAAAAGCAGGCGGCCATCGTGTCTGACAAAACGGCAGCTGAACCCACGATCTGCCTCGCGGACAAAAGATGGAAAAACCCGGCTGACGTTAACCTGTTTGGCAACCGTTTCACGATCGGCATGGCCTATGACCACACCATTCAAGTCAGAAAAAATCAATCGGCTGCCGGTTGTCTCAGCAATTTTTTCGGCAGCCCGGCATAAAAAGTCAACATCGATAAATGCGGTCAGGCATGCCACCGGATTGCGGTTTTCATCGCGCACCGGCACAGCAACCCACCATAGCGCATGTTTGCGTCGAGTATCATAACCTACCGGGCCGGAAAAGAAAATACTGCCGGCAGCAATTGCCCTGCAATCACGCGCGTCAAGGCGCAAACTTTCAGCTGACACATCGCCTGTTATTGCCAGAACCTCACCATCAAGGCTTCTCAATGTTATTGCGCGCAACATTTCGTCATTGAGTGCCGCCGAAAAAAAGTCTTCAACAGCAGCGACATCGCGCAAAGACTGGCTGCCAAAACCGGCCAGCCGTTCAATCGTCACAGCCGCCTGCAGATAATAACCGCACGAATCAATCAGCAATTGACGGGCCGCAGCCACTTTGGCGCGAACGAAATCCGTCTGCGCATTCATTCGCATGAGTTCATCCTCTGAAATGCTGGTCGGCGCCAACATAGCTGGCGGATCACCCGATTCGTCGTCGTTGAATGACATTCCGGCAATAGTCGCCAGTCGCCGCGCCAGAGCAGATGGCAGTTCGAGAAAATAGTCGATACCGCGTGAGAATTCCAGAATCTGTTCATACAGGTGCCCGAGAAACGGCTCATAAGAGTCAAGAAGCAACAAAAGATCGCCCTGAACTTTTTGCTGCCAGGCCACAACAACACTGGCACTGGCAACCTGCCGCAAGTCCGGGTTTTTAGCCATAAGCGCCAGAGAATTTCTGAGCTGCTGCACCGGCCGCACCACTATCTCGGCAGCCAGATTCACTATTCCGTCAGCTCTCTGCAAGGCCTGTTCCTGCGCCAGTCTTTCTGGAAAACGATATAACCACGCAGCCAGAAAAAACACACAGATGCTGGCGGCAATGCCAGCCAAAGCCAGCAGCTTCGCCGGCTTGAGCCAGACCTTGCCAGATTTTCCGGTTAAAGACTCTAAACTTTTCATATATAAATGCCGATAATATTACTGGAACCTATAAAAAAACGACAAGTCCAATACTCGTGAATCACGAAACAGGAGGCCCGGAATGCTTTGCCCACAATGCAGTACCCCAATGGTCAGAAAGTCTCATTCAGGTCGTCAGAGCCCTTACTTTACTCTTAACTGCGCCCACTGCAAATTTGTCATATTTTACCGTGGCAACTTCAATAACGAAGAGTAATCATTCATAACTTTTCGACGAACTTAAACCCTGCCTGATTATTTTACCACATCAGGATCATGGCAGAATGCTAAATCAACCCTGCCGATAAAGCAAGAAAGACTGTTCGGCAGATTGTCTAATAATCACCCCTGTGCTAAAATGCATGGATTCTATCCAATCTTTTCCTGTTCGGAGATTCCATGCCCAAAGCACCACTGCCGGCAGTCCGGATCAGAGACATCCTCTACATAGTGGTTGGCTCGATACTGGTTGCATTCAGCCTGTCAGCCTTTACCGTTCCCAATAAAATCGCGACCGGTGGTCTTACCGGCGTAGCCACCATTTTGTATTACATGATCGGAACCCCGGTTGGCGCTGTTGTTTTCGGTGGCAACATAATTCTGATTTCGCTACAGGCCTGGCTTATCGGCCGACGCTCTGCCTGGAAAACCCTGCTGTCGATTCTGATAACTTCAGCTGCCATCGAATTGATGATGAATGTTTACGGTATGCCTCCGCTGACGAAAGATCCAATTCTCGCCTGTCTTTATGGCGGACTGATATCAGGCGTCGGCGTTGGAATGACTTTTCGAGCCGGCGGTACTACAGGTGGGGTGGATATTATCAGTCAGATTCTGCATTTTCGCTACCATATTCCGGTAGGAGATGTGATGTTGTTCTCAAATGTGCTGGTTACCGGACTTGCCGGCTATGCCTTTGGCCCCGAGCTTGCTCTCTATGGTCTGATAACTGTGTTTTTCAGCAGCAAGGTAATCGATGCCGTTCTCGAGGGCATGTCGGTCTTCCGTACAGTATTTATAATTTCAAAATTTCCAGACGAAATCAGCTGGGCGATTATCGAAGACCTGCATCGCGGCGTGACCTGCCTCAATGGCGTCGGCGTTTACACGGCCAAACCGACCAGCGTTTTGCTTACCGCCGTGCGCCGCAAAGAAATGCCGATTCTGCGCCAGATCATCTACGAGTATGACCCTGACGCCTTCGTCATAGTTGGTGATGCACGCCAGATCCTTGGACATGGCTTTGTCAGGCTCAGCGACGAAATCAATCGGGAAAAAGGTTGAACTCATGGAGAAGTACCCATGGCGCAGCGAATGATCAGGCTATATGCAACGGCATTTCCCGATACAGAACCTTTTGCTGCTTTTTTCAGACGCGACGACGTCAAAACAGTTTTTTTAAGCGGTGAACAGTTTTCCGAGCTCAAACATCCTGAAAAAGACAGCATTTTATTCATATACGAAAAGGTCTTTACTTCTAATCTCCTCAACTTTCTTCATTTTCTCGATAAAGCCGACAAGAATCTGCCACTGTTGATCGTCGGCGACAGGTTCAGTCAGAGCTATCTCGAACATCTCTTCGCCAACCGACCTTTTACTTATGTGAGCCTGCCGGTCAGCGAAAACGAACTTTACGATCTGGCACTAAAAGTGCGAGCAGGCCGGGCGCGTTATCTACCTGAGCATGACTTTGAAAAAGAGCTTCAGACAGCCAGAGAGAATATCGATGCGCTGCATAAAATCGGCATAGCTCTTTCTTCAGAGAACGACCCCGACAAGCTGCTCGAGCTTATCCTCACCCAGAGTCGCAACATTACCGAAGCTGATGCCGGCAGTCTCTATCTGCTTGAAGGTGAGCACCAGCTACGTTTCAAGCTGTCGCAGAATGTTTCCCTCGACTGGTCAGTAAAAGAAAACTCCGTTCTGCCGGTTGATGGTCACAGCATCTGTGGCTATACAGCCAGCGCCAAAAAAGCAGTCAATCTGCTCGACGCCTACGACATACCGCCAGCTTTCTCATTTACTTTTAATAAAAGTTACGACCAGAAATCCGGGTATCGATCCAGATCGATGCTGGCGGTGCCGATGCGCAACAAAAATGGCGAAGTTCTCGGGGTAATCCAGCTGATTAACAAGCGGGCCGATTACGCACAGAAGGTCGCCGGGCAATCGTTGCCTCTCGACCAGGTCAGACCGTTCAACCATGATGACGTCGAGTTATTGAGCAGCCTGGCCTCTCAGGCCGCTGTCGCTCTCGAAAACTCACGACTGTATCAGGATATAAAACGGCTGTTCGAAGGCTTTGTCAAGGCATCGATCTTTGCCATCGAATCGCGCGACCCTACTACACATGGTCATTCTGAGCGAGTCGCCGAGTTGACTATAGCTCTGGCATACGAAATAAACAAGGTCAGCAGTGGAGAACTGGCAAAAGTTCATTTCGACCAGAAGAAGCTGACCGAATTGCGTTACGCTTCGCTTCTGCATGATTTCGGTAAGGTTGGAGTGCGCGAAGAAGTTCTGGTCAAGGCAAAAAAGCTGTTTCCATACGAACTGGACAGCCTCAAAGAACGTTACCGTTACATTAAAAAATCTATAGAAGCCGACTTTTACCGGGAATGCCTCGAATATGCTGTAGAAAACGGCATCGAAAGATTTCAGCTGATCAGGCCCTCACTGGAAGCATCGTTCAGAGAACGTATCCAGGAAGTCCAGGAAACCCTCGACTTTTTGATCAAGGCCAATGAACCATCCCTGCTCGAAGATCGAAGCTTTCACAAGCTGATCGAGCTTGGCAAACAACATCATCTTGGCCGGGACGGACTGATGACGCCGATGCTTACCGAGCGCGAAACCCACGTTCTTTCGATACGCCGCGGTTCTTTGTCAGAAGCCGAGAGAATCGAAATCGAATCACACGTTCGTCATACTTTCAAATTTTTGTCGAAAATTCCGTGGACAAAAGACCTCAGCCGGGTTCCCGAAATAGCTTATGCCCATCATGAGAAGCTTAATGGCCGAGGTTACCCCAATCATCTGACACGCGATGAAATTCCTATAGAATCACAGATGCTGGGAGTAGCTGACATTTTTGACGCTCTGACCGCCCAGGATCGCCCTTATAAGCCGGCTGTGCCGCTACAGAAAGCCCTCGACATACTACATATGGATGTCGACCAGAACCACATCAATCGCGAAATCGTCGATATTTTTATCGATAAAAGAGTTTATCGGGTTCTCGAAGGCCGTATGTTTCGCTGATCATGACAAACGTACTTATTCTTGCCGATATCGAAGGTTCTACGGCCTGCCTGCAACGCGAGGATGCACAGCTTTTCAACGACGGCTGGGTACGCGCCTGTGTCGGTCTCACCCTTGATCTCAACGAAATATGCAGCAGTCTGCTGCGGGCCGGCGCAACGCATATCCGCATCAAAGACTTTCATCGCACCGGTTACAATATATTTAAGGAACTTCTTATAGAAGGCGTCGAGCTCGATCAGGGCTATAAGAGCGGCCCGGTTATCGGCATTGGCGATGTCAGCAGCTACGACCTGCTGATGATGGTCGGCCTGCATGCCGCATCTGGGACCCCGGGATTTCTGCCGCACACACTGACTTCAAAGCTGGCCGAAATAGAAGTTAACGAGCATCCTCTTTGCGAAGCCGAGCTTTTTGCCTCTTCGGTAGCAGATTATGGTCTGCGACCAGCATTTTTCAGTGGCTGCCAGGAAGCCTGCTCCCAGGCGGCCTGGGTAATACCAGGCCTGATTGTCTGCGAAGTTGAAAAACCACTGAGCGAAGCTGCCGTCGAGATACGCAAAAAACTGGCGGCACAAGCAGCAGAAGCTTTGACTTCGTTCACGCGCAACCCCGACCGGTTGCCGCCGCCGCATCGGCCGACCGGGCCTTTCGATGTCCGAATAACCATGCGCGATGGC
>Ga0123335_1008520_pt1 | contig 10969 bp, 9 predicted proteins | sample BiotimSIPDNA_2_FD_89707 | JGI IMG/M metagenome (GOLD analysis project Ga0123335, IMG submission 89707) | Anaerobic biogas reactor microbial communites from Washington, USA - Biogas_R2 time_0 SIP DNA | ecosystem: Engineered > Bioreactor > Anaerobic > Unclassified | place: Washington, USA... | reverse complement strand
CGTCCACATGGAAGTCCCCTGCTGCACTTGACTTAAATGGGCAGTAAACAAAGCCATGGAAGCATCAGGCAAAAACGTGCCAACTAAAGAGTTTGAGGTAAAAGTTGGAGGTGAAATCGTTGAGCTCTAAAGACAACAAACCCATAGCAAAAAACCCAGAAACATGCCCCGGACTACGCGATTTCTTACAGCCCAAACCAGCCTACATAAACTGCCACGTATGCGGAGGCGAACTAGAAATCTGGACTGACGAGGACAAAACCACCTGCCCAGCATGCGGAGCAGAATGGAAACGCCCAGACAGCAACGCAGCATGCCTCAGCTACTGCCAATATGCGGATAAGTGCCGGGGAATAATCGAATCAAGAAAACACTAACTTCCCCAATTTTTTAACCGATTTTTTTATACACCAGCGTAAGCAAGAAAAACATTACCAAAACAAAAACAATCAAGCCAGACGTAGCAATATCAACAGCCAAAGCAATGTCAAACAAGGCAGAAAACAAAATCCCCAACACCGTACTCAACACGCTAAAACCAACAGCTGCAAAAAGCGTTTTGCGAAAAGACAAATTCAACTTTAAAGCGCAAAGCCCAGGAAGCACCAAAAGCGCCACCACCAATATCGTGCCAATCACTTTAATCGAAAGCACAATAGTGACTGCCACAAGCAAATCAAACGCAATCGACAACCCCTTTGTTGGAATACCCATTATCCGCGAGTCATCCTCATCAAACACCATCGACAACAACTCCCTACGGAAAAACGCAACAAACAACAAAACCGCCAACCCCAAAAAAGAAACCAACAACAAATCCACTATATCAATGGTTAAAATGGAGCCAAACAGGTAACTGAACAACTCCACATTAAAACCACCCGCCAAACTAATAACAATTAAACCTGTAGAGAAACCCAACGCCAGCATAACCGCTATCGCAGAATCAGACGCAGCAATCTTTTTGCGCCTCATGTAAGAAATGGCAAAAACCGCTAAAACCGAAACACCCAGCGCCGTCAAAAGAGGATGAACACCCAAAAGCAAACCCACAGCGACACCGCCAAAGGCTGTATGCGCAAGCCCATCACCAATCATAGCCTCCTTCTTTAAAATCAAAAACAAACCAATAATCGCACACGCTACCGCAACAATAACACCGCCAAGTAACGCATACTGGAAAAACTGGTAGCCAAAAAGGTCAAACAAATTAACGCTCATGGCTGAAAACTCCTGTACATTCATGCTTGTGGAAAACAAAGTGGAAATGCTCGCCATAGGCTCTTTTAAGCAGTCTGTCAGCATCTAACCCCTCGGTTATCTGGGCAACCTCCACCCGCTTGTTAACACACAACACCTTGGACATGCGACAAAAAACCGAAGTTAAATCGTGCGTAACAATCAAAATGGTTGTTTTCCGCTCAGTGTTGAGGTCGCTAAGCTTCTTGTAAAACCGCTCCTGCGCGTCAGAATCAACCCCAACTATTGGCTCATCAAGAAAAATCAACTCTGGATTACGCGCTAACGCTTTAGCCACAAACACACGCTGCTTCTGACCACCTGACAATTGCCCGATTCGCCTATCAGCAACATCCGTCAAACCCATAAAATCGATACTGTCATCAACGGCTTTCCAATCTTCCCGCATAAACCGCCTGCCAATGTTCCCCTTACGAATACAACCCAAAGAGACAAGCTCCCGAACAGTTAACGGAAAAGAACTTTCAAAGCTTGTCGCATGCTGAGAGATGTAAGCAATTTTTTCCCAAGCGGCAAATCTAGCTATATCTTCACCAAACAACCTAATTGAGCCACTACTGTAGGGCAGTAAATTTAGAATAACGCTAAGCAGAGTGGTTTTTCCGCCGCCGTTGGGTCCAACGACTCCCACATAATCGCCCTGCTCAACAGTGAAATTTGCTTGCTCAATCACTTGTTCACTGTTGCGGCTAACGTTTAGGTCCTTGATTTCTAAAATGGGAATAGGTTGAGGCATAACTATACGCTCTATCAGTTAAACACCAAACTTATTTACTTAACGCCTACTACGTCGCCTCTAACCCAACTTTTAAGCTGTCCAAGTTAACTTGCATTTGCTCAAGCAAATCCAACCCGTCTGATTCGCCCAGCATCAAATACAGCTCCAGCACGGTTACTGCATGTCCTGTCTGCGCTTGAACTTCCGTTTTAATTGTCTCCGTGTACTTGTTTGAATAAACAGGGTCTACAAACACAGCGTAAATCTTATGCTCCTTCATTGTCGATACAAGGTTAGCTATGGTAGTAGCGCTTGGCTGCTCATCAGCGGATAACCCAATCACGCCATGCTGCTCAAAACCATACCGGCTTGCCAAGTAACCAAACGCTTTATGAGAAACAAAAACAGCATCTTTTCGCGCATTCGAAAGAAGCATTGTGTAGTTTTCGTCAAGCCCTGCAAGCTTTGCCTCTAAGGCTTGCCAACGCTGAGTGTAATAGCTTTCATGCTGGGGGTCTATCTGCACGAGGGAGTCACAGATTTTTTGAGCTTGAAGCTTAGCCATATAGGGACTTACCCAAGTGTGCGGGTCATACAGCCCATGCTCATGTTCCTCTTCGCCACTGTGTTCTTCATGCTCTTGCTCTTCGCCCATCAACAAGTCTAAGCCATGAGTAGTGTCAACAACAGCCCTTTTTTTATTACTCGACAAAGCAGTCAACACATCATCTTCCAACCAATGATCCAAACCAGCGCCATTGAAAACGATCAAATCCGCGTTCTCTGCCGCTAGAATATGAGAGGCTGAGGGTTCCCAACTGTGAATTTCTGTGTTACTGGGAACAAGCTGCGTCACCTCTATATTGTCACCCCCTATTTGTTGGCTTAAAAAAGCTAAGGGATAGAAGGTGGCAACTACCTTAATTTTGTCGTTATCTGGCAAGCTTGCAGAGAATAAACCGATAAAGGCTATTACAAGTATTATTGTTATGGTTGTGCCGATTAGAAGGATTTTCTGCTTTTTGTTCATAATGCGAAAAGGCGCAAATCTTGTTATTAAGTTTTTTTAATACCTTAATAATTAAATCAGCTATTAGTTGAAAACTTAATAAAATTTATTAAGCGTCAACCTATTTTCTATTAAGCGGCGAAGTAAATGGCAATCATCAGCCTATCCATACCCGACTCAATAGTTAAACAAATCGACCAAACTATGAAAGAAAAAGGCTTCGTAAGCCGTTCAGAGATTGCAAGGCAAGCCCTAAGATTATACTTAACCGAAGACCTCAAAATCGAAGACATAGAAGGAGAAACCACCGCCACAATCACCCTCATCTACAAAGAAAACACCGACAGACGACGATTACTAGAAGCACAACATGTACACAGCGGTCTAGTTTCAACCTTCATGCACACCCACATTCACAAAGGTTTCTGCCTAGAAGTCATAATCCTAAACGGACAAGCCAATCTCATAAAAAAATTTGTTGACAACTTGAGACAAAATGAGCAAATCATGCAAATTAAAATTTCAGTGCTGAGCCAACAATAACAATACCCCTTTTTGGATTGTTTGTTTTATTCTTGATGTACAAATTCTTTTGAGCGCAGTTATGCAAAAATATTGCTGTGAATCTAGAAAAAGGCGCCTCTGTTGAAGCCTGCATCTGAAATTCGAGTTATACACGTTGATGACGACCAAGCTTTTCTAGGTGTATCTAAAACTATTCTTTCTGAAGAAGGACCCTTTATTATTGAAACCGCACTCACAGTCAACGAGGCACTCTCAAAATTACATCAAAATGGCTTCGACGTTATTGTTTCGGATTACGATATGCCTGAAATAAATGGATTAGAATTTCTTAAAATGATAAGGGAAAAAGGCTCAGACATCCCATTCATAGTATTTACTGGAAAAGGCCGAGAGGAAATAGCCGCTCAAGCGTTAAACTTGGGAGCCGACCGTTACATAAACAAGCAAGGTGACCCCCAAACAGTATACACTGAATTGTCAGTAAGCATTCGCCAGCTTCACGAGAAAGCCATCGCAGAAAAGAAGCTTTGGGAAAGTGAAGAGCGCTTTGAAAAAATGGTAACCAACAGCAAAGACCTAATAATGCTAACACAAAACGACGGAACCCTTCTCTACATGAGTCCCTCATGCAAAGACATACTAGGCTATGAACCCAGCGAAATAGTAGGAAAAAACCCTTGGATTACTCATCCAGAAGATTCAGAAAGAGTACGGAAGATATTCCAAAAAGCTTTAACATCAAAATTAAGCGGCACAGCAGAATATAGAATAATTACTAAACAAGGAGAAGCACGATGGCTAAACCACGCCTTTTCACAAATAATCGAAAACGGAAAAACCAAACAAATAGTAAGCACTCTAAAAGACATAACAGAGCAGAAAGAAGCTGTTATTGAACTTAGAGAATCAGAAGAAAAATTTTCAGCAGCATTTCATTCAAGCGGTGCAGGATTAACGGTTACACGCCTAAACGACGGCTTGTTTATTGAAGTTAACGATTGCTTCTTGAAAATTTTTGGTTACAGCCGCAACGAAGTAATCGGCAAAACAGCCCATCAACTTCACTTATACGCTAACATGCAAGAAAGAGAAGAAATAATTAAGCTTACATTAAACAATCAACCGGTAATAAACCGAGAAGTTAAAGTTCTAAAAAAAGACGCCTCAGAATTCACCGTTCTCTTCTCAACAAAGATAGTAAACATAAAGAACCAAATGCACCTTCTAACAACCTTAATAGATATTTCTGAACTCAAGAAAGTAGAAAAAGCATTATTCCTAAGACAAAAAGAACTAGAAAATTTTGTTGAAACGGCACCTGATTTGGTAGTGATAATAAATCCTCAAACCAAAATAATTGAATGTAACGCGATAACTTGGAAGAGTTACGGGTTCAACTCAAAAGAGGAAATAATCGGTAAACAAGTACTTGATTTCGTATCCGAAGCAGACCGCGAAAAAGTAAAACTAGCAATACAAAACGCCCTGAATAATGTTCAAGTAAAAAACATGCAACTGCTAAGCAGGGGACCAAACGGAGAAGAATTAGCTTTTGAAGCTTCAGCAAAACCCATTGTCGACGAGCTAGGCAATCCCACTGCAATCGTAGCAATTATCCGCGACATAACCCAACGCAAAAAAGACAATGAAAAACTCGACAAAACACTTGCTCAGGCAGAATTGCTTTTGGAAAAGCTAAGTGTAGTTGGAGGCTTTGTTAGACATGACATCAGAAACAAAATAGCAACTATAACAAGCCTCTTGTACATAAGCAAAAAAAATGCAAACAACAATAATCAGCTAATGCTAAAATACATCGATCTAATCGAGAACACAATCGGAAATATCACTCGCATTTTAGAGTTCGCACAAACCTATGAAGCAGTTGGAAGCCAAGGACTTTCATGGATTCAAGTCAACAGAGCAATTTATGAAGCACAGATTTTAATTTCAGACTTAAAAGATGTGCAAATAAACACCAAAAGCCTTGACTATGAAGTGCTCGCTGACTCTGCATTAACAGAAATATTCCATAACCTCATAGACAACTCACGTAAACATGCAAATCAAGGACAAAAACCGCTGCAAATAAAAATATACTCAAAGAAAAGCAAAAATGGAAATCTAAAAATAATCTATGAAGACAACGGCAAAGGGATCGACCCAAAAATTAAACCTCGCCTGTTCAGTAAAGGCGCTGGAAATTCAACAGGCTTAGGCTTGTACCTTATCCAACGAATATGCGACATATACAATTGGACAGTAAAAGAAAACGGGGAACCAGGCAAAAACGCAAGATTTGAAATATCAATCGCCAAAAACCTAAACCGACAAATGAAACAAAACTAGAAGCTGCTGGTGGGCCGGACCGGATTCGGACCGGCGACCTTCTGCACGTCAAGCAGATGTCCTAACCAGGCTAGACGACCGGCCCACAGTTTTGTGCTGTTTACCAACATCTTGATTCTGGTATATAGCTACTTCGCTTTGATGTTGTTTTGCTTATTTGAATTCTTGCTGATATTAAACCGTTTTCCTTCGTTGAAGACAGGTTTGGCGGTTGGTTAAACCCAATAAAATGAAAAGTTAAACCTTGTTTGCTTAAGAAATAAAAAAAGAAAAGATGTTGATTTTTGTTTACAGCTTGTTTATGGTCGTTTGCGTAGCAATACTACTGCTAAGGCTATTGCAATGATAATTGCAACACCCATACCGATTGTGTACATTTCATATGGTGGCATTGAGATTGGCGGTGTTTGAGTTGGCTCTGCTGCTTGCATCACGGTCATTTCGTTTTGAGCGACTGAACCGTAGTAGCTTGCACTGCCTTCGAATGTTGCGTAGATAATGTATTTGCCTGCTGTTGATGGTGTGTATTCGAATGCGAATCTGCCGCTTGCGTCGCTTGTTGTAGTACCCAGATTAACGTATTCACCGTCTGGATTAATCGCGTCGATTTTTACTGTAACACCTGTTGTGTCCATTGGCTGCTCGAATTGCTTGTAGACATATTTCATCCAGTTGCCCATGCTTTCGTCAGAAACTGCTGGAACACCATTGGGGAAGCGTAGAGTAATTGCAGTGTCTCTTGTGCCAGGTGAAACATCCATAACGGTTCCTTTGATAAGGACTGGTGTGTTTGCTGGAACTCCAACGTCTGGTGCTGTCACGGTCATTGAGCTTGGACCCTTACCGATTGCATATACTCGTTGGTCATAGGTGTCTTGTGTTGCGATGATGCTGTCACCGATGATTGCGCGTCCACCCCAGCGGCTTTGACGGAATAAACCATCAGCTCTGAAAACGAGGTCGCCAGTTTCTGCATCTAGAGCAAAGAATGGTGCACCTCTTGGTTTAGGTTCAAGCGCTGAGTGTTCAAGGTGGCCGAAGTAGATTTTACCGTCTGTAACAAACAGTGGCATAATCCACCAGTTGTTGCTAATGTATGATTCGTGGAATGGGTCTGTTGCGTTGTAAGTCCATTTCAGGTCGCCTGTTGTAATGTTATATGCATAGACGATACCGCCGACTGTTGCTGAATAGAGTGTGTTGTATGCAATGATTCGGTCTGGACCGAAAGTTGCTAAGACAGTGTCACTCCATGCGTCTGCATAGATTTGTGGTTCAGTTTCCCACAGGAAGCTACCGTCTTCAAGGCTGAAAGCATAGTGTTTTAGGTTTTCTTTAGTAAAGTATACACCAACCATGTCCGCTTGGCTCCAAGCGCACCAGCCTGCTTGACCGATGCTGGTTAAGGTAATGTTACCCTCTTCCCATTCTGCTGGTGGAGTCCATTGAGTGTTGAATAAAAGTGCACCTTCATGGCCTTTTGCTAAGCTCAAAGCCCACATTTGAACTTTAGTTGCTGTAACACTTGCAAGAATTACTCGGTCGTCAACGAATGCCATTTGGATAGTTCTGTTGCCTGGTAATGATGTTGTTGCTTGGTTGTAGAAGGGTATTGAAACGTTTAGGTCATATCCTCGTTCTGCTGCATTGAAGCTTACGCCTTGAACTTGGCTACCCCAGCTTTCTGCCATGCCGACTTTTCCTTTGTTAACGACATAGCTTGAGTTCCACCGGAGTAATCTGTAGTCAGGGTTTGAAGAATTGCCTTGGTTAACGATTTGGTATTTTAGAATTTCACCGTTTGGACCGCGATAGTTTGTACCGCCTGGAACATTAGTCATGTTGTATTTCAAGTCGCCAGTTAAAGCATCAAGTGCATACCAGTTGCTGCCGCTGACTACCCAAATGTATGAGAATGCACCGCGGTTGTTTAAACTATCCCACATTAAAACTTGACCAGTAGAAATACGTCCGTTTCCGACTGGTATGTTTTTAGACCAGACTGTTTCGCCTGTGTGTAGGTCAACTGCAACGATTTCTTGTTGTGGTGAATTGAAAGTGAAACCTGTCATATACTTGTTGTAGTAGAGAATTCCGCCGATAATTACTGAGCCAGACCATTTGCCTTCATATGCGTCACCATGTTGATAACCAGCTTGACCTGTATCGCCGCCTGCTAATCCGCCCATTGTATCACCGATTGGGCGTGTCCAAAGAATGTGTGCACTTTCAGGTCCATCATTGTAGGGAGCAATTAGGTTTTGTGGAATAGCAACCCAACTGCCTGCAAGTGAGAACCATTCACGTAGTTGAGAGTCAATTGGTCGTGTCCAGTATTCAGATGGAAGTGCATGTCCTGGATACACTGGTACAGGGTCTTCTTGAACAATAAGTGCTAGTTTTTCAGTCTTGCTTGCGGCGTACGTAACGTTTCTGTATTCAACCTCGTCAAAACTGCATTCGAGATAGTATGTGCCAACTGTGTCTGGAGTAAAGTAGTGACCAACGGTTCCAGTAGACCAAGTCATTAATGGACCAACTTTTTCGGTTGTGTTGTCTGGTTTTGTGATGGTTAAAGTAACGTTCCATCCGTCACCGTCAACGTTCAGATAGTTTAGCAATCCGAAGTTAATTAGAGTCCTTTGATTAACACCGACTGGGTTTGGAATAGCGTCAACGAATGGATATGTCGTGTTTTTTGATTGCGCAAAAGCAGTAGGAGAACCAAGCATTGAGACCGCAAATGATAATACCATTAGTACAGCGATTGTTGCATAAAGTCTTCTGTTTTTTAATATACTCATTTTTCCTCTATATCTCCTTAAAGATTTGATAATCAAAAAAAGTAGCCAATTGGTATATAACTGTTTTCGATTCTTTCATGTACAAGAGCAGAAACTATTAATAGCAGACATAGAGGAAAACTGATTTCTCAGTTGCTTTTACTGCGCATAACAAAAAACTGATTACTATTAGAGCAGTAAGGTTGACTAGAGCTAATGGTGATAACCCGTTTGGAAAACACCCAAAAGAACTTCAAAGCCAAAATCGTATTGCTTATTCTCGACGGCAAAACAGAGGATGCTTTGACACTTCTATCTGACAATTACAGGGTTGGAACCCCAAAAATCAAGGTTGGTCTACCTAAAGGACATAAAAACAAGATTTTTGGATGCTACTCAGCAAAAACTGAAACCATCTCATTATTAAACAGTGACATGCTGTTCAACCCCTTTGTCGTTTTACACGAATACTACCATCATTTGCGAAGCAAATCGGTTGATAAAGTGCACAGAGGCACAGAGAAAAACGCTGACCGCTTCGCTCTAGAATTCATCGAGGCATTCAAGCAGTCAAATACATAAGATTGAGCAGATTAAGCATTTACTAGAACCGTTAGTTTTTCACCATAACAGTTGTAGGCAACTACGTCTTGCTGGCTTTCATAGGGGTACCCTACAATCATCATTACTCTACCGAAAAAGTGGTTAAAATCAACATCAGACGCTGATTTGTCTCCTGAAGGATGCGAATGAACCATGCCTACCAAAGAAAAATCCATAGGCAACATGTGAAGCGGAGTATTGGCAAAACCAACCCCATAAGTTGCAAAAGGCGGAACCAACAAGTCAGTGATCTCTATGGTGTCCTTTTTCTTTTTGCCCCTTAACAGCAGTACCGTTTCTCTGGGATAGAGGGTTTTTGCGCTTTCGAAAATAGTGTCTAGCAAGTCTTTGCTTATAGACACATTAACTGTTTTTGCCATAGAACGCCAAATGGTTTTGAGACTTATTTGGTTTACCCAATAATTTAATTCAAAGAGAAAACTTGGATAAAAAAAAGTATGTACTACTTATTGGAACACCTCTTGCAGTCAATAAACAGCATAAAAAAACAAATGCTTCCAAGCATGTCAATATAACACACAAAACAGAAATAAACCAGAAGACAAATTACTCTTAAACCATTGCCGGGATGGCAGAGTGGTTAACGCGCGGGCCTTGAGAGCCCGTGGACCATCCGGTCCGCATGGGTTCGAATCCCATTCCCGGCGCCTCCTAATTCTTATTCTGATATATTAATTCTCATATAGTAACATTCCATACTGGAAATATTTTTCACTTTGAAGGCTTGTTTAAATCAGTTTTTTCCATCTTTAAGAAACCAGTTAATCTTCAAAAAAGATGAAGAGGAAGGAGAAAAAAAATGTTAGCAAATACAAAAATCTTAGGAAGCATCGTAATGATAGCTTTAATGGCTTCCGCAGTAGGAATCGGAACATACGCCGCTTTTGGCGATACAGAAACAAGCGTTGGCAACAGTTTCACCGCTGGCACGCTTGATCTAAAAATCAACGGCGTAGACACAAACGTAGTAGCTTTTGACCTCTCAAATATGAGGCCAGGAAATCAACCTAAAAACACCTTTGTACTCAGCAATGCAGGCAGCCTAAAAGGCACCCTGAGAATTTCAGAGGTTGTTTTAACCGATGCCGAAAACGGCAGAATAGACCCTGAAATTGAAGCAGGCGACACTACCGATGCAAAAGGAGAGTTAAGCTCAGTCATTAATCTAAGACTGTTCATCGACACAAACAAAGATGGCTGGATCAGTGCAGGCGAGAACGTGTTCTTTAACGGAAAAGTGAACACACTGCCAACAAGCTTTGACCTGAATCAACAAATTGCAGCCGGCGGCAGCGTAAACATTGTTGCTCTCTTCGATTGGTGGAACACGCCAATAGACAACCAAGCACAAAGCGATAGCTTCACATTAGACTTGACCTTCGCGTTAACCCAATAAAATGTTAACCGAAGCAAAGTCAACCAACCATTTTTTTGAGGTTAACACTATGACAACAAAAAAATGTTTAAAATCGGTTTACTTATTTGCTTGACAACTTTAGCAATTTTAGCTTGTGTAATTTACAGACCAACCTTTTTAGGTGGCGACACACGGTTTGAACCCGTTTTAAGTGGGAGTATGGAACCCGCAATTCCAGTTGGCAGTATAGTATTGATTAAGCCTGTTGACATTGCAAATCTCAAATCAGGAGATGTCATTTGTTACCGTGCTTCAGATACAATGCTTGTCACTCATAGGATAAT
>Ga0123335_1008519_pt1 | contig 10969 bp, 10 predicted proteins | sample BiotimSIPDNA_2_FD_89707 | JGI IMG/M metagenome (GOLD analysis project Ga0123335, IMG submission 89707) | Anaerobic biogas reactor microbial communites from Washington, USA - Biogas_R2 time_0 SIP DNA | ecosystem: Engineered > Bioreactor > Anaerobic > Unclassified | place: Washington, USA... | reverse complement strand
TGCTTACAGTTATGGCTGGAGCCTATATAATAAATGTAATATCTACCCCTAAAACCCCACCCCTTAAACCTGCAGGTGAGAATAATCCTTCTAGCTATGTTACCGTGCGAGATAGCGAAGGTAAGATAATATTGGAAACCGGAATACCGGTTCGGGAGAAAGATGAATATATTAGTGACACCAATATTCATTATATAATCATCAGCGTATCAGGAAACCAGGCAGTAGCCCGGGTTCAAGAAAATCAATCCTCCTTAAACGAAAACCAGGATAGCCCCCCAGGTCTCTTAGCCAAATCATTAACAGCTGTTCCTGCTCAAGGATTTTTTGGTGGAAGAGGCCGGCATATGGTTATATATCATACCCACAGTGACGAGTGTTACCTACCTACTTCCGGAGTTCTTTCCCGGCCCGGTAATGGAGATATCTATAAGGTAGGCGAAGCCTTTAGAGATGCATTGGAGATGGGTGGCATTAGTACTACTCATAGCTATAATAAACATGATCCGCACAATATTAATGCTTACATGCGTTCCCGGCGTACCGCTGCCCGACTTTTAAAAGAACAACCGGATGCAGTCTTTGATGTTCATCGCGATTCCGCCCCTCGGGGGGCTTATCTGACCATAGTTAATGGAGTGGAAATTGGCAGGGTTATGATTGTTATAGGGCGTTCCAATCCTAACATGCAGACTAATCTGGCCTATGCTAAAAAAATTAAGGCCAAGGCTGATGAACTGCACCCTGGTCTAATGCGAGGAATTTTTTTGGGTAACGGAGACTACAACCAGGATCTCTATCCTACTGCACTGCTATTCGAAGTAGGAACTGAAAACTTAACCCAGGATGAGGCGGAAAAATCAATTCGCTGCCTGGCCGATGCTATTATCCGGGTGCCGATAAAATAGTTTAAGATTTATTCCTTACCTTCATGCCTTCGATAATGCCTAAGAAATCATGCAGGAAATTTGCTCCCCGGGAGGCAATTACCCCGGTAAGAATACAGCCAACATAAGGAATTGATAACGGCATATCAAGTATTTTAAAAAAGTCTATTCCGGTCCCACAAGCGATTGCTATAGTAATAAATATTGATCCTAAGCGATCAATATTTATTTTATGTTTTTCCCACACTAATTTTACAGTCTCCCACACCGCTTCCGCTAAAGCTGCCAACAGTAACAGGTGTAAACCATTTATTCCTATCTCCATATTAATTCCTCCTGTAAATACCCGAAAGACAAAGGTATTAACTGTACAGTTCAAGAATGCTTGTATTAATATGTATGTACTTAGAGTTTTTACATATTTTATGCTAGAGAAGTTTTTATGGTTCCGATTAAGGAAAAAGGAATGGTAACACTGGAAGCGAAATGGCAGGTACTAATAGTAATCTGTATCGGTATATTTATGTCTACCCTGGATGGCAGTATACTTAACATTGCTAACCCTACCATTGCTAAAAGTATGTCCGTTTCCATGCAACAGGTACAATGGGTAGTTACAGCCTATATGCTAGTTATTACTGCGACCCTTTTGTTTTTTGGCAAACTGGGTGATCAAAAAGGCAGCAGCAAGATATATACCTATGGGTTTCTGGTATTCACAATAGGTTCCTTCTTTTGTAGCATAGCCTTTACCCTGCAATTTTTAGTATCTGCCCGGATATTTCAAGCCGTTGGAGCCAGTATGATGATGGCTACCGGTATTGGTATTGTCTCCAACGCATTCCCGGCTCAAGAGCGCGGCAAAGCTCTGGGCATCACCGGCAGTATTGTTGGCATAGGCAATATGACTGGTCCCAGCCTGGGCGGGCTCCTGGTCGCCAAATTTTCCTGGCCGGTAATATTCCTCCTTAACATTCCCATCGGCCTGGTGGGCTTTGTTCTGGCTACCCGCTACCTGCCAGTTGATTCTGCTACTCCGAAGCCTGTGCAAATCGACTTCAAGGGTAATCTATTGTTTGCCCTGGCAGCTACTCTGCTGTTGCTGGGCCTGGCCAAGAATACATCGATAAACTACAATCTTTTTTCCCTGGGTATTATTTTTATGCTGTTATTTATTCTGGTGGAGAGACGGCAGCCTTATCCATTACTGGATTTCCATCTTTTCTACATAAAAAACTTTACCTATGGAAATGTAATGGCCTTTCTTTCCTATGCTACCCAGACTGCTGCCATCTTTTTATTACCCTTCTATATGGATAGACTGCTGCATCTGTCCCCGGCGACATCCGGTTTGATAATGACTATTACCCCGGTAACGATGGCTCTAACTGCTCCTTTGGCAGGTAATCTTTCCGATAAAATTGGTGCTCCCCGCCTGACTTCCGCAGCTTTTTTACTTTTGACCAGCGGACATTTTATTCTTTCTACCCTGAGTACTAATTATGATTTACCCCGGATAGCTCTTGGTCTGTTCCTGCTGGGTATAGGTACGGGCAGTTTCGGTTCACCTAACAATAGTTCCATTCTAGGGTCTATACCTAAAGAAAAAGCCGGTTATGCCGGCGGCTTTATCGCAACGGTAAGAAACTTTGGATTTGCCCTGGGTATTGCGGCTTCTGTCACCACCTTTACCCTGCTGTTAAACCATAAAGCACAGAGCCTGCCATATATCTTGGCTTATACCGGAGCCAGCACCTGGGTATATCGAATAAACGCTGCTATCTGCCTAATCGGCCTGTTGTTATCAGTTATCAGTAGCCAGCATCGCCAACCAGTTCAAAATTCTTGTAAGAACTTTGACCAGTCAGTATAATTTTGATATAATCATTATGCATTATGCGCCTGTAGCTCAGTGGATAGAGCACCGGCCTCCGGAGCCGGTTGCGGAGGTTCGATTCCTCTCAGGCGTACCATAAGGAATCAAATAAGTCCGGGGACAGTCCCCGGACTTATTTTATAAAAAGATTCTCTGCAGCCAGTTTAAGGTAAGGTCTTCTCGTTCTTTGATATGCTCGGTAAAACGGTGATCGGCGCCGGAAATGATATGTAACTCGGTATGCTGGGTGTTTTCATAAATGTACAGGGCATTAGCCGGGTCAACCACCTCGTCCACAGCACCGTGAATGACAAGTGCCGGACGGGATGCGAGTTTTTGCAGGTAGTTATTCATATCATGATGGGCAAAGTCTGCTATAAAAGAAGGTTTTAACCAATAGCTACCTGCCTCATCCTTGATTTCCAGCTCTTCATCGGCCTTCAGGCGGGCAAATTCCTCTACTATGCCGGTAAAGGTCTCATGAAGCTTGACCGGTGTAGACCAAAAGATATACCCGGCCACTTTTTCATTATCACCGACTGCTGCCAAAACCGTACTCCCTCCAAAACTGCGTCCTAACAGTATCACTTGTCGATTATAGTTTGACTGCACATAATCAATAACCCGGCGCAGGTCCCGTGCCTGACTGGACAGACTAATATCGGCAAAATCTCCATCACTGGCCCCGCTGCCGGAAAAATCAAAGGCCAGTACTCCCAGACCTAGTTTGATAAGTTTTTCGGCAAAGGTGAATATGCGGCCACTATTTTCTTTGGCCCCCCGGAAGCCGTGACAAATTATGAGGACATAGCGGCAGTCACTTTCCGGCATAAATATATAGGCTGCCAGTTCACCCTGCCCGCCTTCGGATATACTAATATTCTCCACTTCCAACCTCCCTGGTATTATAATGGTTTTTTAGGCTTTCTCTGTTCGTCAGATTCATACCGTACCCGGTTTCTGCATATATCGCAGATAAATGTAGGGGCTTTTTCCTGGTTTACTAGTTTAGCATAATCTTGATGGTCTTCACCTACATCTTCTACCTTCCCACACATTAAGCATCGTGCCTGAATGTAGTTCATCCTTACCCCTCCCCATAAACTTCTTATAATTATTATACTAGTAAATCTCGGTTTTGAAGCAGATAATAATAAGTCCGGGGACTGTCCCCGGACTTATTGCTAGTAAATCTCTGTTTTGAGGCATACCTAGATTTTAAAATAGGATATAGCCTTTTGCAGGTTACCTATAATCAGGTTTAATTTATCCAGGGATGCATTAATTTCTTCGATTCCGGCCATCTGTTCCTGGGCTAGCTGACTAATGTTTTCAGCAATTTGGGAATTGTTTTCTGCCGCGTCAGTAGTTTTTTCAATAGATTCAATAGCAGTTTCAGCGCTGGCAGCCATTTCTTGGCTGGCTGCAGACATTTCTTGAATCTGTTCATTAACGGTAGAAACTGCCTTTATGATATGCTCAAATGCTTCTCCAGCACTGGCAACTACTTCGGTACCGTTAGCCACTTCCCTGGTCCCATCCTGCATAGCAGTAACTGCCCGATTAGCCTCTCCCTGGATTTCCTTTATTAAATCGGCGATACGTTTGGCCGCTTCACCGGATTCTTCAGCTAGTTTACGCACTTCTTCTGCTACTACGGCAAAACCTTTACCCTGCTCACCGGCACGGGCAGCTTCTATGGCTGCATTTAAGGCTAGCAGGTTGGTCTGGGTAGCAATATTAGTAATAAGGTCTACAATCTGCCCTATTTCCTGAGATTTGAACCCTAACCCTTCCACTATAGTAGCAGTGGCATTTACGGTGTGACTAATTACATTCATCTGATTAATTGCTTTTTCTATCTGCTGTTCTCCCTCTTGGGCCTGCGAAGTAGCTGAAATAGCTGAACCCGAAACCTCCTGAGCATTTTCCGCTACCTGCTGAATAGCTGCCGACATTTCCCCGATAGCAGCCTTGGAACGACTGGTCAATTCAGCTTGAACTGTAGCACTGGATCGCATTTCATTGGCTCGGGAGTTCATGTTTTGCATAGTTGCCGCACTCATTTCCGAGCTAGTTAAGAGCTCGGAGCTGGACTGGCTTACGTTATGAGTGAGCTCGTTAGTCTTTTTAATTAAATCAGACATTTTCTCTACCATTATATTTACCATTTGCGCCAATTTACCCGGTTCATCATTGGCTCGGGTAGGAATACGCTGGGTCAGATCACCTTCACTAGTTTTCTGAACAGCTTCACCAATACGGCGCAGGGGCGCATATACGGAAAAGGCTATTAGAAATGCAATTATAAAACCGACTAAAATACCAACCACGGAGTAAATAATCATACTGCTGCGAAAGTGCTCGACCAGGTTATCGTAAGGAGTTGCGGGTACCCCTACATACCATATACCAATAACGTTACCTTCCCGGTCTTTAATCGGTTCGTATGCTGTCTCATTCCAGGTTCCAACTACTTCAGCTCGGCCTATGTATGGTTCTCCATTTATTATAACCGCATCCTTGACCACATCAGAAACCTGGGTCCCAACCTGTCTTTCTCCATCCTTCATAACATTGGTGGATACCCGGGTGTCGCCTTTGAATATGGTTACCGTATCACCGGTTAGTTTACCGATTTCGTCAACTACTTGATAGTTCTCTTCCATCAAGATTCCGCCTTTGTATAAAAAGCCGTCCTTTATTTCCCAGTCACCAGGAAAAGCCATATCAATAATATGTTCACCTAATTCCAGATCAGATTTCAATTTTTCCTGGGCGGTAAAGGTTATTTTATCCTGCATTACCCAGGTGGCGTAAATTCCCATGACACCTGTAACCGCAGCCAGAATTAAGGTAAATGCTAGAATGAGGCGCACCTTAACAGAGGTTTTGCGAAGTAACCTCTCCAATCGCTCCAACAAATTCATTTGTTTATCTATTCTCCTTTCTCGAAATTGGTCCTACTCAAGTCAGGTGCCTGGGATTAACCGCCCCCGCTATTACTTTCTCCTTCAGGCAATAACCTGATGTAAAGAACCCTCTGGTAATTAAACGCCCCTATCACGTTACCATGGGCGTCATAGTAATAATTAGTGGAAGGCCCACCTACATAAACGCGCGCATCGCTTTCCAGAGCTAGTTGCTTTAGATAAGCTACCAGTTTTTCCCCATCAGTAAATACGATTTCCACCTTGATAAGTTGCTCTTTTTTCTCCTTGCTGGGGTGAATTAGTTTACTGGTATCAATTTTGCAACCGCTTAATGCTATTATTATGAGTAACAGGAGGCAGGTACAAACTAGTTGCCTTTTTTTCATCTTCCCCTCCTCCTTCTAATCCTTTGCATTTCCCTGCTGGAATGCGACCCAGGCCTAACCATACTGCTCCTTCGATAGCTCCATTGGCTCAGTTTGTTATTTGCCAAATAATGTACACTATCGACCGTAAATCTACGCCCTTCACCCCTCTCCCCTGCAGTTCTCCCGGTTAGAATCTCCAGTCCTTCATCAATATGTTCTACCGCCCAAATATTAAACATTTTATTCTTCACAGCTTCAACTATTTCCGGATCTAGCATCAATTGTTCTATATTTTGTCTGGGAATTATTACCCCCTGTTTTCCATTTAAACCTCTTTGCTGGCATACTGTAAAAAACCCCTCTATCTTTTGATTTACCCCCCCTACCGGTTGAATTTCACCATTCTGGTTCACAGAACCAGTAACGGCTATTCCCTGGTAGATGGGTACTTCTGCCAGACTACTTAATAACGCATATAGTTCTGCGCTGGAAGCACTATCTCCTTCAATACCCTGATAACTTTGTTCAAAAGTTAGGCTGGCTGAAAGTGATAAGGGTTTATCCTGAGCATACTGGGCTCCCATATAACCATTCAGGGTCAAAACTCCCTTGCTGTGTATACTACCACTCATCAATATTTCTCGTTCAATATTGACCAGACCCTTTTCCCCCATAAAGGTCTTGGCAGTTATCCTGACTGGTCGTCCAAAAATGTGGTCTCCTACCTCATGAACAGCCAGGCCATTTATCTCTCCTATACTCCAACTATCCACATTTATAAGCAGTATATTCTGCCTTATTAGTTCCAATGACCGTTCCTCTAGCATAGAGGAACGATGTTTTTTTTCTTGGATAGCTTTAATCACATGCTGTTCCTCAACCAGGTCCGCTCTATCTCGTTGAGCCCAGCTATTAGCCTCATAAATGATTTCTACCAGGCGGTTAAAGAGAGTAGTCAATTTATTTCTATCATCCGCCATTCGACTACTATAATCCACCACCCGAGCCACTGCCCCGGGGGTAAAGTGTCTTAGTTTTTCACTCTCACAAACTGAACTAATCAGTCGGGCATAATCACTAACGTGTTTACGACTACGCTCCATCTCCACGTCAAAATCAGCCCTGATTTTAAAAAGTTTTTGAAATTCTTCATCATAGGCATAAAGCAAATAATAGTATATGGGCTCGCCGATTAAAATAACCTTAATATTGGCCCGTATAGGTTCTGGTTGCAGGGTCTCAGTGTTACTTATACCTATTACGCGGCTTATACTTTCTACATTAATAGCCTGGTTTTTTAGTACCCTTTTCAAGCTATCCCACACATAAAAATTCTTTATAATATCGTACACGTGCAATAAAAGGTAACCACCATTAGCCTGATGGATTGATCCGGCTTTAATTTTAGTAAAATCGGTAGCCAGAATACCAAACTCACCTTCATACTCAATTTGTCCAAACAGGTTAGAATAGGTGGGATTAGTTTCAAAAACAACTGGAGCATGTTTTAGTCCAGAATTATCAACTACCAAATTAACCTGGTAGCGGCGCTCTGAGGTACGTCGGCTTACATGCCGAAACAAGTTAAAGGACGAGGGGTCCTCCGGTTTAGCGAATAATTCAAGATTATCCAGTAAGTCTTGCTGCATGTCTTCCAGGTAGCCAATAACTTCCCTAAAAGCACGATATTTTTTAACCAACTTATCAAAGTAGGGGGAAATTACGTTGCGGGCAGTTTCCTGCTCCAGGTCTTTAATTTGCCCCTTTATATCTTTCTCCAAATCCCGGTATTGACGAAAGGCTTCATTAAGTTTTTCCTGGACCAGCGAACTTCGCTTCATTAATTCCGCCCGTTCTTCTTCCGACATGCTCAGGTATTCTTCCTGGCTCAATGCTTCCCCATTTTTTAAAGGAACACTGCTTATCCCATTCTGATTACGAGATATGGTAAATCCGTAAGTTCGGGCTTCTTCATCTGCCTTAAGGTACATGCGGTTAGTCTCTTCTACAAATACAGTCAGAATTTGATTCTTTTTAAATTCGAAATCTTCACCTTCAAACGCCTGGCTTATATGTGCCATAGAGTTTTCCACCTGGAGCTCCAGGTCTTTTTTAAATTCCTTGCCTTTTCCCGCTGGCAATTCTAATACTTGTGGACAATCAGGCTTTTTAAAATTATAAACATAGCACCAATCCGAAGGAATCGGTTCCCGAGTTGCTTTTTTCTCCACCATCTCCCGAGCCAAAGTAGTCTTTCCGGTACCGAACGCTCCGGCAAGGTAAATATTATAACCCTGGTTATCTATATTTAAGCCAAAGTCAAGGGATCTGACTGCCCGTTCCTGTCCGATAATACCTCGCAAAGGTCTTACCTCGGCCGTACTATTAAATTTGAATATATTCGCTTTACATTCCTTACGCAGGTCCTTAGCATTAAGGCGGAATTTTTTATTAGCCAAAAATTGCACCTCCATAGGATATAATTCAAACTGCCTAGTTTTAAAGCTCCAACCAATTAAAATTCGAATCTCATTCCTGTTTCTCCCTTGATAACCCTCTGTCCCAATGCATTATAAAGACGGGCAGCAGCATAGAAACCGGTGCAGTGTGATACTATAATTTTAGAGATGGAGAATGAATCTAATGCCGCTATAGTCTGGTCTAATCTTTGCTGAGATGCACTTATTAAATGAGTTCCCCCAATAAAGGCGAGTACCTGGGAATTCCCGGTCTGCTGGCGAGCATGCTCGATTATATTTATTACTCCGGCATGAGCACAACCGCTCACAATAATTAATCCCTCAGGGTGATCAATTATCAGAGCACTGTCATCAAGCAGGGGGTCATCCTGCTTCTCCCCATTAATCACCATTTTAAAATTACCTCCGGTATCCTCAAACTGGCTGTTCCGTGGAATAGTTCCACTAATATATACTTCAGGAAAAATCGAACTGAATTCATCCCGTAGATAAAGTTTAGCCCCAGCCCCAAGGAGTTCATCCTGGCTAAAGCCGCATCCTATGTCTTTAAAATTATTTCCCCCCAGGGGTAGCGGGCGGTTAACAAAAATACCGGAATGGGCATAAAGCGGGCGTGATCCATACTGCTTAAAATATGATAATACTCCCCCGGTATGGTCAAAATGACCATGACTTATAACCAGAGCATCGACCTTAGCTAAATCAATGCCCAACTGCGAGGCATTATGATATAATGCCTGGGCGCTACCGGTATCAAAAAGTATTTTATGGTCATCAACTTCAATCAGGGCTGAAAAACCATATTCTCCGATGAATGCCGGGGCAGGAGTAGTGTTTTCGGCCAATATAGTTACCGTAGTTTTCATGAAATAACCCCCTGTAAAAATTTTTTATTTTTTAAATTGTGGGGACAGGCACCGGACTTATTGGACATATTGCCCGACCGATCACTGGCCCCCGTAGGGTGAATCCCATTGCTATATAACTACCTATTCCGGGCGAACACATGGGTTCGCCCTTAAAATTAAATGTAATGCATATATTTCTTCTATTTCTATCATATTCCTGCAAAATTATATAATAAGGCCATAGTTATTATACCGACCAGCAGGGTATAAAAGAGACTCCTCGTTTTTATAGCAACAAAAAAGGTAGGAATACATGCCCATAGATAGAGATTGCTGGGGCTAAAATGGATAAATCCTTTTGGGGCCAGAATGCTTAAAGCGGCTAGACCCCCTAAAACTGCAGGAGCTACAAACGATAACCATTTTTGCAGTAGTTGTGGGAATTCCCAGCGGGATAGTATGGCTACCGGGAGCATACGCGGTAAAAGGCTAACCGCTGAGACTCCAAATATCATTAAAATTATACTAGTATCGCTCATCAATAATTACCCCCAGAGTAGCTGCAATAATTGTAGCTATAATAATATTGGACATATTGGCCATGGTAGATGGAAAAACGTAACCTAACAATAAGCAGGAAATAGCACTTATTCCTGCTACCAGAGCATCACTTCGTTTACCTACTACAAATACCAGTAAACATATGTACATAGCCGGCAAAGCAAAATTTAAACCAATTTTATCAGTATTGCTAATAAAAGTTCCCAGTATAGCACCGCCCAGGCTACTGCTAATCCAACCGATATGGGAGGTAATGTTAAGCCCGGCCATATAAGAAGCAGTAGCCTCATGGTTTTGATAACGGGTCATAGCTACAGCATAAGTTTCGTCAGTCAGGCCATATGATAATAATGTAGCCAGACCGGGAGGAACATTTTTCAGATGTGGAACCATAGAGGTGGCAAACAACAGATAGCGCAGGTTAACCAGCAGATTAGCCATAATGATAGTAAAAATTGCCCCTCCCGCCTGCATAACTCCAATAGCAATATATTGGCCAGCGCCGGTAAAGCACATTAGTGACATTAGGCCCGCCTGAAATATAGTCATCCCCACTTGATTGGCCAGTACCCCAAAGGCAAAACCTAAAGGCAGGTATCCGAGGACAATGGGAAAGGCATCCTTAATTCCAGTTAATAGTTCTTCGTTTTTTATCATTATTTATAATACCTATGAATATGATAATTTATTAGGGCCACCATTTATTAGGTAGTCTGTGTTCATTCTGCCCTTTATTATTATCTTCATTTTTAAGCATCCATTCAAGGCCTGATAAATGATAGTAACAAATATCCTTCGGCTCTGTACCCCTGTAAAAAGCCATTTCTATCGTACGGGGACAGGCTTCGGTAGCCACCAGACCGCTATCCAGGCAGATATTTACAATATCTATACCCGCAGGACGGTTAAAATCTTCATCAGGAGCACCAACTGATGCTTCCCGCATAAAGTTAGCCCATATAGGACCTGCTATCACTCCCCCGGGCAAATTAACATTTCTATTCATATCGTAACCT
>Ga0123335_1008518_pt1 | contig 10970 bp, 7 predicted proteins | sample BiotimSIPDNA_2_FD_89707 | JGI IMG/M metagenome (GOLD analysis project Ga0123335, IMG submission 89707) | Anaerobic biogas reactor microbial communites from Washington, USA - Biogas_R2 time_0 SIP DNA | ecosystem: Engineered > Bioreactor > Anaerobic > Unclassified | place: Washington, USA... | reverse complement strand
CCAGGGCCGTGGTCCACGATCCGCCGGTGTTGATCTTCGACGAGGCCACCGCCGGGCTGGACGTGCTGGTCGCCAGGGCGCTGCTGAACACGATTGCCGAGCTGCGCGACGGCGGCAAGTGCGTCATCTATTCCACGCACATCATGCGCGAGGCCGAAAAGCTCTGCGACCGAATCGCCATCCTCCACCGGGGCGAAATCCTCGCCGCGGGCACCCTCGATGAAGTCCGCCAACAACATCAAGAACACGACCTCGAAGAACTGTTCTTCCAATTGATTTCGCAACACGACCAACGCGCGCTCGAAGAAATGTTTCCTTGATAATTTGTGATTTATCATTCAACTCGCATGGCAACTTATGAAAGTATAACGGCGCTTTCTTGATTGCAGAAATGATGTCTTGACTCGTATGAAGCTGTCCAACGTCAAGCTGATACTCGCCCGGGAGGTCCGCGACCAGTTGCGCGACCGGCGGACGCTGTTTGTCATTGCGGTGCTGCCGATACTGCTCTATCCGCTGTTGGGGATGAGCATGTTGCAGATGTCGCAGTTCGTGCAGAGCCGTCCCGTGCGGGTGTTGGTCGTCGGCGGCCGCGGCATGGAGGTTTCGCCGCCGCTGATCGAGGGCGACCGGTTTGCCGAGTGGTTGTTTGCGAACCCCAAGGACGCGGAAAAACTGCAATTGGTTTTCGATGCGGACGGGGATCGGCCGCCGGACGGCCCCGATAATCTTAAACAGCCGATTGCGGCCGGGGGGCAAGATCAATCGGCGAGCTGGGAGAAGGCCCGCGCGTTGGTTCAGTCGGGGGCCTACGAGGCGGCGATTTATTTCCCTCCCGATTTCGCCGACCGCCTTCAAGAATTGCACGATTCGATTGCGGAAAGGCGCGCGGCCTTGGCGGCGGGCAAAATCCCCAAAAGCCTCGACGTACCCGACGTGCCCCAACCCGATATCACCTTCAATAGCAGCAATCAGAAATCGCTGTTCGTCAATATCCGCATCAACGAATTGCTGAACCGTTGGAAGGACCGGCTCGGGGAGGAAAACCTTAAGGCGAGCGGTTTTTCAACCCGAACGGCGAAACCGTTCACCGTCAACGTAACCGACGTCGCCGGACCGACAAAAAACGACGGCGCCAAATGGGCGGGCGTCCTGCCCGTGCTCCTGCTGCTTTGGGCATTGACCGGCGCCTTCTATCCGGCCGTGGACCTCTGCGCCGGCGAAAAAGAACGCGGCACCCTGGAGACGCTGTTGAGCAGCCCCGCCGGGCGAAACGAAATCGTCGTCGGAAAACTGCTGACCATCATGATCTTCAGCATCTTCACTGCCGTGCTGAATCTGGCCAGCGTCGGGGCCACCGGTTGGATCGTGCTTTCGCGGATGTCCGGTTTCGGCATGCCGCCGCTGGGGGCGATCTTCGTGTTGGCCGTTGCTTTGGTGCCGATGGCGGCGCTCTTCAGCGCGTTGTGCCTGGCCCTGGCCGCGCTTGCCCGAAGCACGCGCGAAGGACAATACTACCTGATGCCGCTGCTGCTGGTGACCATGCCGTTGGTGATCCTGCCGATGACGCCCGGCGTGGAACTAAACTTGGGCAACAGCCTGATCCCGGTGACCGGCGTGGCTTTGATCTTGCGGAGCATGTTGTCGGGCAATTACTGGCAAGCCCTGCAATATGCCCCCGTCGTTACCGTCGTCACACTGCTAATCTGCCTGATGTCGATACGCTGGGCCGTGGATCAATTCAACCGCGAATCCGTGCTGTTCCGCGAAAGCGAACGATTCGATCTCGGCCTGTGGCTGCGGCGGCTGTACCGCGAGCGGCGGGCGACGCCGACGGTGGGGATGGCCGTCTGCTGCGGGGTTTTGATACTGCTGTTGAAATTTTTCATAGGATCGTTATTCGACGTACCCAGGAATTTCGGCGATTTTGCCCGCTCGCTGGCGACCACCCAGCTTGCCGTGTTTCTGTTGCCGGCGCTGTTGATGACGTTCCTGCTGACCGGCAGCCCGCGCGAAACGTTGCTGTTGCGCCGTCCGCGTTGGATTGCGATTCCGGCCGCGGCGCTGTTGGCCCTCGTCCTCCATCCGGTGGTGCATCTGTTGCAGACGGTCGTCACGCGGTTGTATCCGGTGGGCGAGAACATGCTGGAGGTAATGAAGGAACTCCAAATACTGTTCGGCGAGGCCGGCTTCTGGCCGTTGCTGCTGCTGATGGCCCTGCTCCCGGCGGTGTGCGAGGAACTGACTTTCCGCGGCTTTATCCTCTCGGGATTCCGGCGTTTGGGCCATAAATGGCGGGCAATCGTGTTCAGCGCCGCCCTGTTCGGCATCGCACACGGCATCTTGCAGCAATCACTGCTGGCCTGTCTGGTGGGGGTAGTCATCGGATACATCGCCGTGCAGAGCGGCAGCATCTTCCCCTGCATCGTATTCCATCTGATTCACAACGCACTGGTCGTGGCCAACATGCACATCACCCCGGACCTGTTCGACGAGTGGCCGGCCGCCCGGGCGCTGGCGATTCCCGGCGAGGGTGGCGGCTGCGAATTCCATTGGTACGTCGTACTCGGCGGCGCGCTGGCCGGCCTGTTGCTTTTGGGTGCTTTCGCTTTGTTGCATGGCACAAAATCGGAGGAAGAAACGCTCGAAGAGGCTATCGAACGCGGCCAACGCTCGGATCGGCCGCTCGACGCTAAAAAGCCTGCTTGCAGCTCGGCCTCCGGCTAATTCTCAAATCAAAGGTAGTGGATCGGCCATTCGATGAAATCACCCCGCCGATTAGTCTTGAAAGCCCGATATGTTTTTCCCGTATCGGACGCGCCGCTGGCCGGCGGGTGCGTCGTGGTCGAAGGCGATCGGATTATATTCGTGGGCGAAAGCGACTCATGTAAGCGGGGGGCCGTCGATGAGGAGTGCGACCTGGGCAACGCCGCCGTTCTGCCGGGGTTGGTCAACGCCCACGCACACCTCGAATTCAGCGACCTTGCCGCGCCGCTCGGCCGTCGGGGAATCGGCTTCGTCGATTGGATCGAGTTGGTCATTGCCCATCGGCGGTTGGCGGCGTTTTCGCCCGACGAGGCGGTAGCCGCCGGTTTGCGGGAGAGTTTGGGATACGGCGTCACCGCGCTGGGCGACATTATCCAGCCCGGCCAGCCGTCGTCCAATTCTCCGCCCGAGACGGATCGATTCCTGGAATTGAAGGCATTTACCGCCGCCGGCGTCGCCGGGGCAATGGAAACGGCGCGGCGCCACGTGGTAAGCGAACGCGGGGGGCTTTGCCCTCACGCGCCGCATACGGTCCACCCCGATCTGCTGAAAGCCGTCGTCGAGTTGTCCGCTGCCGAGCGCGTGCCGGTCGCCATGCACTTGGCCGAATCGGCCGAGGAAATGGAGTTTTTGCTACGCGGCCGAGGGCCGTTCCGCGGCTTGCTGGAAAAAATCGGCATTCAGCACGGAACGCTTGCTGACCATTATGCCAGACCGCTGGACTATCTGCGCGTGTTGGCCGGCGCGCATCGCGCGTTAGTCGTTCATGGAAACTATTTGGACGACGAGGAGATCGAGTTCGTCGGCGCGCACGCTGAGCGGATGAGCGTGGTCTATTGCCCGCGGAGCCACGATTGGTTCCTCCATGCCGGGTATCCGTTGGGCAAGTTGCTTTCGGCCGGCGCGAGCATGGCCCTGGGGACCGACGGCCGCTGTTCGACGCCCGACTTGAGCGTGTTGGAGGAGATGCGGTTTGCCGCCCGGCGGCACCCAAACGTCGCACTGGACGCGATTCTTCGCCTGGGAACGCTCGGCGGCGCAAAGGCCCTGGGCCGCGAGACGGAAATCGGCTCGATCTCGCCCGGCAAACTGGCCAATCTGGCGATCGTCGCGTTGCCCGACCGCCAAGCCGACGATCCGCATGAGTTGATTTTCGATTCGTCCGAACCGATCGCCGGTTGTTATTATCGAGGCGTTGAGTGCCGCTTGTAATCGCCGGAGGCAAACTGTCGCGGAACGTGTTTTGAAATTCATTATCAAGACGACGCACGAGAAACAGTTGCAGAACGTATCCAACGGTCAATCGACGGTCGAGGATGGCATGTCCCTGCAATTCACTCGCGATTGTTGGTTTTTGACCGGTCCGACGGCCTCGGGCAAGTCGGCCGTGGGCGTGGCGCTCGCCCGACGCATCGACGCCGAAATCGTCTCGCTCGACTCGATGGCGCTCTATCGACGCATGGACATCGGCACCGCGAAACCGACCGAAGCGCAGCGGCGGATAGTGCCCCATCATCTGATCGACGTTATCGAACCCTGGGAAGAGTACAGTCTGGCGAGCTACGTCGCAGAGGCGCGGAGAATTGCCGAGCAGATCGCCGGGCGCGGAAAGCTGGTGCTGTTCGTCGGCGGCACGCCGCTGTACTTGAAGGGGCTGTTGCGGGGGATATTCCAGGGGCCGCCGGCCGATTGGACGTTTCGCCGCCGCTTGGCCGACGATGCCCGGCAAAACGGCGGCGATTGGCTGCATCGCCGGCTCGCCGAGATCGATCCCGCATCGGCCGCCCGGCTGCATCCAAACGACGCCCGGCGACTGATTCGCGCGCTGGAGGTATACGAGAAGACTGGCCGCCCGATTAGCGAGTTGCAGCGGCAGTTCGACGTCGGCCGCCCCGCCGACGAGTGCCGCGCGTTCGTGCTCGATTGGCCGCGAGAAGAGCTTTGCAACCGGATCGACCGGCGGGTTGATAAGATGTTCGCCGCCGGATTGGTCGGAGAGGTGCGGCGGTTGTTGGCGCTGGCAAAGGACAAACGCCCCGCGACTGCGGTCGCGGGGGAGAATAGCGAGGTTCTACCACCCCCGCGACCGCAGTCGCGGGGCGTTTTAGGGGCCGTTGAAAATCCACCGCCGCTCAGCCGCACGGCAAGCCAAGCGGTCGGATACCGCGAGGTAATCGAGCATCTCGAAGGTATTCGCGGATTGGCCGAGACCGTCGAACTCGTCAAACGCCACACCCGGCAATTGGCCAAGCGGCAGACGACATGGTTCCGTAGTTTGAGCGAATGCCGGTTCATTCCGGTATCGGACGGATTGGATGCCGTGGAAGTGGCCGAGCGAATCGTACCGCTCGCACGTCGCCAGGACGCCCGTTGAACGGGCGTGACACGGTGGTCTCGTCTGCACGTTTTCCCAGGCGTTAACGCCTAGCCTATCATATCACAAGCCCTTCGGGCTATAACATCACTCCACACAATACAAAGTGCGGAACGCACCCGTTGCGATATTGTTACCCGGCGGTAAAATAGGGCGTTCATTATTACTACACGTTTTCATAACTTTCGGGAGCTTTGTCTTGTTGCGCACTCATACCTGCGGTGAACTGTGTTTGGGCCAAGTCGGCGAGGAAGTAACGCTTTGCGGTTGGGTCGATTCGCACCGCGACCATAGCGGCGTTTTGTTCGTCAATCTGCGCGACCGCTATGGCTGGACGCAAGTGGTATTCGGCCCGGAAAGCGGCAAAAAAGCGGTCGAGGCGGCGCGAGACTTGCACGCGGAATACGTGCTGCTCGTTCGCGGAAATGTAGCGCCGCGGCCGGAAGGGATGGTCAACAAAAACGTGCCTACCGGCCAGATCGAGGTCCGCGCCCGGGAGATCGAGGTGTTGAACCCGAGTCTTGCGCCGCCGCTGCTGCCGACCTCGAAGGAGGAACTGCCCGGCGAGGACATTCGGCTGAAACACCGCTACATCGATCTGCGCCGTCCGGAGATGCAACGGACGCTGCTGCTGCGTCACCGGATGATAAAAGTCATGCGGGACTATCTCGACTCGCTGGGATTCGTCGACGTCGAGACGCCGATGCTCGGCCGCAGCACGCCCGAGGGCGCGCGGGATTATCTAGTCCCCAGCCGAGTGCATCCGGGCAGCTATTACGCCTTGCCCCAGTCGCCGCAACTCTACAAGCAAATCCTGATGATCGCCGGCTACGACCGTTACTATCAGGTCGCGCGTTGCTTCCGCGACGAGGATTTGCGGGCCGACCGCCAGCCGGAGTTCACGCAACTAGACGTGGAGATGTCGTTCGTCGATGCCGGCGACGTGATCGGCGTTATCGACGGGCTGATGGCGCGGATGGCCCGGGAGATATTGGGCCTGGAACTGCAACTGCCGCTGCCGCGGATGAGCTACGACGAGGCGATGGACCGCTTCGGCCACGACGCCCCCGACCTGCGGTTCGGCATGGAGCTGGCCGACGCCTCCGATCTGGCCGCCGCGGCCGAGTTCATGGTGTTTCGCGGGGCCGTCGAATCGGGCGGTTGCGTCCGCGGCATCAACGCGCCCGGCGCGGCCGACCGCTACTCGCGCAAGGGGATCGACGAACTGACCTCCTACGTCAAGGAGCAATTCGGCGCGAAGGGTTTGGTCTTTTTCAAGGTCGATGCCGACGGCCGTTTGGCGTCGCCGAGCGCGAAGAACTTCGCGCCCGAACTTCTCGCCAAGCTCGCCGAGCGGATGGCGGCCAAACCCGGCGATCTGCTGCTGTTCGTCGCCGACAAGCAGGAGACCGTCTGCAAAGCGCTCTACGGCCTGCGCAAGCGGCTGGGCGCGGAGTTGAAACTATACGATCCGAAAACGATGCACTTTTCCTGGGTGGTCGATTTTCCCATGTTCGCCTACGACGAGGAGGAGCGGGCCTGGGCGGCCATGCACCATCCGTTCACCTCGCCAAGAGATCGAGACCTCGCGATGCTCGAAACCGATCCGCACCGGTGCCGCGCTAAGGCGTACGACCTGGTAATCAACGGTTTCGAGGCGGGCGGGGGGACCATCCGCATCCACGACCAAAACCTGCAACAGAAAGTCTTCGCCCTGCTCGGCATCGATGCGGAAACCGCCCGCGAACGGTTCGGATTCCTCCTCGACGCGCTCCAGTACGGCGCCCCGCCGCACGGCGGAATTGCCCTGGGAATCGACCGGCTGGTGATGCTCTTCGCCGGATTGGACAACATCCGCGATTGCATTGCCTTCCCCAAGACCCAGCGCGCGACCGACCTGATGACCGGCGCGCCGGGCGCGGTCGGGGCAAAGCAGCTCGCCGAATTGGGAATCAAGCCGGCGGGTTGACGAAACGGCCGGCAATTGCGAAACTCGATGTTTCTGATATTGCCCTGCGAACGCCGTCGCCGTTGGCTCCGGGTAAAACGAATCTCTACCGATAGGAGGAACCGGAATGGTCGGATTCGCCAAACATGCGGTTGTGTCGTTGTTGCTGTTGACGTTTTCGCTTGGCGGTTGCACGCGCAGCGAGCAAGGGCCGGAGGCGAAGAAATCTCCCCCGACAAAAACCGGCCAGTACCAATTCGACAAACCTGACGACGCGCGGCGTGAATTGCCGACCGCGGAGCGGGAGGCAACGCCGCCCCCGCCCCCGCCTCCGCCCCCCCCGCCGCCAAAAATCCCCGAGGTTTTGCTGAGCGACGAGCTTCGGGCAACCTGTCTGGTACACGTTGGCGATCAGATGCCCGACGCGGAATTGCCGGACCACAATGGCAACATGCACCACCTGGCCGGCCTGTACGGCCCGCGATTGACCGTCCTCTGCTGCTGGTCGATCGGCTCGACCGCGCGATCGAAATTGACCGCCGAAGCCGTTCTCCAGGACATGGCTAAAAAGGTCGTCGCGCCGTTCGGCGATCAGGGCGTGGGCGTAATAACCGTCAACGTCGGCGACGCCCTCGATGACGTAAAACAATACGTCGCCAAGACGGGCGCCGAGTTCCCGGTCTTGCTCGATACGTCGGGCAAGTTTTACAATAAAATCGCCGCGGAACGAAAAAATCCGCGGCTCTTCCTGCTCGACGCCGACGGAAAAATACTCTGGTTCGACCTGGAATACTCCAATACGGCGCTCCGCGATCTGAACCAGGCCGTCGAAGCGGCGCTTCTCGAAAATCAATAGCTACCAATGAGCATCGAAATAGCCGACGAATATCTGGAAATTGATCCGGCACGGGTTGCGGAGCAATTGTGCAATTTTCTCCGCGTGGAAATCGGCAACGCAGGATTCCATCGGGGAGTGCTGGGACTCTCCGGCGGACTCGATTCCAGCGTCGTCGCCGCGCTCTGCGCCCGAGCGCTGGGACCGGAAAACGTGCTGGCCGTATCCATGCCCTATAAAACCTCCAGCGAGGAAACCATTTGCGACAGCAGGACGATCGTCCAGTGGCTGGGCATCCGTGCGCTCGATCTGCCCATCACCGATCAAGTGGACGCTTACTTCCGGCGAATCGGCGAAGCCTCGCTGCTGCGAGTGGCGAACAAGTGCGCGCGGGAACGAATGTCGATCCTCTACGATCAGAGCGCGGCCTTCGATGCGCTGGTCGTCGGCACCAGCAACAAGAGCGAAATCCTCCTCGGCTACGGCACGCAATACGGCGACACGGCCTCGGCGATAAATCCGGTGGGCGATTTGTACAAAACCCAGCTTCGCCGCTTGGCCGCTTATCTGGAAGTGCCCCCGCAAATAATCGCCAAACCGCCCTCGGCCGATCTCTGGGCAGGCCAGACCGACGAGGACGAACTCGGCCTCGTTTACGCCGAGGTGGACCGGCTGCTGGTCTTAATGGTCGATCGGCAGTGGCGGCGCGACGAACTCGAAGCGGCCGGATTCAAGGGCGAATTGATCGAGAGGGCGACGGCCCTGATGGACCGCAACCGCTTCAAACGCGGAATGCCGCTGATCGCCAAACTGATTCGAGACTAACGCGCCCCTGTGAACGTTTACGATTAAGGGCCGTAGGGCGAATTGTTGTAGTATCCGCCGTAGTTCATGTGGTATTGCGGCGTCGCCACGCCCTGCAGCGTCCGATCGTATTGTCGCATTTGCTGGATCGAGTGCTGCTGGAGGCGGGCACTGCGTTCCAAACCGTAAATGTCCATGTTGAATTGTTGGTTGGCCGCCCGCTGTTCGAGCGCCGGCCGCACCAAGGTGTTGTAGTTGTCGATGTCGCCTGTGTCGCGCCGGTACAGATTCATATACGGGCTGATGCCGGAGCTATAGGGATTGACGTTGGCGAAAGCCTTTCGCTCGCGGTGGGCGGCCGAGCCGGAGAACGATGGATTTCGCCCCGCGCCATAGCCCGATCGGCGCGTTGCATCGGTCGCGGGTCTCGCTGCTGCCGCCGGATATTGGCCGGTCGGCGGCGCAGGCATCTGCGGCCCCGCGGTTGCTTGAGGCTGAGCGGCGCGAGGCGCGTTGGGATCGGCGGTGGGCGGCAACGGCAAACCGGTCGAGTCCGGCTGAGTCGGACTAGTCGGCATGGCGCTCGGGGCTTCTTTTGCCGTGCCGGGCGGCGTGCGCCGCGCGTCGGGGGTATATCTCGTAGCACGCTCGCTATCCAGCATCCGCCGGTAGCTCTGCTCGCCCATGTAGCGAGAATCCGGTTGAACGCCGCCTTGGTAAGCGCCAGGTTGCGCGGCCGGAGGCGCGTCCTGGTGATATGAAGGTTGCGACGGCGGCAAATCGCTATCGATCGGCGATTGCAACACCCACCCGCCAAACAACAAAACTCCAAGTCCCAGTGTGATATTCATGACGTGTACCTCTCTCAAATCTCACCCAAAACCGAGGGTCGGATCGAAAACCACCCGGCCGATTTACGGCCGATTTTATGCTTCTTTAATACCCATTAACATTTTACCGTTCTCAGTCGATTGAATCAATCGAAGGTTGGCCCCCAGACCGCCATACGCCCCCCTCGGAAGTGTTGCGATTCGTTGTTGGCTGCTAGTGCTTTGGCAATCGTGGAGCGACTGTTCGTAGTACCGCCTTTAGGCGGAAGTCCCGTCTAAAACCGGCCTACGAACGTAAAGCACCCGTTAGTTCAACATTGACCAAACACTAGGCCATTGCCGGATCAACAACTATTAGTATCTGTTTCTGTTGTAATTTCGGCCGAGGGTCTGGAAGCTCCGAATCGACGAGGTACCCAGCGAGGCTATGCCCAGCAGCCTTTCGATCGGAGCGGTAACCTTCGAGATGAAGGTGTTGGCCGCGATCAGGTTGTCGCTGGCGATGAACACGCGGTCGCCCGGCATAATTTGATAATTCGTCGCCGCCGAGCCTCCGCGGGCAATCGCATGGTAATCGACGGGCAGAATCTGCTGGCAGCCCGCTCCGCCCGGCGCCGGCCGCGCCACCCACACATCGGCGCTCGACACCTGCGAAAGTCCGTCGACCGCGCTGAGCGCGTCGAGCACGGTGTCGTTTCCGGTGATGGGGATTCGCCGCACGTTGTCGCCCAAACCCGCACCCTCGGTGATTACGTAAAACACCTTGCTGTTGTATTGCCGCACCTCGACCGAGACGTCGGGTGAATCGAAGTATTGTTCGAGCTGCCGGTTAATGGCTTGCCGGATTTCGGTCACCGTCTTGCCGGCCACGTGCAGCGAGCCGTACTGCCGCAGGTTGATCGTTCCGTCCGGTCCGATCATGTATTCGCCGGTCACCGGCGGCGTTCCGGCGGTGCGGGCGAGTTGGACCGAGACCTCGGGGTTGGCCAACACGGCGCCGAGTTTTTCGCGGATCGCGTCGGCGGCCTGCTCGACGGTCATGCCGACGACGCGGACCCTACCGTAGGCCGGGCCGAGCGTGACGATCCCTTCGCCCTCGACGAGGTAAAAATTGTCGATCGGCTGGTCGAGCAGCGTGCCCAGCACGCGGATTTGCAGCACGTCGAAGGTCTCGATGCGATATGGCGGCAACGGGACCATTTTGAGCATCTCGATCATGACGATGTCGGGCGGGGCGACGCGATATGCCGGCAGCGAAACCATGCTCAGTTCCCGCGGCGGTTCCATCGCCTCCGGCACCGGCTGCTGCAACGACGAGTCGTAGAAGTCTACCGGCTGACAGCCCGCCAGGCAGAGCAGTCCGCAAACCGTAAGCAAAACCGGCCGGAGCGTTCGAACTGAAAAGTAAATGTT
>Ga0123335_1008516_pt1 | contig 10973 bp, 5 predicted proteins | sample BiotimSIPDNA_2_FD_89707 | JGI IMG/M metagenome (GOLD analysis project Ga0123335, IMG submission 89707) | Anaerobic biogas reactor microbial communites from Washington, USA - Biogas_R2 time_0 SIP DNA | ecosystem: Engineered > Bioreactor > Anaerobic > Unclassified | place: Washington, USA... | reverse complement strand
TACAACCAATTGAACAGCGCCGTGCGGGCACTGCCGATGTGAAAAAAACCCGTTGGACTGGGGGCAAACCTGACTCGAACTGATGCTGACATGTGCGAAAAGAAAACCAGCGATGATGCACGTTCCCCCGACCGGGGCAAGCTCAGGTTTCCACCAAACCTAACGGTTCTGAGGACAGGCTAACGACGTAGTTCCACCACAAACGGTATGCCAAAGACACCGACCCGACGCACTGCATTCGAAGCAAACAATCGTTTTTGGATTGAGATCTTGTGTTTGCGGTTTATTCATCATCCCCGCCAGCGCCCAGACATCACAACACTATTTTCCAATGAGCAGCATCACCCATCCCGAAGTGAAAAAGAGGCTTAGCCTAAGGCACGATCACTTCAACCGCAATGGTCAAAGCAACAAAGCCTGGAGGAGAATCAAACCGCTGAATAAACGGAAAGCCGCGCGGGCGTTTCGAAAAAGCTCCAACGACTTACTCAAGTCCGATACCGAACATGTGGATAACAATGCATCCCGACGGATGTTGTCCCTCAAGACAAGGAAAGTATTGGACTGGGGTTCGGTTCATTTGGGAGAGTGGCTCCAAAGGAAACGTTACAAAAACAAACCCCACACTTAAGACCAAACTACCCAGCCCAAATGTATCATCAACAAATGATAGATGATCTTTTCGCACCACATCGGATCAACAGAATCAGTCCACTTTGTTCGAAAGCTTACGCCATAGCGGATCAGGAATCGGCTCCACCAAAAAGATAAATCAGGACTGGGGGTTGTGGCGGAGAAAGGCGGTGTAGGTACCGGCTGCAAACAAGCAGATTGCGCCTGTGCGATTGAAGGCTCTTTTGGCCTTGGGCCGCACAAATAGGCTGCTGAAACGGGAAGCTGCAAATGCATAGCCAAGCAGCACTGAGGTTGCGACAGTCATGAATACAGCGGCTAGAACCAGCATCTGCCGCAGCGCCGGACTCGATGGATCAATAAACTGGGGAAGAAATGCGGCATAAAACGCCAAGCCTTTCGGGTGCAGGACATTCACAGTGAAGGCCTGAAAGATAATCTTGCCGGATCTTCGCTATCTCCGGCCCACGACTTCGCCCACGATCAATACCGCTGGAGCACCAAGGGCTGCCTCATTCACCTTAAGCGCCAGATCACCCAGGGTCCCGACAACTCTGCGTTCCATTGGAGTTGAAGCCCATTGAACCGCAGCCGCTGGGGTATCCACAGCCCTGCCTCCATCGACCAGATCCGAGGTGATTTGTTCCAGATGCTGCACACCCATGTAGATCACTAAAGTGGTACGATCCATCGCTCCCCACGTCCGCCAGTCCACTCCATCGCTTCCGGACCTCGCCGGCTGCTCATGCCCCGTCAACAGGGCAACTCCAGACGCGCAATCCCGATCCGTCAGAGGAATACCCAGAGACGCCGCGGCCGCAAATGCGGAGGTGACAGCCGGAACCACTTCGAAGTCTATCCCGGCTGCCCTAAGAGCGGCGAGTTCCTCACCAAGCCGCCCAAACATACCCGGCTCCCCCCCCTTTAGCCGCACCACATCACGCCCTTCCATCGCCTTTTCCACCATCAGCCGCGATATCTCCGACTGATCCATGCAATGTCGTCCAGCTCTTTTTCCGACACAGATCACTTCACATTCCGGAGCGCACCAACCGAGCAACGCTGAATCAATGAGATGATCATGCAGCAGGCAATTGCATGATTCAATCAACCGCCGGGCTTTGAGCGTGACCAGTTCCGGATCCCCGGGACCAGCCCCAACTATCGCGACCTTTCCAGCAGTTGTTTTTGAGCTATTGCTTGCGGATTCTTCAATCATGCTTTGGTTATTCTCCATTCACCTAATTAGACACTCTTCTAGCTTCAACAAATTTCTTTACTTAACACAGGGCCTTCCCTATCGAGAAGCTTCCTTACATACGGCATATTTTCAATACGATCCATGGCAACGAATAGAAAGATAATACCGGATCATTCCCCGTTCAGCCCACAGGAGGCAGAATGGCTGAACCATTTTCTCACCCGGATGTCCGGAGAACAGGCCCAGTGGCTCAGTGGATTCATGTCCGGGTATCAGGTCAGTCTGCTACAGGGCGGAATGCGAAATGCAACACAGTTCATGGATTCCGGCATTCTCGAAGCCGAAAGTCCGACGCTGCCTTCCCCGATTACTCACACTCCGCCCAAACCTTCAATTACGATCTTGTATGGGACAGAATCGGGCAATTCCGAATCTTTGGCCGCCGAAGCGAAAAAACGGGCATCCAAACTGGGATTCAAGGCGCGGATGCTCGACATGTCCGACGCCCGGCCAACCGACCTGCCAACCGAAGAGAACCTGATGGTGATTGTATCCACCTGGGGTGCAGGAGACCCCCCCGAAAGGGCAGCGGATTATCACGCAAAGCTCATGTCTCAGGAAGCTCCGCGTCTTGACGGTTTACGTTACGCGGTGTTGGGGCTTGGGGACTCGAGCTATGACCAATTCTGCCAAATGGGAAAGGTATTTGATGCACGCCTGGAACAGCTTGGAGGGAAACGCATATGCGACCGGCGCGACTGCGATACAGACTACGAATCCGTAGCCTCTTCTTGGATGGATACCACTCTCGCTGCGATGCTCGAACACGCAAGAGCATCCGTTCCGGTGGCAGCTGGTGGCAGCGGAACGGCGGATTATGCATCTGGCGCATCCTCCGGCACGCAAGCAGCCCCTGCAGAAGTCTACAGCATCTACGGCAAGAAGAACCCCTTTCCATCCCCGCTTCTCGACCGGGTGGTCCTGAATGGGACCGGATCGTCAAAGGAGACGCTACACCTGGAGTTTTCGCTCGAAGACTCCGGCATCACCTACGAACCTGGAGACGCTATCGCGATCCTTCCGGTCAACTGCCCGGAAGTCATCCGCGACATCATTCACGCTGCCGGACTCAGCCCGGAATACCCGGTCACCAGCAAGTCCGGTGACCCGGTCGACCTCGAGTCCTACATCCTCAAAGAGTGTGATGCCACATCCCTGAGCAAGCTTCTGATTCAAAAGTATCATGAGCTTTCGCCGAATGACGAACTGGCTGAACTCTTGCGTCCGGAGTCCAAAGCGAAGCTTCAGGAGTTCATCTGGGGCCGCGAGATTGTGGACCTTCTGGTGGAGTATCCGATTCCGAACCTTTCTCCGGATAACCTGATCCAGCTTTTCAGGAGACTGCCACCCCGGCTCTATTCGATCGCTTCCAGTCAAAGAGCCAATCCGGATCAGGTGCATCTCACCGTGGCAGCCGTCCGCTACTACACCCATAGGCGTAACCGCAAGGGTGTGTGCTCGACCTTTCTTGCCGATCGTATCGGCATCGGCGAGAAAGTTCCGCTCTATGTTCAGCCCAACCGGCACTTCCGGCTGCCCGCAGACCCCGACGTCCCGATCATCATGGTCGGCCCGGGCACGGGGATCGCACCCTTCCGTGCCTTCATGCAGGACAGGCAGGTAACCGGAGCCAAAGGCAAAAACTGGCTTTTCTATGGTGATCGGCATTTCTCAACCGATTTCCTCTACCAGCTCGAATGGCAAGACTACCATAAGGATGGATTACTCACACGAATGGACGTGGCGTTTTCCAGGGACACTCCCGAACGCATCTACGTCCAGCACCGCATGCTTGAGCACAGTCGTGAGATTTTCGGCTGGCTTGAGGAGGGTGCGTGCTTCTACGTTTGTGGCGATGCCTCAAGAATGGCGTCCGACGTGCACAATACATTGATCGATATCGTTGGCCGGGAGGGGAACAAAAACCCGGAAGAGGCCTCCGCATACGTTAACCAATTGAAAAAGTCCAACCGCTACCAACGCGATGTCTACTGATTCCGCACCATTGCATCCCAACGAGGCACTGAAGAGCCGCAGCAACTACCTGAGAGGAAACCTGGCAGAAGTTATCGCGGATCCGCTTACAGGCTCAATCCCCGAGGAGGAGGTCCAGCTCATAAAATTCCATGGATCCTATCTGCAGGATGACCGTGACGTGCGCGCCGAACGCCGGAAGAAGAAGCTCGAAAAGGCCTATTCTTTCCTCATCCGGGTAAGGGTGCCGGGTGGCGTATGCACTTCTGACCAGTGGCTGGCGATGGACACCATTGCCGACACATGGGCCAACGGTTCTCTGAGGCTCACCACCCGACAGGCCTTTCAGTTGCATGGCGTCATTAAGAGCAACCTCAAAACCACAATCAAAAAGATCAATCAGGCGTTGCTCGACACAATCGCAGCCTGCGGAGATGTAAACCGCAACGTGATGTGCAATCCGAATCCCCACCTTTCGCATCTTCATGCCGAAGTGCTGAAAGTGGCCCGCGACATCAGCACCCACCTTCTGCCACGCACCCGCGCCTATCACGAGATCTGGCTGGATGAGGAAAAAGTGGCGGGAGGGGAATCCGAAGAGGAGCCCATCTACGGAAAGACTTATCTGCCGCGCAAATTCAAAGTGGCAATCGCAGTGCCTCCTTCCAATGATGTGGATGTCTTCGCCCACGATCTTGGATTCATCGCTATTTCCGATGCGAAAGGTATACTTCAGGGCTTCAACGTGACAGTCGGTGGCGGCATGGGAATGACCCATGGCCGGGAGGACACTTTTCCACGGGTGGCGGATGTGTTGGGGTATATTCCGGCAGACAAGGTGGTCGACGTTGCCGAAAAGATCGTGCTGGTTCAACGTGACTTCGGAAACCGCACCGATCGCGCACGCGCACGCCTCAAATACACCATCCACGAACGCGGCATCGAATGGTTTAAGAAAGAAGTCGAGGCCAGGCTCGGATGGACCTTTGAGCCCGAAGCTCCCTACACTTTCTCAAGCACGGGGGATCGTTACGGATGGGTAAAGGGGACCGATGGACGTTTTCATCTCACACTCTTCATCCAGAACGGAAGGATCAAAGATACAGCGGATTATCCTCTCAAGACCGGGCTGCGCGAGATCGCCCGCATCCACAAGGGAGACATGAGGCTCACCGCCAATCAGAACCTGATCATCGCCGGAATTGTGCCGGAAGATCGGCCGGCCATTGAGCAGCTCATCAACCAATACAAGCTCTACCGCGGACTCCATCAAACCGGCCTCCGGATGAACTCCATGGCCTGTGTAGCTCTTCCAACCTGCGGACTTGCTCTCGCAGAAAGCGAGCGTTATCTCCCAACCTTAGTTTCGCAACTCGAAGATGTCATGAAAGAGTGCGGAATGCGGGACGATGAGATCGTGATCCGCATGACCGGGTGCTCCAACGGCTGTGCCCGCCCTTACCTGGCTGAAATCGGTCTGGTCGGGAAAGCTCCGGGAGTCTACAACGTTTACCTCGGTGCAGCGTTTAATGGCTCCCGCCTGAACAAGCTCTACCGCGATTCCGTTCCTCAAAACAACCTGATTCCGCTGCTTAGCGCCATCATCCGGGACTACGCTGAGTCCAGAAAAACGGGTGAGCGTTTTGGAGATTTCACGATTCGCGCCGGATATGTGAAACCTACCCTGAAGGGCCCGGACTTCCACGAGGACATCCGATACAAGGAATACCAGATCTGAGGTTCACAAAAATATCCACCTCTATGACGCTCTGGGGGGATTTGGAGACCCGTTCAGGTTTCCCATCTGATGGGGTGCGCCAACCCGGACGGTCTGAACCCGTTTTCGCCTTGCCGAAATGGACTGCACGAACATCCTGCAACCGATCTCAATCCGGAACGCTTGAGGCCACGCGCTGGCTCACCACCCGGGCGTAGGCCTCTTCCAGCGCCTTTTTCAGAGATGGAACATTCACCGGTTTGAAAAGGTATTCATTGAAACCCACGGACTTTGCTTCCTTACGGGTGTCTTCCAAGACATTTGCAGATAACCCGATGATACTGCAGGCGAAGCCGTTTTCCAAGCTCCGGATTTTCCGCGCGGACTGGATCCCGTCCATAACAGGCATCTGAATATCCATGAACACCACTTCGGGCCGCAAATCCATATAGGTTCTCCATCCTTCATCACCATCCGAGGCAAAGGACGGACGATAGCCGAGCTTGCGCAGCATCAGATCCACCACCTTCTGGTTCACCTTATTGTCTTCCACCACGAGAATCTCCATCGGATGGTTTTTAGCAAAATCGGACAAAGCACGCTGAGAAGATGCGCCATCGACAATCCGTGGCATCGCGCTCGTCTGCCTGGACGCAGCATCAATCAAAACCTTTTGCAGACTCTTGCGGCTTACCGGCTTCGTTACAAAGGAGAAAAACGGCTCAGGGGCCGCTTTCACTGACGACGGAACCATCAAAACCAAAGGGGTACGCATCTGCTGTTGTTCAAGCAGAACTGACAGATCGCTGCCTAATCTGACTCCTCCCTTGCCTGGTAAATCATGGTCTATGAGGATCATGTCGGCCCGATTTCCAATTCCGACCCAGGAAGCAGCCTTCACAGGATCGGAAAACGGGGTGACTTCCATGCCCCACTGACGGAGAAACTCGACCACAGCCTGCAAAGCGGACGGATGGGAGTCCACCACAATTGCGGATAACCCCATGAGTACCCGGTTCTGAACAAAATCAGCGACCGTTTGATCTGGATCACCTCTCGGGAGGGTAACAGTAAAAACAGAACCACGACCAAGATGGCTCTCTACGCCAAGCCGTCCTCCCATTATGTCCACAAGCCCTTTGGAGATTACCAAGCCCATACCACTTCCACCATAACGCCGGGTAGTGGATGAGTCTTCCTGCATGAAGGGGCTGAACAAATCGGCCATTCGCTCTGGCTTGATCCCAATGCCAGTGTCACGGATAGCAACATCGACACTAGCCGGGTCATCCGGGTGGGGCCCCATTACGATACAGACATCTCCGTGACTGGTAAACTTGATCGCGTTTGCAAGCAGGTTGTTGAGGATCTGGCGCACTCGCGTGATATCGCCTTTCATCACTGGCTTGAATCCGGGTTCCACCCGATAAGATAAAGTGTTTCCGGAGTCCTCAGCTTGGCGGGCAAAAAGGTCCAACAATCCACACACCACCTGTTCCAAATCAAACGTCTTGCTCTCAAGCTCAATCCGATCGGCTTGGATTTTTGAAAAATCAAGGATGTCGTTGATCAAATTCAAGAGGGTCTCTCCTGACGCTGAAATGGTGTGGACATATTCTTTTTGAGTATCGGTCAGCCGTGTCTCTCCCAACAAGCTCGCCATACCCAATATGCCGTTCATTGGTGTGCGAATCTCATGACTCATCGCCGCAAGAAACGCACTCTTGGCCTGACTGGCGCGTTCAGCCTCACCAACTGCCTTCTGAAGTGCCAACTCGTAATTGTGGGTTTCCGTGAGGTCGACAATCAGGCCAATCACCCCGGCGATCGACTCATCGTGCGCCCGATAACGGGCACGATGCACCATGAGATAACGCTTGGAGCCGTCCCGATCCTCGATCTCGCGACTGATGGACAAATGCTCCTGATCGCCTCCGACCAAGCTGACATCCCCATTCCTCTGCTGATCGAGAAAGTTGATCGCCTCCTCTGCTGGTTCTTGGGCATGAGCCACATTTGCGCCGGACCAAAACCGCGAAAATGCCACATTAAATCCAATCACATCCCCATCGGCATCACGGAAATACACCGGGATTGGCAGAGCATCCAACAGAGCGGTCAAAAACGCCCGTTCGGACACGATTGAATGGTGAAGCATTTCTTTCTTGCGGGATTGGAAAAACCAAAAAACACCGCCTAAGAGCAGCAGCATCTGGACAGCTCCCCAAAGAATCCCCATCTGGAGATGCACTGCCGCCCAATCCGCCCGTTCCTCAGAGTGGTTCATACGGCTTAAGACGTACAATCCGCTTCCATAAACCACGTTTTCTGCAACCGCATGCTCATCGCCAACCGACAACCTTCGGAAAAGCAATGGCCACCCTTCTCCATCCTCTAGGCTCCCCTGAGTTCGAAACTGACTCAGGGCCATCATAATCGGGACATTCTCCATCAATTCAGGGTAGTTTCCCACAAAATACGATGCGCTGGCACACCCCTCAATCTTCGGATCAGGCAATGAAATCTGTATGAGCTCAAGACCATTCCGATGAACCGATTCCATCAGCCGCGTTGGATCAATGTCGATCATCACATAACCAAAGGGCTCACCGGGACGGGCGAGAGAAAATCCCGGGCCTATTGAATACACAGCGCTTGCATGCCTGACGTATGAAGGTTCGTCTCCACTTCTCAAAACCAATGGCGAAACATGCATTCCATCGAACGCCGGATCCCGCATGAGCTCCCAATCCTGCTCGCTAACCACTGGACCCTGAGGATTGCAATCCCACACCCTGACGGACCCCCCGTCCTCCCTCGAAACCCTCACGAGCGGCACCCCGTCACTCCGAATCAAGCGTATCTGACCATAAGACGGATTGGTTTCAACCATGGTCTGAAATGCCCGTGTGACATTTTCCGCAGCTCCATCGATGGATTGAGTCAGCAACAGAGCCCCCACATGCCGCGTCATCAGCCGAAGATCAGACATCACATGCGTCAGCCCCAAATCGTATCGGGAGGCGGCAGCATCGAGCAAAAGAGTCTGTCGAAATACCCAGTTTTCACGGCTCTCATCGCGATGATACCGGTAGGACAGATAAACCAACAACCCCCACAACACCGAACAACCCACAAACAAAACCATTGCAGGAGTCTTCACCCATGAAGATGGGCGAAATCGATGCTGTAGAAAATACTTCACGAATCAGATCTTGGGGAAACGGCGCAGCGGATTGCGACCGTGCAAAGCGGTACTGTCCCTAATAATCGGTAAACCGACCGTCTACCGTAGTTCAAATTTGGGTAAAAGTACGGTCAACCCCCCCATGAAAGTGCGTTTTACAATGTAAAAACGCTTTGAGACCGGTGTAATTGCCCCAATTCCTGCTCTATTCAGCCGGAATCAAACGAACCACAGCGCCTCCCCCTGAAGCCAGATTGAGTTCAACCGATCCGGAGGAATCAAGAGTCACCTTGTCCTTGATCAAATCGCTTGCATCCAATGGTGCATCGGGACCATCTGCCCAGATTTCGGCAATCCAGTTGCCTGCTTCCAGAAAACCGAGCGGGATCTCCAGCACACGTGCTTCCTGATTGGTAATCGCGCCTACAAACCAATCGGTCCCGGACCGTTTGGCTACAACAGCATAAGATCCAATCTCTCCTGCAAGACCAATGGTCTCATCCCAGACGGTAGGCACAACCCGCAGAAAGTCCTCTCCTGACTGCCCAATGATATGATCGGGATGCTCACAAACAACCATGATCGGGCTCTCAAACACGACAAAGAGCGCCAACTGATGAGCCCGGGTACCCTGAACTTCCGTTGGGATCGGCTCCGGCTGATGCAAGGCGATCCGGAAATCCTCCGGATTCCGGTTCAGAAAACCTCCAGGCGTGTAGTCCATCTCACCCAACAGTCCACGCGTGTAAACAAGCGTGCAATTGTGAGCCGGGGTCACCTTGTCCGACCACTTGTTATATTCGTTACCCAAAACGCCCTCGCGTGTCATGAGATTAGGATAAGTTCGACGAAACCCGGTCGGTTTGTAGGCACCATGGAAATCGACCATAAGATTATTAGCGGCAGCTGTCTTGATGATGCGATGATACCAATTCACCATCCACTGGTCCTCGCGCGCCATGAAGTCGATCTTGATACCGGCGATACCCCATTCTTTGAACTTCGCGCAAAGCATCACAAAATCGGATCTCTCAACGTCTGTCCAATAGAGCCACAACCAGAGCCTCACGCCCTTTTCTGCCGCAAAACGCCTGACTTCGTCCATATCCACTGCAGGATGCACCTCCGAAACGTCCGAACCCGGACGGTTATAGGATCCATACCACTGCCAGTCGACAAGCTGATAGGGCCAGCCCATCTCAGCCGCAAAGCTGATGTAGCGTTTGATGGTTTCCGTGTCCATCTTGACCTCGCCACTCCACCAATGGTCCCAGGCTACCAGTCCCGGCTGGATCCAGGATGTGTCTTCGATCGCACAGGGTTCATTCAGATTGAGGACCAAATCATTTGAGAGAAAATCACTCGGTTCACGCCCGATCATAATCGCCCTCCACGGTGAGACCAGATTGGACTCAGCCACAACCGCATTGATCTGATCCGGTCTCTTGGCAAGACAGGTCCTTAGCATCGCACCATCTTTCCGATCTCCTGTTGCCTGCCGCAAATACATACCGGCATAGTCCACCAGCGCAGCCTCTGTGATCGCAAGCATGGCATGCTCACCCTCAACCACCAATGGCAACCCGACATAGGCCGCATCGGAGATACTCCTCAGGGATTGCTTTGCAAAAGGTTCCTCCTGATGAGACTCGAAGCCCTTGTAGTCGACCACCCATGCCTGGGAATCATCCGGAAACACGAATCCTATCGATTCGTCCATAACATGAACCTTGTAGTCACGCTGCTTGGGTATTCGATACCGAATCGCCACCCCATCGTCGTACGCCCTCACGACCAAATCGTAATAGACGACTTTGACGCCTGGTTCCCTGTTCATTTCCACCATGCGGAAAAAAGTCTCGTTGCAATGATCCTGAATCTTGCTCCGCCGACCGGGAACCACAGATTCCCACTCTTGGTTGATCGTGTGGGGATGCACCGATTCACATACTGTGTGCCTCCCCAGAACCACTCCATCACCCAACTCCACCCGGATCGGAGACTCCCCGATCACAATTTCGCCATTCGCCTCCACCCGCCACATCAAATCAGGTACTGTCATCACCTCGACAGCGACATTTCCGGAAGGCGACTTCACTGTGTAAATCTCGCCTTGGAGCAAGTGACTGGACAATAGACAAGCCGCCGGAATCAACAGATGAAGCAATCTCATGGGTATACTCTCGAAAATGGTCCTGATC
>Ga0123335_1008513_pt1 | contig 10974 bp, 10 predicted proteins | sample BiotimSIPDNA_2_FD_89707 | JGI IMG/M metagenome (GOLD analysis project Ga0123335, IMG submission 89707) | Anaerobic biogas reactor microbial communites from Washington, USA - Biogas_R2 time_0 SIP DNA | ecosystem: Engineered > Bioreactor > Anaerobic > Unclassified | place: Washington, USA... | reverse complement strand
GAGGACCTTTTTCCCTTATCGGTACGAGCGGCGGAGGAGGTGGGTATTATAGACGCGGCCTTTGTAGCGGCGTTTAATGGTGGCTACGTGAACGGGACCGTTTCTGGATGGAAGCCCCCGAAGACCACAACTCGTTGCCACATATACAAATGCATCAAAAAGCCGCCCGGAACTTCAGCCTAAGTGCTCTGGCCGATTTGTGTTTACTGATGTTACTGTTGGCTTGTCCAACCGTGTTTCCGGCACTGCTGGACAAGCCAGCAGAGGCACCCAACTGGTAAAGTCGAATTGGACGGACCATTAGCGATGCGTGAGAATGGCCGCCGTCAGGCCGGGCAACGTGTAATCCAGGGCTTCCACGCTCGGGTTGAATCCCAGCTCGCGTAGAACACCGCTGGTTATCGGACTGATGCTCGCCAGTTTTGCGCGGCGCAAGTCGCCGCCGAACAGCCCCACCAGCGACCGTGCGATGGCCGAACTGGTCACGGTGATCCAGTCGATCTCTCCGGCGGCCAATCGTCGGGCGTTTTCAGGCTCGGGCCGATCGACATCGACGCTTCGATAAACGACTATTTGCTCGACTTCGGCCCCGGCGGCGACCAATCGCTCGGCCAGCACTTCACGCCCCCGGCTCGCCCGGACCAACAGAAACCGTCTTCCGGCGGCACCGTATTTAGCCAGTGCGTCGGCCAGGGCCTCGGCGCGGAAAACCTCCGGGATAAGATCGGCGCGGAAGCCGTGACGGGCCAATTCGCCGGCCGTTCCCGGCCCGATGGCCGCCACGCGATTAAAACGAATCGGGATTGCGCGGTCGATTATTTCTTTTCCGGAGAGCCTTTTCCCGATTTCCGCGCATCGGTCGAGTAGATAACGGACGCCGTTCGCGCTGGAAAATACCACCCAGTCGAATTCGCCGAGACGCGCGAGTGCCGCGTCGGCCGGACGCCAGTCGTCGGGCGGGAGGATGCGAATTGCAGGTTGCAGGATCACCTCGGCCCCCAAGTCCCGCAGCCCGGCGGCCAGCGAATCCGCGCGGTTCTCGGCTCGGGCGATCATCACGCACGCGCCGGCAAGCGGCCGGCCTTCGCTTGGCGGTTGTTGCACGAGATGGATTTCCTATCGAATTTTGCCGGAAAAAAGCGAATGTCAGGAAAACGTATGTTCTTTGTCCGGGAATTTTCCGTCGCGAACTTCGTCTCGGTATCGCGTAAGGGCGTCGCCGATAGTTATAGCGAGATCGGCGTAGGGTTTTGCGTGGCGAGGGACGTATCCGGCGTTCAGGCCGAGCATGTCGTGCATGACAAGGACTTGTCCGTCGCATCCCGCCCCCGCGCCGATGCCGATGGTCGGAATCTTCACGGCTTTTGTGATCCGTTCGGCGACGATGGCGGGGATGCATTCGAGCACGATCGAGAACGCGCCGGCGGCCTCGGCGGCTTTGGCGTCGGCCATCAGGCGTTGTTCGTCGCGTTGGACGCGGTATCCGCCGAGTTGATGGACGCATTGCGGCCGCAGCCCGCAATGGCCCATTACGGGTATGCCGGCGGCGACCAGCGCGGCGATGATTTCGGCCTGTTCGACTCCGCTTTCGAGCTTCACGGCCTGGCAGCGGGTTTCCTTGAGAATCCGTCCGGCGTTTTCCACCGCCTTGTGAACGCCCAGTTGATAGCTGAGAAAGGGCATATCGACGACGACCAGCGCCCGCCGCACGGCCCGGCCGACCATCTCGGCGTGGTAGATCGTTTCATCGAGCGTAACCGGCAGGGTGTTTTCGCGGCCCTGCACGACCATCGCCAGACTGTCGCCGACCAGTATGCCCTCGATCTCCGAGGCGTCGGCCAAGCCGGCCAAGACGTAATCGTAGGCGGTGACCATTGCGATTTTTCGCCCTGCGGACTTCAGCGCGGCGAACTCGGGCACGGTAATCTGGCGATTGCTGGCATTCATTTTGCTATCGGGGCTATGCGGTAAAACGCCTGGCCAACAACGAGATGTTTTGACCGCCAAAGCCGAAACTGTTGCTCAGCGCTACGTCGCAACGATGTTCACGCGCGGCGTTGGGGACATAGTCCAAGTCGCAGTCGGGGTCAGGATTTTCGTAGTTTGTCGTGGGCGGCGCCATGTTATCGCGAATCGCCAGCAGGCAGATTATCAATTCGGTGGCGCCGGCGGCCGCGATCATGTGGCCCAGCATGCTTTTCGTGCTGGAGACGGGCAATTTGTACGCCCTTTCGCCAAACACCTGCTTGATGGCCAGCGTTTCCACCTTGTCGTTCACCGTGGTGCTGGTGCCGTGCGCGTTAATGTAGTCCACGTCGTCCGGCTTCAGTCCGGCGTCTTCGATCGCCAATTTCATGCAAGCGATGGCGCCGCGCCCTTCGGGATGGGTGTCGGTGATGCGGAAGGCGTCGGCCGTCGAGCCGTATCCGATGACTTCCCCGTGAATTTTCGCTCCTCTGGCTTGCGCGGATTCGAGACTTTCGAGCACCAACATGCTCGACCCTTCGCCGAGCACGAAACCGTCTCGCTCGCGGTCGAAGGGGCGCGAGGCGCGGGTAGGCTCGTCGTTGCGCGTGCTGATGGCCGTCAGAAGATTGAAGCCGGTCACGCCGAAGGGATGGATCATCGTATGCGCGCCGCCGGAAAGCATTACGTCGGCCTCGCCGCGGCGGATTATCTCGACCGCCTCGCCCAACGCCTGGCTGCTCGCCGCGCAGGCGGTCAGGCAGTTCATGTTCGGCCCCTGGGCATTGAACAGCGACGCCAGATGTCCGGCGGGCATGTTCGGCTCCTGCTCCAACTCGGCGATCGGATGCAGCGTCTCGAATCCCTTCTGAATGAACTTGGTCGTGTCGATCTTGCCGCTGCCCTCCTCCATGGCCGCGACCATCATTTCGGTGAACCGATTGAAGTCCTGCTGGCCTTCGCCGCATCCGGTGTAGACGCCGAATCGAGTGGGATCGATCCGGTCGAGGTCTAGCCCCGAGTCGGCCACGGCCTGCTTGGCCGCGCCGACGGCGAAGCGGGTATGGCGGCCTTGGTATTTCCAATCCTCGGGGTCTTCGCCGGCCTGGGAGATGTCCCAATCGCGGACTTCCGCCGCGATTTTCGTGGGAAACCCGCCGGCGTCGAAGATGCTGATGTATCCGACCCCCGACTCGCCGGCCAACAACCGCCGCCACATAGTATCAACGTCCGCCCCCAGCGGCGTAACGCACCCGATGCCGGTCACCACTACTCGTCGTCTCATGCGGCCAAATCCTTGCAGTACGGTGCAACTCAGAGGTCTATGGTGTAATTACGGCCGACTCGCACCACAAACGGAATGCGGTCAGGATAAGCCTTTCGTGCGGCTTGTATTGCCCAGAACCATACCAGCATTATATTATAACCCCCGGCGAGTGTGCCAAACAGTCACGCCCCCCCCTCGACGGCTTCGACCAACGGGGCCGGCGGTTGCAGCCGACTGCCGTCGGGGGCCACACCCACGTCGAACGCTCCCAATAGACGCATCATTTTCAGAAACGTGTCGGGATCAAAGAGGCTGCCGAGCCGGGGATCGTTGAGATGGGCAAAGACGATCTCCGCCTCGGCGTGGAGCCGGTCGCCCTTGTAACTGGTGGTCGAGACCATCGAGCCTTCATCGCGGACGTACTCGATTTTCGCCGTGTAGACCAACGTGTCGCCGGGCGTGGCGTCGCAATGAAACACGACCTTCGGCACCTTGGCCAACACCACCTTTTCCTGAAAATGCCCATGCTCGCAGACCAGCAGGCCGCCGGTCTGAGCCATCCCCTCGATCACCAGCGAGTGGGGGATCATGGGATAATACGGAAAATGGTCGTGCAGATGGTCTTCGGCAAGCGAGACGTTTTTTATCGCTTTGGCGTATTGCCCGCTGTGAAATTCAACGAACCGATCGATCCAATACCATCGCATAATAGTGATCAGCTTTCAGCGATCGGCTTTCAGCGATCGGACATCGGTAAAAACATCGGGCAGGAAACAACTTTACGAACAAACGCCCGCCGCCGATAGCCGACCACCGACAGCCGGGCGCCCTTAGTCGGTTACTTCGACCTTCCCTTCGACGAAACGGCACATGTCGGCCACGGTTAGGAGATTGCCGAAATCCTGCACGGCCGGATTTTTTGCGAAGTCGTCGAGATTGGCGAAAGGCATGCGCTTGCGAAGCTCGGCCAAACCCGCCTCGGTGACCTTGCCGTTTTGGATGTAATTGGAGTCGGTGAGTATGTCCTCGGGAAACAACTCGCCGCGCGGAATCTTGATGTCAAACGACTTTTCCAGACGGAAAACGATGTCCAAAAAATCGATCGACTCCGCGCCCAGGTCTCCGACCAGCGTGGCTTCGGGGGTGACTTCATCTTCGTCGACGCCGAGAGCGTCGACCAAGGCGGCTTGAATTTTCTGAAAGACTTCATCCTTCGTTGGCATTGAACGGAACCTCCTTACAGGCCGATTGTTGTGCCTCGTAGTTCGTGTGGCGCGAGTAACGCGCCGACACCTTCTGCGATATAAACGGTGCGTTTCACGCACCCTACAGTTCTACAATTCATCTCCGACATCAACGGTGCGTTTCAACGCACCCTACAAAAACCCAATTCCCAGTTCTTGAGTCCCCGCCCCCGGCCCCAAGCCGCCCGCCCCCAATCCGCGTCTCAATACCCACCCAAGCTCAAACCGCCGTCGACGCGGATCACTTGGCCGGTCAGGTATGACGACTCGTCGGCGCCGAGGAAAGCCGCCACCGCGGCAATCTCTTCCGGCTTGCCGATTCGCTTGATTGGGATCATTTTTTTTATTTGGTCCCCGGCGATGCCGCGGACCACTTGGCTCATGTCCGTTTCGATCATGCCCGGGGCTATGGCGTTTACCCGCACGTTTCGCGGCGCCAATTCCTTGGCCAAGGCCCGGGTAAGGCCGTTTATCCCGCCCTTGCTGGCGGCGTAGTTCACTTGTCCCCGGGAAGCGAATTCGGCGGCCGTGCTGGACAGATTCACGATGCTTCCGCGGCGGGCCATCATCATCGGCTGCGTGACGGCGTGGCAATAGTTGAACGTCCCGCCCAGGTTCGTCTCGATTACATCCCGCCACTGGTCGGCGGTCATCGCGCCGAGCAAGCCGTCCTTGACAATGCCGGCCGAATTGACGAGCACGTCGATCTTTTCCCATTCCTCGAACAGGGCATCGACCAATTCGTGCGCCCGGCGCAGGTCGCGGACGTCGGCCTGCAAGGCGCGGACCTCGCCGGGCGAGCCTTTTAATTCCTCGACCAGCGTTTCGGCGGCCTGTTGGTTGCTGTTGTAGATGAAGGCGATTCTCGCCCCTTCCGAAGCGAGCCGCGCCACGCAAGCCCGACCGATGCCGCGGCTGCCGCCGGTTACTATCGCCGTTTTTCCTTCAAATCGCATGAAATTATGATAGCTTATTCGCTTTTCGTGGTTTCGTACTGCGGTTGATAAAGCAACACCAGTTGCTCGCGAAGGTCGCGGCAAGTTGCTGCGTCGGTCTCGATGTGCAGCGGATTGGAATCGCCCAAATTGTAACGCGCCAAGGTCAGACGCGCGCCGACGGTCAATCGGCCGTTCACCGTGCCAACCCCTTTCAACCGCACCTCATTTGCGTCCATGCTGATGATGTCAACCTTGACGGTCAATGTTTGCCCCGGCTCGACAAACTGAGCGTATTTTACGTTGTTCGCCTGCTTCAACACCACAATGCTATGAGCGAAATCCTCGCTCACCCGAACCAACCACGCTCCCGCTTGGGTCAGGGCTTCGAGCATCAAGACGCCGGGCATGACGGGGAAATTGGGAAAATGATCGCCCAAATACTCCTCCGCCATCGTCAGCGACTTAATCGCCGTGATGCGAGAGCCTGGTTCCAGTTCGACGATGCGATCAATTAAGGAAAACCGCATGAGACATTCGGGAATACAATCGGCTTGGACAAACCATGCCCAAGTGGAAATATTTTTTTGGAAACGTTTGGAAGCGTAACTAACCTGCCTCGCGGTGAGGAATGCTTCACTATTTACCGTGCAACATATAAGTTCACCAGTATACCGCTAGGGGGATGCCTCCACAACTCCAGCCGAAAACAATAGCGGCGATTATACGTAAAGTCAATTCCGAAAGCAAGTTATCTCTACCGAAGCCCCTCCCTCGCCCCCCCCGCGGCGAGCATTATGCGTACTCGGAATATCATTGTCTGGCGAGAAATGTCGGCCGGTTCGCTCCCTCAGAACTCACCGGACGCGTTGCACAGTTTGACCAGCCGTACCGACTGCACGTGGAGTACTGACTCGACTCTCAGCAGCAAGTGATTTATACTATATCATACTATCGGCCAAATCTGGTTTGGTTGTGTGTGATTAAGTAAGAACGGCTGTGCTTGACCACGACTGCGCAGCTACAAGCAAATACACCTATTTTCACAGAGGAGTGTTGTGATGAAAAATGCCATTATTGCTATGACAACGGCTGTTGTCCTGGGCGGCTGGTTCGCTGGAGCGGCTTATGCCCAAAAAGGCATGGGGGATGCGGAAGGCGTAGCTCAGCAAACGGAGAAGCCGGAATGCGTCTCGCTAACCGGAAAAATCCTGGAAATTAAAACCGGACCGTGCAAGTCTGCTACCGGCCGCTCGCCGATTGGCACACATTTAATTTTGGAGAATTCTGACGAACAGAAATTGAATATCCATCTTGGGCCGGCGGATGCCTTGGCCGAGATCGTGAAAAATCTGACTATTGGCCAAGAAATTACCGTTAAGGCGTTTCGGACAGATAAGCATAAAGAACATCACTATGTCGCCGTATTGCTGACTTATGGCGAGACGACTATTGAACTGCGCGACGACAGTTTGCGGCCCGTGTGGGCACAGCAGCGCGGCTCGGGCCGAGGTCTCGGTTGGCACCGCGGCCGGATGCAAAGACGCGGCCGTTTCTAGTGTTCTGTCAATCCTGGGGTGACTTGTTCGTAGTACCGCATTTAGGCGGAAGTTCCGGCTAAAGCCAGGACTGCGAACATAAAGCACCCGTCAAGTCAACATCGACAAAGCACTCGTGAATCGAAATTGTCGCGGCTGCAAAGCGTTTAACAGCCGAGCGGCCTCTCTCCCGCCGTAAATGTTGCACCCGCCCTCAGCGAACGGTTGCCTTCTATCCGAACGGATCAACATTCGCCTCCGACAGCGGCGGGAACCGTTTCGACCGATCGGGCATCATTTGATACTAACGGGTTGCTCTACGTGACCACTGTAGTCGCTATGCCGAATAACATGCGGCATCGAAGTTGTTTTTAACAATAATAGATTTGTCTTTGGAACCCAAGCAAGCAGTACTAAGGCGTGGTTTTATGGCATTATGAGGTGGCATATTATGCGGTTAATCTCTATTTATTGCGAGTTTTTTGGAAAAATGACCGTTGAACAACATATTGTGTCTTGAAGGGTGTTGCATAATGACTTGACGGTTTGTAAAATATCTATATCCATTAGGGAAAGGATGCATACATGCCAAAACTAACCGCGATTCGCAAGCAAGCCCTCGATGATATTATGAAGGAAGCGATATTCGAGGCTACGGTTGCCGTACTTGGTCAGCATGGCGTGGAAGGGATGACTATGGATCGGGTGGCGACGGCGGCGGGCGTGGCCAAGGGGAGCTTGTACCGGTACTTTCGCGGCAAGCGCGCTTTGTTGGAGTTTGTTTTCGCGAAGACGATCGACCCAATATTTCAGAGTTTGGAAGAAATCGCGGCGGCGGATATGCCGGCTTTGGAAAAACTTGCGGAATTGCTCCGCAAACTGCTCGACAACATAGCCCAGCACGTGCAACTCCACAAGCTGCTCTTTAAGGATGAAAGCACGCATGGTATTTTACAGTCGTCGGAAAGACGTACAATCGAGGCCGCATGTCAGCGAATAGCGGAAATCTTCCGACAGGGGATTGAGGAAGGCGTTTTCCGACCTGCCGATCCGCTCATGCTGGCCGGCATGTATCTCGGCCTATGCCGGGGAGCGCTGCAAGCCCAGCCTGAACTCGAAGAGAGCAACCAGCGAGAAGACCTCCACCATTTGATTTTGGGCACGTTTCTGCACGGCGTCGCCACGGAAAAGACGCACTTTGGCTGACCGTGAAACGGCGGCGACTCGCAAAGCATTTTGGCAATCATTCGGAAAGCATTGTATATAGTCAAAAGTCAATCGGCTTCAAACAAAACATTGGAGCATATTTATGAATCGATGTTCATGGAACCAGTTAATCGCGGCGGCCGTGCTTGCCGGGGTGTTATTGACCGGCTGCAACGGCCATCAGGCAGCGCCGCCGCCCTCCATGCCGGAAGTGGCGGTGGTGACGATCGAACCTGAAAAGGTGGTATTGTCTTCGGAATTGCCGGGGCGGACGTCCGGCTATCTGGTCGCGGAAATCCGACCCCAAGTGAACGGTCTGCTTTTAAAGCGGCTTTTCAAGGAAGGTTCCGACGTAAAGGCGGGACAGGCACTCTATCAGATTGATCCCGCTCCATACGAGGCGGCTTTGGACAACGCCGTCGCAAACCAGCTTGCCGCTCGAAAAGCAGCCGACCGAGCGCGGGCGGCGCTGAATGCCAGCATCGCCGACCTCGCGCGGCACGAAGCGATATTGGCGCTCGCCAAGACAAACCTCCAGCGGTATGAAAAGTTGGTTAAAACACAAGCTGTTTCGGCCATGCAGCGCGATCAGGCCGCGGCCGATGTCGAGGTGGCCGACTCCGGCCTGCGGGTGGCCGAGGCCCAAGTGGAAAGCAACCGAGAAGCCGTGGGAGCGGCCGAGGCCGCCATCGCACAGGCGGATGCGGCTTTGGAAACCGCCAAAATCAACCTGGGTTACACCAAAATCACCGCCCCCATTTCGGGCCGAATCGGAAGATCGAACATCACCGAAGGGGCAATCGTAATGGCATATCAGGCCGTGCCGTTGGCGACTATTCAGCAACTCGATCCGATTTTCGTGGACGTGTCACAATCCACCTCGGAACTCAATCGGTTGAGACGCAGGCTGGCCAACGGCAGCCTGAGGGAAAATGGAACCGACAAGGTCAAAATAGTCCTGGAAGACGGCACGGCGTATCCTCACGAGGGATCGCTCAAGTTCCGCGACGTGACGGTGGATCCGACCACGGGGTCGGTCATTTTGCGAATCGTGGTTCCCAATCCCGATGCGGTGCTGCTGCCCGGCATGTTCGTTCGGGCGATTGTCGACGAGGGCGTGCATGACCGCGCGATTTTAGTGCCGCAGCAGGCGGTGTTGCGCGACCCAAAAGGAAATCCCTACGCATTGGTCGTGGAAGCCGAGAATAAGGTCAACCATCGCCCGCTGACAACCGATCGCGCCATCGGCGACAAATGGCTTGTTTCGTCGGGTTTAGCGCCGGGCGATCGAGTGATCGTCGAGGGTCTGCAAATAGCCCAACGTCTTCCTCCCGGAACGCCGGTAAAGACCGTGCCGTTTGGCGCCGAGCGGATGAGCGCGGCCAAGCCCGACGGCAAAACCCGCCCTGACACACAATCGAGATGACGGAGACCCGCGGTGTTATCAAAATTCTTTCTCGATCGACCGGTCTTTGCCTGGGTGCTGGCCATCATTACGATGCTGGGCGGTTTGCTGGCGATCTACAATTTGCCGGTTTCGCAGTATCCGCCGATAGCTCCGCCGTCGATCGCAATCGACGCGATGTATCCCGGAGCTTCGGCGAAGACGGTCGAGGACAGCGTGACGCAGATCATCGAGCAGAAGATGACCGGCTTCGACAACATGCTGTACATGTCGGCGACCAGCGACTCCGCCGGCTCGTCGCGAATCGAGTTGACCTTCACGCCGGGAACCGACCCGGATCTGGCATGGTCGCAGGTGCAGAACAAACTGCAATTGGCGATGGCCAGTCTGCCCGAGGTCATTCAGCGCCAGGGCGTCAAGGTCAGCAAGTCCACCAGAAATTATTTGATGATGGTGGGGTTGATTTCCGAAGACGGCAGCATGGACGGCAACGACTTGCGCGACTACGTCGTGTCGAACATCGAGAAGGTGTTGGCCCGGGTTCCCGGCGTGGGCGAGGTCGAGGCCATGGGTTCGGCGTATGCGATGCGGGTGTGGCTCAACCCGGAAAAACTGACCGACTACGGGCTGACTGTGGCGGATGTGATCGCGACTCTGCGGATGTACAACGTGGAGGTTTCGGCGGGCCAATTCGGCGGCAATCCGGCCGTCGAAGGGCAGCGGTTGAACGCTTCGATCATCGTGCAGAACCTGCTGCAAACGCCGGATGAGTTCGCCTCCATTCCCATCCGCACCAATACAGACGGATCGGTGGTCCGCGTAAAGGACGTGGGCCGGACGGAGTTGGGGACCGAGTTCTACGGCGTAGAGCCGCATTTCAACGACAAGCCTTCCGCGATGCTCGCCGTCCGCCAGGCGCCCGGCGCAAACGCCCTGGACACGGCCAATGCCGTGAAAACGGCGATGGAAGAGTTGAGCCGCTATTTTCCACCCGGGATGAAGGTGATTTACCCTTATGAAACAACCCCATTCGTGGAAGTGGCTATTCGAGACGTGGTTCGCACCCTGTGCGAAGCCATCGTGCTGGTCTTCCTGATTATGTACCTATTCATGGGTAACATTCGGGCCACGTTGATCCCCACTATCGCCGTGCCGGTGGTGATCTTGGGAACGTTCGGCATTCTTGGGCTGTTCGGCTTCTCGATCAACATGCTGACTATGTTCGGAATGGTGTTGGCCATTGGCCTGCTGGTCGACGACGCCATCGTGGTGGTCGAAAACGTGGAACGCATCATGAGCGAGGAAGGACTTCCGCCACGCGAGGCCACGGCCAAGTCGATGAACCAGATCACCAGCGCTCTGATCGGCATCGGCATGGTGCTCTCGGCCGTGTTCGGACCGATGGCGTTCATGG
>Ga0123335_1008512_pt1 | contig 10975 bp, 12 predicted proteins | sample BiotimSIPDNA_2_FD_89707 | JGI IMG/M metagenome (GOLD analysis project Ga0123335, IMG submission 89707) | Anaerobic biogas reactor microbial communites from Washington, USA - Biogas_R2 time_0 SIP DNA | ecosystem: Engineered > Bioreactor > Anaerobic > Unclassified | place: Washington, USA... | reverse complement strand
GCAGAGAGTTGATGGGCATTTTTATTGTTCCCATAGTTTTTGTTTTATTACCTGTAATGCAATCTGTAGGAATTGTAAATCAGGGTGCACCATCAGAAGTAAACTTTATGTTTCTAGTTATGACTTTTCTGTTTCCATGTAGTATAATGTCCATGTCTTTAGGTAACATGCTTATTGGTGAAGAAGGCGAAGCGGTATGGAGGATTTTTGTATCTCCGATAACAGCGAAAAATTTAGTTAAAAGCAAATATGTTTTCCTAGTTTTCTTTGGGATAGTAACATTGTTGGTGACTAATATTATAGGTAACCTAATTTACCAACCTTCAACTGCACTTATGATAGTTGGTTTTCTAGAAGGTCTCTTTTTGATTTTTGCTTTAGGTTCAATTGCTTTATCAATAGGTTTTAAGGGCGCTGATTTCTCAGTTAGCCATAGGCCGCGAATGATACGGCCAACTTGGTCATATATTAGTTTAGCTGCATGCGGTATAGCAGCTTTAGGCGTTTTGTCGCCTTTGCTACCTTTCGCTTTTACACTAATCACGTCACCGGGACCTATCAGTTTGAATATTCCAATAAATGATTTAGCGATTCCAGTGGTAATCAGTGCCGTAATAGCTGTAGTAATAACTATAGTGTTCTATAGAATAAATGTAAAAATGGCCCAAGATTTAATCACAAAAGCCGAAATATAGGGTAAACCAATACAGTCTTACAAAAATCAGGTAACAATGTAAGCAACATACAATCTGAAATATTTTTTTTATTTGGACAATCAATTTTTATTCAAAGAAAGCACATAGATTATAGAAGACACATGAAACAATTAGGATTAACTAGCCCTGCATTTGGGAATAATGAAGTAATACCCATAAAATACACTGGAGATGGAGACGACATCAATCCACCATTTCTTGTTGAGGGTATACCTGAAGAAGCAAAAAGTCTCGCATTAATTTTTGATGACCCAGATGCTGTAGGCGGAACATATGACCATTGGATAGTATGGGATATTCCAGCCTCTACTAATGAAATAAAGGAAAACTCGGTTCCAGGCACTGAAGGACTCAACAGTGGACACGAAATAGGTTATACTGGACCATATCCGCCTCCGGGTAAAGTTCACAGATACACTTTCAGGATTTACGCTTTAGATACTAAACTGGGGTTAAACCAAAAATCAACTAAAAAAAACCTTCAAGAAGCTATGAAAAATCATATTCTTGCTGAAGGAAAACTAATTGGTTTATTTAACAGATAAACCAACATCTAATTTTTTGTTTTTGCACATAAAATGAGTTAAGTTTTAATTTAAGACTCTACCTTAGGGTTAAAATTCTGTTGAAAATGTTTGTTTTTGCTTTCCAGTTACTTATTTAATTCAGGTTACTTAAGAAAAAATGGTTTAGCGTTTTCTGGTTTTATTTGGTTTACTTCTATTTTTTGTTGGTTTAGGTCTAAGCATAGCTTCTGCCTTTTTTAGATCCGTTGGTGTATTTACCGTGAAAAATGACTTAAAATCTGAATCCAACTGCTTAAACACAATTGAAGAAATGTAACGTATTCCTCGCAATTCATCTAGAACCGAGTACATGTCAAATGTGTCTTGAGATAAACTTGTTCTGATAGCAGCTATTAACTGTTCAGTATTATAGACAGCGAAAAATGCTTCAGCGGACATGTCTGGCTTACGTGGAATTACAGCGTTTTTGCCTATAGATAATTCAAAGAGTAAAGAAATAATGTCTTTTGAGATAAAAGGAGCATTGGAGGGCAAAACTATGGTGTATTCGCCTTGAATTGTTTCTAAACCAGCTAAAAAGGAAGAAGTGAAACTTGTGGAGTTTTTATCGAATATTATTTGGAAGTTGGGTTTAACAACTTTTGAGTATAACTTGGCGTTTTCTTCTGAGTCCGTTACGATTACAATTTCGTCAACAAAAGGGTTAACAGCGTCAATGACATGATTGATTAAGTGTTTACCAGCTATCTCGAAATTAGACTTGGCTGCGTTTGTTTTAGGATAAATATTCGTTAATATTAATGCTGATTTTTTCAAATAACTTAAACCTCAATTTTATGTTAGTAAAAGTGAAACTGTAACAAAGTAAAAAATTAGGTGATGTCGTTGTTTTCTATTTTTTTAGCCATTTCAAATAGAATCTTTGTGAATGGGTGGTCTGGTTTATCTTGAGCAAAGATTAATGTTCCGCCTGCCCTCAATACGTCACAATAGCAGGGAATTAATCCAAACATTGGAACTTGGTATTCAGTATTGATTTTGGTTTCTATTTCTTTCTTTTTAGCTGTTAATGAAGGCTCAAGAATTTTGTTGAATATTAAACCAGTTTTCTTTTCAAATAGGTTATAGAGTTCAGTTATCATACGTTTAGTGCCGTCTATGTCTGAACGGTCACCTGTTGTGGTTACTGCAACAAAGTCAGATGCTACTATTGCGTTAATTGATGAATATTGCAGTCCTGGACTTGTGTCAAAGATTAAGTAGTCAAATCCTTTATCTCGAAGTAAACTTTCCCTGAGAGCTAAGAGTCTGCCTAGAGCACGCATTTCCCATTTTCGGTCTTTGGAGGATATGTCTCGAATTGCGTCTGTAGCTGGATTAGCAAAACACGCATAAAGTCTGCCTTGACCGGGTACTCTGTCGCTTAAATCCACAATTGCTTTATCAATTTCGCAGTTGTTGTTTAAGTAGTCGTTAAGCCAGCATTCAGCGGGTTTAGCTTTAAGAAGAGCAAACAAGCTGGGTGCTCTAAAATCAAGATCAAATAGGCATACTTTTTTGCCGTTTTTAGCTAAGGTCGCAGCTAAATTGATTGACATTAATGTTTTTCCGGTTCCACCTTTGTAGGAGTGGACAGCTATTACTTCAGTCATCAGAATCAACCCAAACTATCTATCTACGTAGAAATAGGCTTTTCGACCTTCACGTTCCTTTTTAACGTAACCCATAGTTACAAGTTGATTAAGATATGCGCTTTCCACTGCTCTTGCGCGTTGTGTTTTTTCAGAGATTTCTTCAGCAGTTGCTTTTTTGCTTCTGCATAGGGTCATTGCTGTTTTTCGCAGGTGATCTGGCATGGACAATAGAGTCATAACGTCCAGTGAGACATCTGGTAAAGCTGAAGTATTTTGTTGAGTGTTTGCTCCGAGGCTTTTTTGAAGTTCAATCATTACTTCCATTTTTTCGTTAAGTTTCTCGAGGGTTTCCTCTATTTTTTCTAGGATGTTTAGAGGTTTTTTGTTTGAAATGTCATTTTTTATCATGTTTTGGGTCCTCGAGACAATTTTTAAGTGTACTATTGTTGGATACTTAAACACTACAGCTTTTATTAAGTCTTGCGATACATAAATATGAATTCTTAATCAACAAAAAAAGCTAAAAAATAGCTATTTAACAGGTTTTGGCATTAAAATAAAAGAGAAAATATTTTTTTAAATTTATAGGAACTAGTAGAGAAGAGGCGCTTGATTCCTTGATTCCTCTACTATCGGCAATACTTCTTTTAACTCCTTGAAGTATTTAAGAACCGTAATTCCTCTTTGTGTTACTGCAAAAACTAAACGACGTTTACCAATAGTACGTTCTTCAACTAAACCCTGCTTCAAAAGAAATTCCAAATATTCTTTTAGAACACTACAGTTAACGTTTGCTTTATACATGACATGAGTTAATTTCAAAGGTCCCCGTTGCGCAAGAACCGACAGTATGTCAACATACATTTCAAGCTTCGAACGACGCACTGTTTTATTCCTCTGATACATAACAGTCTCTGTTTAGTTATAAATCATTTATGGATTACTAATCAGTATTTTTCAGAAAACTTGATGTTTAAATTAATTATCGGTTTTGGCAACAACGGAATTAAATATTGTCAATCTATTTTCAAAGGCCGTGACCATGTCGTCCAACAAGATGCAACGTAATTCATCAGGTAGTTTACTGATTTCTTCATCGAAAACATCAGCTAACTTTGCCTCTAACTCTTTTCTATTTTTATCAACTGTTTGCTTCATGCGTTTCCACCCTTCAGTCGTTACTCACCCATAAAGAGCAGAAGCCGTATAACTGACTTATGAAAACATCATCTTAATCGATAATTAATAGCTAAAAACATAATCAAATCACAGAATTCCCGATACAGAGCAGTACTAACTATTTGTGTAACAGCAAATATTCAATTACACCTCAAGATATAGGTAAAAAAGTGTATTTTGGAGTTTTTTGTTCTTAATCTATATTGGTGTTACATCATTCTTTAATTGGTTATCCATCATTTAATGTATTTAGTATTAATATGCAAATAAAGATGTTTAATATACTGTGAGGGTTAAGCAAAACTTATGGATGGGCCGCAAGACAAATATTTTGAATCGGTAGTAATCGATTCATCTTCTAAGAAGCCTATCGATAAAGAATATTTGCTTAACTTACTAAAATTCCATAATATAGATACTTCAATTGTTGAAAGCGCTCAAATAAAAATAGAAGATGTTATACCTTATATACATAAAGCCAAGATAAAACTTCCCGAAGCCTTCTACAAGGACCTAGCGTTAAAAGTAAATATGTCTTTCGTAGACAATTCAAGAGTCACAGAAATATATCAAAAAGAAGATAGAAGTAAACTTATCTCAATACTTCCATACCCCATTATAAGTAAATACAAAGTTATACCCCTAGAAATTAATGGATCAATCGTAGACTTAGCAATTGATAACCCCTTGGATTATCGTGTTTTGATGACAATTAGGTATCTGTTTCCAGCTTGGAACATAAATTTAACAGTGGTATCCTCGGAATCAATTGATTGGGCAATAGATAAAATTTACAGAGAAATACACAAAAAGAATGCTATGGTTGACCTATATAATCGAACTCCCGATCAATCTGCTTACCGTACACTTTATCCAAACCAAAAATACTTCATCATAGGTATACTTTTGGCAATTACTATTTCATCAATAATTGATTCGGCAGTCACTTTCATGATCCTTTTTGCTATAATTAGTGTCGGGTATTTTATCGTTAATCCGATAAAGATATTCATTTCTATTATGGGCTTCAAAGGAAGCAGAGGAACTACCAAGATTACAGCTGGTGAAATTTTGTGGACAAGAGACGAGGACTTGCCAGTATATACTATCTTGATTCCTGTCTTTCGTGAAGCAAGTGTATTAGCTCAAAACTTGCTTAATATGTATAAATTAGATTATCCTAGAGATAAACTTGATATCAAGATTCTAATGGAAGAAAAAGATATCGAAACCATAAATGAAGCTAAACTCTTAGGTTTATTTGGATCACCTACAAAGATGGCTGAAGGAATTCCCAAAGAGGAATATAGACAATTTTTGAAACTTTTTGATCCAGTAATAATACCAAACGCAGAAGTAACCACTAAACCACGCGCCTGCAATTATGGGTTATTACGCGCCAAAGGTGAACTTTGTGTAATTTATGATGCTGAAGATAAACCTGACCCTAATCAGCTGAAAAAAGCAGCAATTGTTTTTCTCCGCTCACCAGAAGAAGTTGTGTGTCTGCAATCAAAACTTGGTATTTATAACGCTGATGAGAACATACTGACAAAGTGGTTTTCAATTGAATACTCCCACTGGTTTGAATTCTATTTACAAGGATTAGATTGGATAGATGCTCCAATACCATTGGGAGGGACTAGTAATCATTTTCGAAAAAAAAGTCTCGATGAATTAGGTCGATGGGACCCATACAACGTAACTGAAGACGCTGATCTGGGAATTAGACTATCACGAAAGAAAATGAAAACACAGATGATAAACACATACACATATGAAGAAGCAACTTCAACTGTGAAAAGTTACGTAGTTCAGAGATCTCGTTGGTATAAAGGGTACCTTCAAACATACCTAGTTCACATGCGATATCCTAGAAAACTCTTTAAGGATTTGGGAGCAAACAAGTTTCTCAAATTGCAGTTGACCTTCGGAACTACAGTTTTTATTCCCTTGATAAACCCAATACTCTGGTTGTTACTTGGTTTAACTATTATTTTACCAACATCATTTGGGTGGCTAATTCCAACATATCTCCAGCCCATATGCCTCTTCAACCTATTAGTAGGGAATCTTTCATATCTGTTAATTTACGTAATTGCCTGTGTGAAATTGAAAAATTACCGCTATATACCCTATGCTCTAGCGATGCCAATATCTTGGGTACTTTTAAGTTACGCAGCTTATCGAGGTCTAATCCAACTCATACGTAATCCATTCTACTGGGACAAAACAACGCATGGAGTATCAAAAATTATAAAGCAAAAAAACATTCAGTAGCATTTAGCCTCGATACTATGCCATACCTTCTTTTTTATAAAAGTGAACAATCCCCGGCTCTCTCAAAAGAAAAAAATAAAGTACAGAAACATGAAAAATAGATGTTTTTGGGTTAGTTAATGGGGATTTCGACAGCGACAATTAAGACCAAACTAGACTACAACCGCATACACACGGATTCCAATTAGACTACGACCATTTAGAATTTATCTAGGTCAATGCTAAAGCGTCTTTTTGATAGACTACACTGAGTGTTGTGTGTTTTTTGGTTAAGTAAAAAATGGTTGAAAAACTTTGAATCAGAATAATTTTAAAGTGCGGTAACCGGGATTTGAACCCGGGTCCTAGACTTGGCAAGCCTATGTACTAACCAAGCTGTACTATTACCGCGTTACATGCTTTCTGGATGAGTTAGCACCTTTTGGTGATGTTTTACATTTTTTGGGTGCTTTTATGTCGGTGATAGTCGCGAGTGACGTTAAATAGTTTTTCGGTCACATCAACCGCATCTCATTAGAGTTGAAGCTGAAAAATGCTCTAGTTTCACATATAAGCGCTCATCATGTTTAGAGCCGGTTCTAAAATATTGAAATCCATAGCTGGCTAGCTTTGTTTCTTGTTCTCTAATTGTAGAATTTATTGTCCTGTTTATTGAAGATCTAAAGTTACTCATCAGAATCTAATGTGTAAACATTTCCCGCATTTTTTTTAAAAACAAATTTATATAGAGTTATTATTTATTTTTTAGTTAATTGTGGAGGTATAAATATTGAATAAGAAGCCCTTCACTCTGCTTGCTGTTTTGTTTTATTCAATTTCTTTATCAGCGACACCTTTTGTTGCATGTGTTGAATATGGACAAGTTAGCATCGATTCAAAAACTTTCAACCACTATTACTGCTATACACACGAGAATTCACATAAAGGCATTCCAACTCCAAACCAATACGATACAGCACACATAACAGCAGTTTTCAACAACCACGCTTACCAGAACAAAATAATTCAAGCTAGACTTTTCAAATATGCATGGTGTACAGAAGACGGTTTAACTGCACTTTGCAGTATAGGCGAGTGCTGGATTGATGAGGGTACACAATTTTTTAGTGTTGGATATGAACCTGTTTTCAGTTTCAAACATTACCTTGACTTTTCAGGAATAGTCTGGCCCGCTGACCCTGAAGACATCGTTGATCATTGTGGAACATCGTTTGGGAATGTGGAATGGAACATTTGCTATCGAGTTAACTGGTGGTATAGTAATGAAGGCTACTTCTGGTATGAGATAGGCTGGTCCGACGAAGTCCCAGGCTATAAAGTTTGGACAAGCCACGACGAGATGGAGCCAGAAGCACATAACTACATAATATGTTCCTGCTGCACACATTATCCAGTACACCTTGAATGGTCAGAAACATGGAAGTCTGCAAACATAACCAACATTGCAGGCGGAGTTGGGCGTGTACCAAATAGAAGTTTTGTTCAGCTAAAAACATACAGCAGAGGATCTGTAGCAAGATTAGTTTATGATTTATCATCCCTAGACAGTGGAGATGTTTGGGTTTATGGTGATTCTTCTGCTTCGCCGTTTTCGCGGTTACTTGTTTACTGTTCCAATGACAACAATTCCTGGAGGCTTGCAAGCGATCAACTGATCCGTAACAGCGGCAACAGGTGGATTAACTGTGGAGACCCCGAAATTGATTATCGATACGTCATGTTTCTTGCATATAACTCAGGAATACCCAGCTGGATATCCATTGACGCAGTTAACACAGGCAACCACTACTAAATTAAAAGCTACTACGATTAGTAAAGAGCAGGTTTGATTGTTATTATTTTTGTTGAAAAGCTAAAAATAATAACATTCAATAAAGAATTAAAAGATGACAACTTTAGTTAAAACTTGAACATGTAAAAACCGTATTTTTAAGTCAATATTTATATCCATTAATTTCTTTTAAAGGTTAAAGCTGTAGGTGGCTGTTTTGTCAACGTTTGAGTTTGCATTGGTTGCCATTTCGTCAATTGTTGCAATCATGAATCCAATTAGCACTGCTGCAATATTTCTGTCACTTACAGGAGGAGAAAAACCTGAAAATAACAAAAAAATAGCTTCCAAAGTAGCTAAATTAGGATTTGTTATTTTGGGATTTTTCGCTTTAACTGGCACTCTCCTATTCCAAGTGTTCAGCATCGAGATGTATGCTTTCCAAATTGCAGGAGGAATACTTTTAGTTACAATTGCATTAAAAATGCTTTCACCATCAGACGGCTTTTCAGCTAACGGCAAAGGAGACATATCAATCATACCGTTAACATTTCCTCTTACTGCAGGTCCAGGAACAATAACAACAACTATCCTAGTGTTTTCACAGGCAACTAACATTTTTGAGACCGTTTTTGTCTTTTTAGCAATAGGCGTAGGAGTTATTTTATCCTATTTAGGAATGGTTTATGGCTACAAATTGTTTAATCTGCTTGGTAAAACTGGAATTCAAGTTGCAACTTCATTGATGGCCATAATTGTTTTGGCTATAGCAATACAATTCATTATTTCAGGCATAATCGCAGTTGCGCCTCATTTACCTATAACTTAAGTTTTTTAATAAAAGATGACACATAAGAAGGCAGTTTTTATAATATTGAATGTGACTGAAATAAAGACACACAAAATTGTTCCAAATAGCACATTCTTGTTTCATATTGTAACATAAATGTCGCAATATTTAATAACAGAAACGAAGCCTTAAGATGTAAACATAAAGGAGGAACAAACAATAAAACAAACACACACTAACACCCACAACATGACAGATCAAGTCTCATGTCCAGACTGCGACTGCAAACTAAACGTTCCTCAAGACATAGAAAACGGGGAAATAATTAGTTGCCCATGTTGTGGGCTTGAACTTGAAGTAAAAATAAGTCAAGGAGGGGGATTAGTAAGTCTTCAAGAATTGACTATAGAAGGCGAAGACTGGGGAGAATAAGAGCGCGATTCCAAAAAATCCTCCCAGTTTTTTCCACCACAAATTTTTCTATTTCCGCACTTTTTTTTAAAAAATCTGAAATCGAATAACAACAGGGTTCATAGTAATCGATTGCATCTACCCTACGCCTAATCTTTTTTGTAAAGAGTCAAATTAACTTAAACTATGCTGTTTTTAAAGTTAGAATACGCTCTGTAGAAAACCGCCTTTTTTGGTAATCCGATGCTTTCAAAATTTTTTAGACGGCAAAATTGAATCTGGGCAGTTTTCTGTAATATTTATTATAAATTCATAAAAGCTAAAGCTTAATTGTTCCGATTCAATATATACATGTATAAAAAAGGGAGATAAAAATGAGAATTAAAAGCTTAATGAAAAACAAGAAAGCCTTCTCAGCAATAATAGCAGCCCTAATTCTTATGCTTATAGCAGTCGCAGCAGGAGTAGTAGTCTACGCATACGTGATGGGATGGATAGGTGGAGTACAAACAAACCCACCAGGACAAGGAATAATAACAATAGACTCAGTTTCAAATGATTTAGAAACAGTCTATGTTCGGAATGCTGGAACAATACCTGTTACATTGTCGGCAGTTTATATTGATGGTATACAAGTACTTGATGATACGTATATAGATGTAGGTGAGGTAGTAGAAATAGATATCAGCAGCGAAACTCCCACAGAAAGTGGGTCTTATGTTATTAAAGTTGTTTGCACTGACGGAACAACAGTTAGCACAACAGCAGTTCTAACAATAGAAGATTAGAGTTGAAAAATTAGCTTTGTAAGGCTTAACAACCTCTTTTTATTTTATATAATAAATTTAGTTTGGAGTTGAGATACTGAAAAGATTCCTGCAATGTAAAAGAGGAGTATCCGAGATTATTGGTTCCTTAGTTATTATTTTGATTGTTACTATTGCAGGTGTAGCTGTTTACGCTTACAGTCTTAACGCGATTTCAGTGTCTAGTAGCGAACTGAATCAGCAGACCCAAGTTTATAGTGAGTTAGCTCAAGAGAGATTTGAGGTCATCAGGGTCTGGAATAACGATTTGCATTTTAATGTGACGGTTCTTAATTTTGGCAAAACAGATTTTGCTGTTGACGCTGTTTATGTTAATAGTGTTTTAGTGCAGCAGTATATCAGCGGCAGGGGCAAAACGGTCGGGGTTGGGGAACTTGTCACGGTAGAGTTTAATTCGCCAATAACGTTTTCTTCTGGTGACGTACTTAGGATTCTTGTGGTTAGTGAGAGGGGGGGTAGAAACACTGTTCTTTTCCAGGTTTAGGCGTTCAAAGAAGGGTGTGGGTTCTGTTGTTGGAGCGGTGTTTGTTATTTTGATTATTCTGTCTGGTTTTGTCTTCTACCAGATTGCTCTGTTGACGATGAATAATTATAACAGAGTTACTGACGAGATGAATCAGGCAGACTGGAGAAGAGCCAACGAAGAATTAACTATTCTTGGTGCTCATGTTACTAGCAGCAACTATTTGGATGTAACAGTCAAAAATACGGGCAGTGTCCAGTCAGTTATAGAGTGGATAGGTATATTTGATCAGTCAATTTCGCCTGAAGGGCAACAGTTTTTCAGCGCTAACATACCAGTTCCAATTGGCGAAAATCGAACATTTAATTCGGGTCAAG
>Ga0123335_1008509_pt1 | contig 10977 bp, 3 predicted proteins | sample BiotimSIPDNA_2_FD_89707 | JGI IMG/M metagenome (GOLD analysis project Ga0123335, IMG submission 89707) | Anaerobic biogas reactor microbial communites from Washington, USA - Biogas_R2 time_0 SIP DNA | ecosystem: Engineered > Bioreactor > Anaerobic > Unclassified | place: Washington, USA... | reverse complement strand
CTAACCCGTGAATCATAATTGAATAAAAATTAACTGACTGATTCACACCATGAATTAAACCTAATAAAGATGTTTGGAAAGCTGATCTGATTTTCAGTTTTTTTCATATCGTTGCCCCCCAAAAACAGTAGGAAAAAACTTTTCTCCAATTTTTAAGTTTTCATTTTTTTACCTGGCAACCGTAAACTTCCTTGTCAGGGTTGCATTGCCTTGATGGAATTGGAGGAGGTAAAGGCCGTTGTCGAGGTTTGAGATGTCAATGCGCTGGCCCGGGTCGAGGTTGGGGATCTCGAGGAGCATGTTTCCTGTGATGGAGAAGATGCGCACGGTGTTCCGTCCATTTTGTCCGGAGTAGTTCACCTCGATGTGGTCTTTGGCTGGATTGGGATAGACGTGAAGGGTGCGACCGCTGAGAAGAGGCGATTCCAATGAAGTGGCAGGTTCTAGTTCGACGACGAGAGTGAGGTCATCGTTTTTGGCCACCACACTACCCTCAAAGGGTTTGTAACCACTGCGTTCAATGAGGTAGTCGTATGTGCCTGGTGCCAGTTCTTCAAAGACATAAGTTCCCGGCTCGTAGGCTTCACCATTGAAGAGAATGGTGGCGTTGGGCAGGGGCTGTCCGCTAGCCAGGACTTCGAAGGTCAGGGTAGGCAGGCTGACTTCAATATTTTCGATATAGACCAGGTAAGTGCGGTCGGGGCCCTCAAAGGGGGTCACGGTATAAGGTACAGGCATGCTGAAATCCATGGCCTGTCCAGTGAGGGGCAGGATTTGTGCATAGGCTGAAGGGGTGATGGTAGGCACCAGGTAGTTGATGCGGGTGCCGACAGGAACTTGAACCAGAATTGTGTTGTCATTGTGATCGATGATGCCACGCAGGGGAGCATCAAGAATTTCGTTGTGTTCAGGTTCGAAGGCGAAAGCTTCGATGTAGTCGCCGGGAGTCCAGAAAGCATCCAGCTTTACCTCCCCCAGGCTGGGGTTGTCGTTTTTGCCGATAACATAGGTTGAGGCCTCTGCGGGGTCGTCAGTGCCCCAGAAGTTGAATTGCGCCTGTATGTCGTTTGGTGTATTGTTGTAAAGGCCGTAGATGGTATTTGTATTCCCATTACCTTCAATGATGTTGTATCCGCTGCGTATGGGGCCTTGTCCGCGTTGGGGGCTGCCCAGGTTGGGGTGGGCGTTGCCCTGTATTGTGACGCCCCAGAGGTTGCCCCGAATGATGTTATTGAGCACTAGGGCTTGATTTGTATTGAGCGTGCCGTAGAAGTTCAAGCCACTGCCCCCTTGCTGTGGGTCGTTCTGGATGTTGTTGTTGAGGAGGTGGTTGCCCTTGACAATTGAACTTATATTGTTGCCCATCTGGGCATACCCGTAACGATTGTCATAAATGCGGTTGTCTTGAACCAGAGCACGAGTCTGGCCAACCCCTAGGAGGTTGGATATTGCGATGCCACCTGCCATGGGGTAGAGGCCTTCTATAGTATTTCCCACGATACGCAGGGTGTCTTCGGCACCTGGACCCATATTGATTTGGGGGCGGTTGGTGTTGGCCGTGACGTTGTGTGTCAAGTGGTTAAAGAGAATCTGGGGAGAACATGTGGTGCTGGCGCCGCTGGCAATGGCTGAACCCGCATTCTCCACAAAACGGTTATAGCGAATAATTGGGCTGGAATTCGAGAGGTTGATGGCTGCGCTGTTCTGTTCCATGGTGTTGTAACGGAAGACGCAGTCCTCAATGAGCATTTGGGTCTCGGTGAGCTGCACCCCTCCACTGTATTCCACAATGGTGTTGCGCAGAATGGAGGCTGAGGACCGGATGAAATGGAAGCCTAGGAAGGGCCTGTCGGGGTCCTGGGCGGTAAAAATTGCCTCAATGGGAGGGTTGCTTTCGAAGGTTCCACGGAAGGTGAGCATGCGGCCTCCTGCCACTTTGACGGTTAGGTCGGTGGTGATGACCAGCTTGTCGGTATTCGAAATAGTCAGGTTATGGTTGACCAGGTAAATCCCGTTCTCGCGTGTGACCACGCCTTCGCTGAGGCTAACCAAATCATCGAAGGTATAGGTGGCCCCTGTGCCAGGACTCACATATTGCCCATAGGACAGCAGAGAGAAGGTCAGTAAGCTCAGTATCGTAAAAATTCGATTCATATTGTGTATTTTGGTTCATAAAAGTCCGGAGTACAGTGTTTAATGTATATGGATTTAGGGGCCTGATAAATCAAAAATAAATAAACCGTAAATCCTTAATTTGAAATTAAAAAGCTTTCCTTTCTCTTTGTTCTCAAACCTTCATTTTTCATTCTTCTTTTTAATTTATTATACGCAATTACCAATCCACGGGTTTCCTGCTAACGGGCATGGTCATACAGCGTGCACCACCGCCCCCGCGAGGCAATTCGGAGCCGTCAATAGTAATGACGTATTTCTGGTAGTCATCGACCTTGATCTTGCATTTCACCAGGTCATTGGCCTTGAATATCTCGTAGCCATTGTTGTTGAGGGCTTCGAGGGTCTTGGTGTTACGGGCGTATCCGATAATCTTTCCTGGGGCTACTGCGAAGAAGTTGGCTCCACTATGCCACTGCTCGCGTTCCTGTTGCCAGCGGTCGTCGGGACCGCCGCATAACACAGGCTTAAGGTCCATGCCCAACTTCCTTAGTGCCTGGGGCAGGTTCTCTTCCTCGCGGATAAACTTCACTTGTCCTCCTTCGAGGTAGATATGGACAGTAAGGTATTTGTTCATCTTCATGATCACAGGCTCATAGATCATGCACTGGTCGCGGTCGAGTAAGGTAAACACCATGTCGAGGTGTATAAACGACTCAGGGGTAAGTGGAATCTCTTGCACGATGATATGTTGTTTTTCTTTTTTGTTTTTTAGTTGCTGTATGATGAAGTCGATTCCCTGGCTGGAAGTCCTAGACCCGATGCCACACAAAAGGATGTCGTCACGGGCGATGAGCACATCCCCGCCTTCGATAGCAATGCCCTGCATGCTACTGTTGTGAGGGTTGATGGTTTTGGTGCTGAAGGCAGGGTGAAAGTCAAAGATGGCTTCCATGATAAAAGACTCGCGCAAGCGGATAGGGGAGGCCATGCTGCCCACCAAAACATTGTCGTATATGGAGATGGCGGCATCACGGGTGAAAAAAAAGTTGTGCAAAGGCCGCAGCGAGAAGCGTTCTTTACTGAGGAAGTTGGTGAGGCTGTCATTGATGAGGGGTACGCCTTCAATGAAGGCAGATGTCAGGTTGTTTTCATCCATTGTCATCAAGTGCTCGCCGATGCAGCCAGAAGTCTCGTTACGGCAGACTTTATTCACCAGACTTTCTTTGACTTTCTCATTGCGCAGGATCTCGCGCAACAGGTCCTTAACTTCAAACACCTGGGTATGAAGCTTCAGTACGCTCTTAAACTGGTTATACTCTTTGGTGGCCACGCCCAGGTTGAGGATGTCGCTATACAGCGCCCGTTCCGCGTTCTCCGGGGTCATGTTCTCAACTTCAGGACCAGGGGTGTGAATCACCACTCCTTCAAGGACTCCAATCTCTGAGTTGATCTGGATGGGTAAATTAACCTGCATGACTTTGATTTTTTTAACGCATTGATTATTACGGGTGCAAAATTAGCAATTTAATCCTAGCGAACCAGCGTGACGTCACCGACCAGGTTAAGTGGGGTGCCATTGGGGCATACCCCAGAGAATTTCCAGACGAAGACGTCTGTGGTTCCAAGGCGGCCGCGATAGTAACCATCCCATCCGGTATAGGGGTCGGTGCTGCGGAAGATAAGCTCTCCCCAACGGGTGAATATTTCGAGTTCATACCGTTTCATCTCACCCATAGTGGGGTCCATCTTGGGGTAAAACACCTCGAAGGTTGTGTAGTCCAGGTCGTAGGGGTCGCAAGCCCCTCCATGAGGCCCCGATACCTGTGGGGTGAAGGCATTGGGAAACACCACGGTGCAGGCAGTTTGGACCAACACCCCGTTTTCGAGCTTCAGGGTGTCGAAACATTGCGGCTGGGTGTCGGTGGCCACGGCTAGGGTAATGGTATAGGTGTTGGGGTACTGATACAAATGTTCGGGTTCAAATTCCACACTTGTGTTGCCATCGCCAAAGTCCCAGTGGTAGAAGTCAGCACCCTGTGATTCGTTGATAACCTGCAGGAGTTCATATGGGATCTCTATTAGGGGCTGGACAAGTGAGAAGGCTGCCACAGGATTGGCATGGACGGTAACATACTGGTTAGTGGTGTCGCTGCCACCGTCACCGAAGGCAACGAGCTGCACTTCATAGAAGCCGGGGTCCATGAACAGGTGGTGTGGGTTTTCGTCTATGCTAAAGGAACCATCTCCAAAGGTCCAGAGGTAGCTGTGAGCGTGTTGTGAGAGGTTATAGAACTGCACGTCGAAAGGTGCGCATCCCTGGGCTGATGGAGAAAATTGTGCTTGCGGTACAGGGGAGGTGATGGTAACCTGCTGGCTATAGCTGCTGGTGCAGCCCTGATTTTCGACTTCCAGGTCGATGTTGAAAGTGCGGGTGCTCAGGTCACTGATATCCCATTCTCCATAAGTATAATCGAAGGTGTCGGGCGAATTGGTCTGTTGGCCGTTGCCATCGCCATAGCTCCAGTGGTAGTTCCAAAAACCTGGCTTGCTTAGGTTGTCAATGGTGATGGTGCGCGAAGGATACACCTGTACCTTGGGCGTGGCATCAAATTTGGCCACAGGGCTGGGGAAAACGGTTATATCAAGCCAGGTGGTGTCCGTACAGCCAAAGAGGCTGATGCCTGACATCTGTACGGTGAAAATGGCATTATCAGGACCTTCGTTGGTAAAGGAGTGCCAGGGGTTGGCGCCAGCGGTGGTATTTTCATCGCCAAAATCCCAGACGTATTCCTGGGTGAGCTGCGACTGGTTGACAAACTGTACCTCAAAGGGAGAACATCCTTCCAAGACGCCGTCAGAGGTGGTGAAGTCGGCCTGCACCTCGGGGTAAACGGTGATGGATTGGGTGCTGTGGTCGATGCAGCCAAATTCGTTCTCAACGCTGAGCCAGAGGCTGTAGTTGAGGGGTGCATCGGTAGTGTTGGTCCATGTGTTGCTGAAAGCAGGCTCATCACCATCGAAGGTGTTGTTGCCCAAGTCCCAGTCAAAGGTGATGGCTCCTTCTGAGAGGTTGAATATCTCAGTAGAAAAGGGGGAACATCCGCTGCGGCTCAGTAAATCGAAGTTCGACAGGGGCAGGGGACGAACTGTGATGGTATCGGTTGTCAGGTCGGAGCAGCCCCAGTCGTTTTCTGAGTATAGGGTCACCACGAAGGATTGCGAGTCGGTATAGCTGTGATTGAGGAAGAGGTGGTTGGGGTTGAGTTGTTGTGAGTTGTTCCCCTCCCCAAAGTTCCAAAAGGTGTATGTGGCGCCCACCGACTGGTTGTCAAATTCAACAGCCAAGGGATGGCAGCCCTCGGTTTCAGAAGAAAAGTCAGCTTGAACCTCGGGGTAAATGGTCACGATCTGGTCGTAAGAGCGGGTGCATCCAATGTCATTGGTTCCAGAGAGGCTGATGGTATACTGTGCCGGTGCGTTGCCTGCGGGGTTGTGATAGTCGTGAAGGATCTGGATGTCACTGCTGGTCAGTGGAGGGGTTCCATCACCAAAATTCCACACATAAACGGTTCCGCCCTGTGAGGCATTTTCCAGGACAATATCGTGGGGCGAGCAACCGACGGGTTCAGAAATGTTAAAGTTGGTCAGGGGGGCTGGCTGAACGGTGATATTCAGTGTGTGAACGTCTGAGCAGGCGTTGGCATTCATTGCCTGCAGCTCGACGGTATAGGTCACGGGATCGGTATAGCTCTGGTTGAGGAAGGTATGGCTGTGCTGACCTTGGGCTGTATTACTTTCAAAGCCGTCGCCATAGTTCCAGAAATAGTTGGCGTATGCGGTGGCACCTTCCGAGAGGTTGTTGAACTCCACGGTAAGGGGGTGGCAACCATCGAGGACTGAGGCCTCGAAGGTCGAGACGATTTGCGGGTAGAGGCTGAGTTGATGCGTGAGCGAATCAGCACATCCGTAGTCATTGCTTACAAAAAGCTGAATATCGATGACCTGCATGTCGTTGTCCGGTTCCAGGGTATAAGTGTGGGTGAGGGGGGTAAGGCTTTCGCTTGAGAATGTCCCGTCGCCAAAGCTCCAGTGATGGGTGGTCGCGCCTTCAGACTGATTGGTGATCTCTAATTCGAAAGGTGTGCATCCAGCCAAATCAGAGAGAGCAAAACTGGGATCAGGAACAGGGTGGACAGTAATGGTTTCTTCGGTTTGGTCATAGCAGCCATAAATGGATTCGGCTCTCAGCCTTACAAAGTAATCCAGGTTTTGAGTGTGGCTGCTGTTTGTAAAGGTGTAGGAGGGGTTGTTGATGGCCGAATAGCCTTCGCTGCCAAACTCCCAGCTAAAATAATGTGCCGTGGTGCTGCTGGTGTTGGAAAAGTTTACCGTCAGGGGGTGGCATCCCTCGCTAACAAAGATAAATGCTGCTTCCACCTCGGGGTAAACGATGATGGTCCTGGTAAGCGTATCGAGGCAGCCAAAGGCACTTTCTACGATCAAGGTAATTTCGTGCTCAAGGGGTTGCCCGGTAGTGTTGGTATAGGTGTGGGTCAGGCTAGGCCCACCATCATTGGAGGGGTCACTGCCGTCCCCGAAGGTCCAGGCAAAGAGGCTGGCGCCTTTGGAGGCGTGCGTGATGTTCACCGTGAAAGGGCTGCAGCCCTTAGCGGTATCGAGGGTGAAAAGGGCTTCCACAGCAGGGTTAAGCTCTATCTCAAGGGTCTTGGTGTCACTGCACATGTAGGATGACTCGGCATACAGGCTGACAGTATAGGCTTGGGTCGTGCTGTAGTTTTGATTTTGGAAGATGTGCTGCGGGTTTTCCTGAGAGGAAGAGCCACTATCGCCAAACTCCCAGAGATAGGTGTGTGCGTTAGCCGACAGATTGGAGAAGTCAATGCTCAGGGGCTGGCAGCCTGTGGTCTGGCTTGCCGTAAATTCAGCCGTCACTTCGGGGTTCACCCTTACGGGCAATTCCTTGCGGCTAATACAGCCCTGCACGTTGCCAACCTCCAGGATCAAAGTATAATCGATGGGGTCGGGCCCCGGGTTCTGAAAAGTATGATTCAAAAGGGAGGTGTTGCCCAGTGGGGTGGTCACACTGTTTTCGACCAGCGACCAGCTCCAACTGTTGATGTTGCCTGTGGAGGTGTTGGTGATGTTGGTCTGGTGGGGCGCGCAAACCACTGCCGGCAAAAAGTCAAAGTTGGCCAGCACCTCCGGGTGCACGACAATGTCTACAAAGGTGGTATCGGAACAGAAATTATCGTTCGAGGCAACCTGCATTACCGTGTAGATAATGGTTTGATCGGTCTGGTTCTCAAAGGTATGAACGGGGTTTTTTTCCTCGGAGGTGCCTCCGTCATCAAAGTCATAGAAGTAGTTGAAGGCGGCCCCTGTCGATTCATCGGTAAAGTTCACGGTGAGTGGAGCGCAGCCTTCTGTGACACTGGATTTAAAGGCAGAGTTCAGGTAGGGATACACTTCCACCTCCACCTGCATGGTGTCGGCACAACCCTGGGGGTTGGTTACGATCTGGGAGATGTTAAAGGTCAGGGGGTTCTGGGTGTTGTTGTTAAAGGTGTGCTGCAGGACCGGGTCGCCTGAGGTAAATGCGGGCGTGCCATCGCCGTAATTCCAGGTCTGTGTGATGTTGAGGCCCAGTGCATTGTTAAAGATCTCTGCCTCGTAGGGGCTGCAAGCGGTTACAGGCATCAGGCCAAAACCTGCCTCCAGGAAGGGCCTGACGGTGACTTCAATGGTGTCGCGGCTCAGGCACATAAAATTGCCCGACATGGCCGAAAGGATTACGGTAAAGGTGATGTTCTGGTCAGTATGATTATTAAAGACGTGCTGGGGGTCGGACTGGGTGGAGAAGCTGCCGTCGCCAAAGTCCCACAGGTAGAAAGCCACCGGGCCAATGCTCTGGTTGGTGAATTTCACCGGGTAGGGCGCGCAACCGATCAGGTCCTGATCTATGACGGTGAACCTGGCCTCGGTGGGGGGGATCACTTCGATGCCGCGGGTTCGGACGTCAGTACAGCCATTAAGGGTGTTGGTGGCCGTCAGGGTCACAGGCACCACCTGGGTCACCCCGGGGATGGCAAAGCTGTAATGGAAGGGCTCGGAAGGGTTGTTGATGGTGGCTTCCGTTCCGATCTGCCAGGAGTAGTCATCGGTGTTTTCCGAGAGGTTGAGAAAGGTGACTTCATGCATCTCGCAGAAATCCTGCTGTGCATAGAATTTGGCCTGAGGCCTGGGATAGACCTGCAGGTATTGCGACTTTGTGCTGCGACAGTTTCCATCGACTACTGTATAGCTGATGGTATGGAATCCTTCCCCCAGTTCCAGGGGGTTCACACTGGTGATATTATGTTCGTTCAGGGTAGGTAGGGAGAAATATCCTCCAGCAGGTGAAGCTCCGCTAAGTTGGTAATAGGTCTCATTTCCGCAAACAGGGTCGAAAGGTTCAAGGGTTACAACGGGCAAGGGGGTAACGTTTACGGTGACATAATTGGTAACGGGCTTTGCATTGGGATAGGCCGCATCGAGGACTTGTACCTGGTATGTGGTGGTGGTAGTGGGCGTGTGCCAGAAAGAAAGAGAGTCGGACAAATGCTGGGGAGGAATGACGGAAAAGTCATACCAGTTAATGATATAGTCTCCTGTACCTCCTGTGGGAAGCACAAAGAGGTTAATTGAGTCCTGCTGACAGATAGTAGTTTCGCTAGCTTGGGCATGCACAACGCCAAGTTGCCCACCATTTACAAAAACCGCTACCTGGTCGGTGCTCTGGCATCCTGTAGCAGGGTTGGTTGCAGTCAGGGTGAATAGTTGTGATTGTGTCAGCGGTGTAGTGCTGGTGTTGGGCTGGCTTGGGTTCATAACAAAGGCCGGAGGGCTCCAGGAGTATTGGAAAAGGCCTGGATTAGCCCCCAATGCATTGAGGGGAGCGCTGGTGTTTTGAGGAATGTTAAGGTCATTCCCTGCATTTACAGGAGGCAGGGGGTCGACAAACACTTGTGCAAAGGCATCGGCAGAGCACCCTTCTGGGGTAGTATAATGGTAGGTGATATCGAAGGATCCTGGCCCGCTCAGGTCAGTATCGAAAAAGTTGGCGCTGACAAAGGTGCCGAAGTAATCGCCACCTGTGGGAAAGCCACTACTGGGAGATACCAGTCCAGAGCCGTCACAGAAGGTCATGTCGTTTACACTCACCGTGGGGGTCTGGTTGACGGTGATGGTCTGTGAGGCTGTAGCAGCGCAGGTTGCACCTGGCCCGCCATACACATAGGTCACTTCATAGTTCCCTGGGCCAACGGTGCCGGGTTCTAGCCAGAATGACTGGGTCCCATCAATGTAATAGGCTCCTCCACTAGGGTATCCTCCTGTGAGATAAATCATGCTGTCGGCGGTACATGCCAGATCGAAGGGCTCCAGAGTAACGTTGGGGGTATAGTTCTGTGCGCTGAGGTGTCCCAGGAAAGAAGCGGAGGTAGTGGCGGTTCTGCAGAAAGTGATGGTATGCGGGCCGGGGCCATCCAAGCAGATAGTCACAGGGTCATTTTCATAAACAGGCCCGAAATTCATGCAATCGACGTAATAATTGACCTGGCCCCAGGATCCGCCCTGACGCATTAGGTTAATTACCACTGCATTGGATTCGGGATGCAGCGTTACTTCATAGTTAAAACAATTCGTTCCTGCCGGGACACCACAACACTGGCCTGAAGGAGAAAAGTATTCAGGGTTGGCCCAGCTTGCTGTTGGACTGGAAGTCAGATCGACAGGAAAACCTGTGCAACCCTGGCTTAAGGCATGCCCCTGCGTTAAAAGCCACCCAGCCAGGATCGCCATAAAAGCTAATGACTTCCTCACCTTACCGGTGAGGGGGTGGAAGATTCTTTTTATTGCAGTCAACAATTGCATAATGATTCTCCGGTTTCCCTGTTATTTTAGCGGGGATTTGTTACGATCAGTTTTCGGGTGATGACACCTTCTTTTCCGCTAAGCCTTATGTAATAAAGACCTGGTTGCAGAATGCCTGTATTGATCCTCTCCTCAAGAAATCCCATCATCTCCAAATCCCTGGCTATGATGAGTTTTCCTGTGAGGCTAAGCAATTCCAACCGCAGCGCTTCCATGCTTTCCTGGGCAATTCGCACAGTCACTTCCTCGTGGGCGGGGTTGGGAAATACCGTCACCTCAGTGCCCGGGATACCGATCTGGGGAACACCAGTACTCTCACCTACATAGAGGGTGTCGCCATTTTGGCAGCCGTAATGGTCAGTAACCATTACATAGTGCCAGCCATATTCATAAACGTTGAATAACTGGTTTGTGTTACCATCCTGCCACAAATAACTTGTAAAACCTGGTCCTGCATCTAGGATTACCGTATCTGGTTGCAGTGTGTAAATATCGCTTCCCAGCTCAACAAAGGGGATACCAGGGGCTTCTACCAGGTTGATGAAGTTGTCGTTTGCCGAATCCACGTCGGGCTCATCGATAAACACATTCAATTCAAAGGGCCCTGTGTCGCTCAGGTTGGCTCCCTGAGAGAAGGCAAAGGTGCGCATCTGACCAGGGCCCAGGCTTGAATTTAGAGTGAAGTCCTGAATGGTGGCAGGGTTTTGGTTGACGCTGTAACCTATTCGGAATTTCCTCCCGGATTGGAACGTGTCGGGGCCGTTGTTGCGCATCACAAATACAATTTGTTCGCTGGCCGTAAGGGTACAATTGCTAAGGGGCGACAGCAGATCGTAAACTTCCAGATCCCAGGCCACTACCATCACCGAGTCGGTGTTGGCACAGCCCTGGGTGTCAGTAACCGTTACATGGTACCATTGCGAATAGGGT
>Ga0123335_1008506_pt1 | contig 10980 bp, 3 predicted proteins | sample BiotimSIPDNA_2_FD_89707 | JGI IMG/M metagenome (GOLD analysis project Ga0123335, IMG submission 89707) | Anaerobic biogas reactor microbial communites from Washington, USA - Biogas_R2 time_0 SIP DNA | ecosystem: Engineered > Bioreactor > Anaerobic > Unclassified | place: Washington, USA... | reverse complement strand
CGCAGAACAGGCCGTTGAGAAGACGGCGATCTGGGTGCACATCGGACTCCTTGATACGCCTCTTCGCGTGCAGGTGTCACGGGACCTGTATGCCCATCTCAAGGATCATCCCAGCAACGCCTCCGCCGTGGAGACGACCGTCAACGACACGATCCGACATGGGGACGTTGACGTAGCCCGCCATACCAGGATTCTGACCAAGAATGGGGTGGAGATTGTCCGCTATACGGAATACCCCACGGAACCTCATGCGGCCTTGGCAGGCTACTCGGATCCCCACTTGTACGAATGGCTCTTTACGCGGGCAATCTGTCCGGAGAAACATCCCTCTGACAGCAAGGAAACCTCGTCAAAAGGATCAGAGGTGAAGTAAAGGTTCGCATCGACCTGCGAAGAGGGGCTTCGAGGGTCAATCCTTAAGGGCAGAGATACTAGGGGCGGGGTAAAGCGGGACAGGCACCTATTAAGTGGAATGACGGCATCGCTAAATAGTTGGCTGTCCCTAGTTCGCCCCACTCCATGGCAAGGAAGAAGATGAACCACTGGAAACCAATCATCATCTTGATTGCATCCGTTCTCTGCCTTTGTTCGCTTGTTGTTGTCCTGGCAATTGTCGACAGCAATGGCAAGGACATACTGGCGCGGATCGAGAAGGACATCAACAGGCAGGGCCATTGCATGATACCGGGGACTGCAGGGGTGGAGATTCAAGCTCGGTCGGCTCGAATGGAGGATGGCTGCCTGACCCTGTCCGGAAGTCGTGATCCCAACGAAGGGCGGCCTGTGCGCGTGGCTGTTTGGCCTCACACAGGCTCCGAAGGTACCTGTTCGGCGTGGAGTGTGTCCATCAGATATCTGTCAGATCCGGAGGAAAGGCTCGAGCTGACTTTCTATCAGCCCACACACTTGCCCCGTTTCATGGTGGGCCGTAGTTGTTATGTATCACTTCCCAAAAGGAGCTGGATTCGCTGGCTGCGATATGATCTCAAGCCTCGAATCATGCGTCCTTCGCGATAGGAGCAAGTGACACCTGAAAGACCTGGTACAACTCGGGATACCAGGGACAGCCACCTGTTATGATGTCCGGAAACAGGTGGTTGTCCCCCCTTAGGGCACCGCCTATGCGACTTCCTTCATGACGGAGCTTACTTGGCGTTGTATTCGTCTCTGGTGATTTCGACGAACCCGCCGAAGTTGTCCAATTGGACGGTATCGCGCGGACCCATGTTGAAATAGAGCTCGAACGTCCTGCCTTCGACCATATCTGCGCCTCTCGTACTGCTGGACGCCAGGGTCTTGATGCCCGGGATATCATGGCCGTCCCGGTCCACCGCCTTCACGTAGACGTAGAAGTTTCTGGCAAGGACGAAGTCCGCCACACTGGCGCCGTCGCCGGTGAGGTCCTGTGTCAGCGTGGCCGTGGTCTTGGTTCTCAGTGCATTGTAGGGGAGTTTCTCGGCCCCCGTATAGTAGACGACGGTCAGATCGTCGAAGGCGTAGGGCCTGCCTTCGAGAGGCTTGAGGGGAATGGTCTGCCCCGCGAGATTCGTGCTGACGTACTCGGAGATCTTCTCGTCCTGCAGCCTCGCCTTTTCCTTCACCTGCAGGCGGAATGCTTCGCCCTTCTCGAGGTCGGTGGCCAGAAGCTGTCGAAGCTGCTGCTGCAACTGCTTCGCTTCTTCGATGCGGGCCCGTTCGAGCTGGGGCAGGTTCTTCACGTAGGGATTGGACGGGCCCGAACCGGTCGCCGCCTTGGCACTGACCGCCGCATCGGGGCCGGCCGTCGTCTCGTCGCGGTCATCGCCGTTGCCGCAGCCTGCCAGTGACAGCGCCATGCACGACAGGGCCGCACACCAGAAGATCCGATGGATGGTACTCATGTCAACGCCTCCTTTATGGATAGAATCAAACCGGACTGCCACAGGCGCATCGGCCTTCGTGGCGGCTCCCAAATTCCGCAGCAGGACCATCTCCCGACGGGTCTGACCGCACGTCTTGACTGAAAGCCATCCTAACGGTTCACTGTCCGGACGTCAATGGAATTCTGGGGGCAATTTTGCCGGAAAATAGCGGCAGCCGGCCGAGGCGGCTGTAATTGAGGGCGTTGTGTGTCTGATTTATCCCTCATTCGAGGACGACGGTCTTGGGCGAGGCCATCAGCTCACGGCCGTTGCGGTTGCCGACGACGTTGTAGTATCCGGCGTCGCTCCAGAAGACGAATCCGGCCAGTTCGGGGTAGCGGCTTTCGAGTCTCTCCAGCACGGCCATGCAATCGACGGGCGCATCGGAGCGGCCGCGGATGCCCAGCTCGGCCCACCAGATCACCTTGCCCGCGTCTTTCTTCTTCTGCACCGCCCAGTCGTACTCCGAGAAGGGCAGGCCGGTCCCGTAGGCGGACTTGCCGAGGATGTCCACGTACGCATCGCCCGGATAATCCCGCTGCATCGCGCCGTGGTTTTGCGTGGTGTGATACGCCCACAGGATATGGTCGAGGCCTTTCCGTTGCGTGAAGACCTCGTGGACGAGGCGGTACAGCCGGACGATCCGCTCGGTGCCGCCCTTGGCATGCCACTTGTTCCGGTCGTCGCTTTCGACGAAGGGCGTATAGATCACGGGCACGCCACGATCCTTGAGCCATTGCAGGTTGGCGGCCATCCGATCCATCTGGCGATAGAAGTTCGCCTTTGTCGGATTGTCGTCGGGCTCGAAGATCCGATCGATCTCGACCGGATCGTTCCACGACCCGCCGGAGGGGTTGGCGTAGAACGAGTAGACTCCGACGATCAGGCCGCGATCCCACATCTTCTTGACCCCGCGATTCCATTCATCGTCGTCAAACGGATCGTCGTGGAAATCGTACGTCACGCACCCGTATCGCGGCCAGTGGCCCGTGTGGTCGTACACCTTCCGCAGCCAGTTGCTGGCGTGGTCCATATCGGGGTTCTCGTCGTGCACCCAGGTCGCCATCTGCCCGAACAGATACGACCCGTTGCCCAGTCCCTGCAGATACGCAAGGACCTCCTTGGCGGCCGACGCCGCATCCTGGCTCCAGGCCGGCGTCGCCACCGCCGCCACAACCATCACCACAAACCATCGCCGTAGCGTCATGTCATCCCCTTTTCTGCCGTCTGTCCGTGCAATCCGGCGAACGACACCATTGAACGCCAATCGCGCCCGACCGTCAACCTCTTTGTCGGCACGGCGACTGCGTCGTTCGACCCGCGTCGTGCGTCGCGCGGGATGCCCGATATGTAGAAGCGTAGAAGCGTGAACTGGCAACGGAGAACTGGCAACTGACAACCGGCAGCCGGCAACCGGGAAGCTAAAACTCGTAGCGCATGCCGCCGGCGAGGGCGTGGGCTGTGTAGTGGCGGCGAAGCTCGCCGGTGTATGTCAGCGAGAGGCTCAGGTTGTTCTTGCGAATGACGGTCAGGCCCGCGCCGAGGACCAGGCCGTCGCGGTCGATGTCGCGACCGTCGGTGACGAACGTCGTCGTCGGCGCGCCCTCGAAGGCGGCGGTGATCCGGCGGTCGTCGAGGTCGAAATCGTGGTCCCACGCCACGGTGACCTCGGGGATGCACAGCCAGTGGTCTTTCTCGAAGGGGCAGGCGAAGCGCAGCCCGAGATTCGAGACGAGGCTGTCGGTCTTGCGCTCCTTGACGCGGAGGTTCACGCCTTCGGCCCCCGACTCGGCGTATCCGTCCTCATCGAGAAACGTGTATCGCAGGGCGGCGAAGGGCTGGAGCGTCCATGGTTTGAGGCTGAGGTTCCAGCCTGTTTCGGCGTGGACGGAATAGACGTCGCCATCGTGGCTGCTGTGCGCGGCGCCGCTGACGGTCCCGACCTCGATCCTGCGGGTGTTCTCGTAGCGTTGTCTTCCATAGGAAACGGTGGCGTCCACGTACATGCAATCGGTGAAGTAGCTGCCGTACAGAGAGCCGAAGTAGCTGTCGATGTCGCCTTTGGCCATGCGGTCATCCATATCGATGTCGGCGTTCGACTGGCCGTAGCTGACGCCGACGAGCAGGTCGTCGGCCATGAGCCGGTCGGCGCCGAGGGCCGCTCCCGCCAGGCGGTAGTCGTAGCCGGCCAAGCCGCCCTGCGCATCCTGTCGGGCCCAATGGCCGAATCCATCCATCCATATGGCGTGTCGTTCCGTCTGGCTGTAGGCCAGGCGGTCGTCGGTGCTCTCGATGTGCGAACGCGTGCTGTGCATTCGCTTGAAGAGGGTCTGGTTGTACTGGGTCGTCGTGTTGAACGTGGTGGCGGTGGCGGATTCGTGTACGGCCGGGCTCAGGCTGGCGAAGGCCGTGCGGAACTTGCCGCCCGACAGCGTCTGGAACGTGCCGAGCGTGTTCGCCAGATCGCCGGACGCCTGGGGCGCGATCCTGTCCAGATAGTCGCCCGTGCTCGCTTCCACCTCGTTCGACGCGGCCGAGGCATAGCTGTGCGGCGTGACGGAGATCTGCACGCGATCCGCCGTCTGCTCGGCGGCGAATTCCAGCAGTGGCAGAGATTCCGGCAACAACACATCCGTGAACGATCCGCTCAGCGTATCGGCGACAACGACGTCATAGGTGGCCGGCTGGTAGAGTCCCTGCTCGCGTTCGACGGCCAAAGTCCCGTTCAGAACGCCCGTTCCGCCGATCTTCAACTGACCGGCGCTTCCATCCGTCCGGGCGACGGTCGCCAGCAGGCCGGCCTCGGCGAACTGGTAATCGCCGTCGATCTCGAGCGTGCCTTCCCCGAGGTCCAGCCGCGTCGCAGGGCTCAGTCCCGAGACGATGTACGTTCCAGGTCCCTGCTTCATCACACGGTCGAATCCTGCCAACTGGTGGTCGAACCAGCCGGCGCCGTCCAGAAGAAGTGTGTTGGAGCCCTCGCCAGCCCCGATCAGACCCTCAACGATCGGACTGCCCATCAATACGAGTGTGTCATCGCCCCAGCCGAGAAGCACATCCCCGACGACGCTCGATCCATCCGCGAGCACCACCGCATCATCGCCCGCGCCGGCATCGATGCCGATTCCGTGGGCGGTAGGCACAAGAGCACCCAAACCGAACACGCCCGTGTACACAGACGTGGTTATCTCACCCTCATTGACGATCACGTCATCCCCGCTGCCGCCGAGGATGCCGACGACATGAGCTCCCAGCGTGGGTGTGCCGTTGGTGTAGCAGGCCGCTGCCAGCGCATCGATCGATCCGGCATTGCGGATGAAGCTGCCACCGTCACCTACCGTAATACCCGTGGCGGATGCCGTGGCATTCGTCGTGGCGGTCACCCTGGCGTGGCCTCCACCATAGTAGACCTGAGCCAGCGCCCTGGCAGTGACGCTGAGGACGCCTTCGTTCTCAATCGCGTTCGCGCCCGCGCCGCCGTCGATGCCGATGGCTTCGGCGTGGCTCGTGGCCCTGGATGTCTCGTATTCATCGGCAAGGTTATTGTCACGGGTATCAGCATAGGCATAGGATTTTGCGTTGGCGGAGGAGGTGACGGTAAGGAGTCCCATGTTTCTGATCTCATCGTCGCCGGATCCCAGGCGGATACCTTGTCCCGTTGCCTCCGCATTGCTCTCTGCCTTGGAATAGCAGGTGCTCCAGCTTGAGTAGGAGTCACTCCAGGCGTAGACATCCAGGGTCTGGGCCTGCACATCCATGGTGCCATAATTGTAGACGTGGTTTTCTCCTCCGGCGGCGAGGACTCCCGTGGCTGTGGCGGCGCCCGTTGCGTATGAATTCGCCTCGGGATTGTAGTAATAGGAGCGTGCGTAGGTATGGGCGCCACCTTCCGTGGTAAGATCGGCCCGGGCGCGGCCCAGCACCGTCAGCGTGCCATTGTTCGTGATCTCCTTGGCTCCGTCGCCGACCCGGATTCCCACCGCATCGACCGTGGACGTTCCGCTGCAATTCGCTGTGGAATCCCTGGTCGTGATATTCGTGTTCACCCAGGCGATCTGCTGCGAGTTCCCCTCGGCATCCTCGCCGGCCAGGGCACGCACTGTGGCGGTGCCGTCATTGGTGATGAACTGGCGTTGCGTCAGGCCGGTATCGGTGAAGGTGGCAAAGCCGCTGGCCGTGGCGTTCACGAAGGCCGTGGCGGTGGCCGATTCCGATTCCGTCGGGGCGTTGGCCCAGCTTGTGGCTCGCGCCGTCACGTCGAGAACGCCCGGGAGCGAGTTTGTGATCGTGCCATCTGCTTCCATGCCAACCGCCACTGCATCGGAAACGCCATAGGCGTCTGCGGTTGCCTGGTAGTCCCTCGACCAGGCATCCACCTTGGGGGCGGCGTAGCTCACCGCCTCAATCATCATCTGTCCGTTGTTCGTAACGCTGTTGGAACCTCCACCTGCGGTGATGCCGGTGGCCTCTCCGAGGACCACCGACCGTGCCGTTGAGAAAGGATACCTCGTCCAGGTGTTCGTGTAAGCATACACGGAGCCGTCGACATAGGAGGAAACCGTGATGGAGCCATCGTTGATGACGAGGTCATTGCCGTCCGATAGCGCAATGCCGAATCCTTTCGCGCTGAGGGGCGTCCATTGTCCCGTGCGCGGGTTATAGTACCCGGCGTCAATGTTTGCATCCTCATCGCATTTGGCCTCTCCGATGTTTCCAAGCGTGTCGTAGGTTCCCGCCAGAGCGCTGACGGAAATGGTCCCCGTCTCATGATTGGTCACGATGTTGTTGAAACTTGCCGACGTAATCCCCAGGGCCGTGGACTCGGCCAATCCATAGCCTTCGGTATGCGTTCTCATAAGATCGGAGTCGGAGAAGGCGTAGGGTCGTGCACCGGCGTTCGCTACGGCGTGGATCGTGCCGAAATTGCTGAGCACTTTGGTGCCCTGTGATCCGCCGTCAATACCGGCCGCGTGTGCCGTTGCCTCTGCCTCGCTCTCGGCATGAGGTTCGGCAAACACATCGACCTCGGCGTCGGTTGCCGCGTCGGATATGGTCAACGCATCTGCCGTGATGGTCCCGTAGTTTTCGACAACATCATCTCCATAGCCGCCATATATGCCGGTTGCCGTGGCCTCACTGATCGACGTCGCCTGCGCCAGCGAATCCAGTAGCCCGATGGGAACGAATGTCTCGCAGTCAACATCCGCGTACGAACGGGCTTTCACGGTTATGTCCCCTGAGTTTGTGAGAAGATCGTCCCCGGCACCGCCGTCCATCCCGAAGGAGGCGATCCGCGCCGAGGACCCGGCATAGGCGAAGCTCGCCCCCGCAATCTGACCGCCAAAGCCGAACGACCTTCCTATGACCATAGAGCGTGAGCTGGTGCAGGCGTCCGTTGCGTCCTCGTCTCCGATGAAGATCGTGCCGTAGTTCGAGACGGTGTCGTCCCCGTCGCCCGCCTGGATGCCGGTGACGTCGGCACCGGCCCCCAACGATGACATCATCAGCGAGAACAGATCGAACGAGACCGCCTCGGTCATCGCCGTCGCAAGGTAGTCGTCGCCCGCCCGGATCGCGCCGGCGCGGATCGTCCCGAGATTGGTAACGACGTCATCGCCGCCGCCCGCCCGGATGCCGTCCATCTGGGCCGACGCCAGGGCGCTGGTCAGACCCATGGACATCAGGCCGAGCGAAGCGCCTCCGGCTGCGCCGAGGGCGTTTGCCGTGGCGTCGATCGAGCCGTGGTTGTCGATCGTGTCGTCGTCAGCGCCGGCGAGAATGCCGTGGGACCAGGCGTCGGCCGTCACGCCCGAACCGACGAATTGAGCGCTGAGAACACCCACTTCGGTGTCCACGGACGTCGTGCTGAGATCGGCGTACGTGCCGATCTGCCCGTCCGCATCGTTGGTGATGGTATTGGCGCCGTCGCCGCCGTCGATACCGACCGCCGTGGCCGTTGCGTTGACCCCGACGCTGCCGAGCTGAGCCCCGGCCAGATTGAAGGAGAAGTTGCTCGCCAGGATCTCGGAGTTGGCGACCGACGAGATCGTCCCATCGTTGCCGATCGTGTCCGCCAGCGCTGTGCCGGCCATGCCGGTCGCACGGGCGTCGGCCCGGGAACCGACTTTGGCGAATTCGACGCCGCCGCCCTGAACGACATAGTCGTCCGCATACGCATTGGCGGTCGCGGTCGTCGTAATGCTCGCCCCCGACGTATTGGTCAGAGTCTCGCCTGCCGTCCCGTCGCCGCTGCTGATGCCGACGGCTGTCGCTGTCGAAGTCGATGCGATGTCGCCGCGAGCGTATCCCAGCAGATTCGCCGTGCCGCTGGTGTCGTCGGCAGTGGACGTCGCCGTCGTCACCACCGAGCCGCTGTTGGTCACCGCGTCCGTGCCTGCGCCGCCGTCGATGCCCGTCGCGTTCGCCCTGGCCTGGGACGAGACGTCCGCGACGGCCGCGCCCGCTTCGGCGAAATTGACCGTTACCGTCTTCGTCGTCGTCGTTGCCGTCGAGGAGGTCGCCACGACGCCGGCGTTCTCGACTGTGTCGTCTCCATCTCCGGCGTCGATTCCCGTCGCGTCCGCGGCCGAATTGGTTTGGGTCTCAGAGAACGCCACGCCGGCGCTGAACCCTTTCGGGGCCAGGGCGGCCGTGACCGAAACGGCATTCGATGAGACGGTGGCCGTCGAGGAGGTCACGATCTGTGAGGCGTTCGTCACGACATCGTTGGAGTCGCCCGCCTCGACACCCACGGCCCCGCTCGTCGCCTTGGTGTTCGCCTCGGCGAAGGATGCCCCCATCGCCACGCCGATCCAGCCGCCGCTGACCGCCACCGAGACGCTGTCACTCGAACTGGTGGCCGTGGCGGTCGCGTGGATGCCGGCGCTGGACGGCCCTCGGTTCTCGATCGTGTCTTCACCGATCCCGCTGCGAACGCCGGTGGCGTAGGCCTCTGAGGCGACATCCGCCTCGGTGACCGCTACGGACACCGAGACGCCTTGCAGCGATGCGGCGATGGAGACGCCGACGGCATCGCCGTGCGCTGTGGAGCCGGCTGTCGATTGGATCAGTCCTTCGTTGCTGATGACGTCGTTCTGGGTGGCCACGCTGGCGCTTTCGTTGCCGCCGGCGTCTTCGGCGTCGATCCCAACGCTGTGCGATGTGGCCCGGCTGACGGCGTCCGCCACCGTGACGCCGACGGCGACACCGATCTTATCGCCCGCCAGGGTCGCGCTGACGCTGGTGGAGTTGTCCGACGCCGAGGCCGTCGAGGTCACCGCGTCCGTGTTCGTAATCGTGTCGCCGCCGGCGCCTCCGACGATCCCCTTGCTGGTGGCCACCGCCGTCGACGAGGCATCCGTAACCGAAACGCCCGCCGAGAGGCCTTCCACGCTGCCCTTGATGGTCGCCGCGATTCCCAGAGAGTCGGCATCGGCCGTAGCGCTGGCAGTCACAGCGGAACTGTTCGTGATGACGTCGTCGCCGTCGCCGCCGTCGATGCCGCCAGAGGCGGCGATGGCCCGTGTGGACGCATCGGCCACAGCGGCTCCCGGCAGCGGCAGGAAGCTGGTCTTGCTCAGAGCGATGTCGACGCTCAGAGTCAGGTTGCTCGCCTCGGATTCAGCGCGCGACGTGAGGAACGTATCGTTCGTCACGGCGTCGTCGCCGTCGCCGGCGAGAATTCCCGCCGCGTAGGAGGTCGCCACGGTGCTGGCGTCGCCATAGGCAGAGGCCGAATCGTCGTCGCCTGTCGCCGTCACCACATGGGGCAGGGCGAGACTGCCCGCCACAAGGGCGCCGGCCGCCTGTTCCCCACCGCCGCCGAGAGGCGGGGAGATCGAGAAGGTGTAGATCTGCGAATCCGCTTCGGCGCGGGCGTATGCCTCGATCTCGCCGCTCCCCCCGGAGCCGGCGTTGACGATCGTATCGTCGCCGACGTCCCCCGCGATGCCGACGGCCACCGAATCGGCGACCGTCTGGAAGGTTCCCACGTCCAGACCGAACAGATCGAAGGCCGGCTTGAGCATGAACCCTTTCATCTTGATCTCGACCGATGTCATATCGGCCGAAGAAACGGCCTCGGAGTAGATCGTATGGTAGTTGGTGATCCGGCTGTCGTTTGCCCCGGCCACGATCCCGGCAGACGAGGCGCCGGCGCTCGTCGAGTCGTCCACCCGAGCCGCCCCGATCAGTTCGACCATCCCCTGTTCGGTGGCCGATGTGGCCGATGCGACGGCCGACAGCGAAGCATGATTCGTGATGATCTCGGTAGCGTCCGGCGTTGCGGCCGAGGTCCCCGTCAGCCCATCACCAAGGATGCCCACCGCCACGGACGTCGCCGAGGTCGTGGCGTCGCCGAACGCCAGCGTCTCCAGCGGCACTTCGACGGCGCTGATCCGGGCCTCCTTGACGAGGGTCTGCGAGGTGGCTCTGGCGTCCAGCACGCCGGTGCTTTCGATGTGGTCCGGACCGGCGCCGCCCTCGATCCCGATGGCCTGCGAGGTCGAGGCCGTCGGGAAGTCCGTCGCACCGATATCGATCTGCAGGATCACTTCCATGATCTCGGCGTGCGACAGGGCGGTCGGGAAGATCGACGCCAGGTTCAGCAGCAGGTCGGCCCCGTCGCCGCCCGCCAGGCCCGTGCTCGAAGACGCCGCCGTGGTGCCCCCCAGCCGGAACGGCACGTAGGGCGCATCCATCGTCGAGGACGCATTTGTGGTGATGTTCGCGGCAGCGGCGACCGAGTCGTTGCCGGCGAGGCCGTCGATGCCCACCGCCGATGTCGTTACATCCTGGTCGGACGCCGTCTCCAGGATCGCGTTGACGTCCAGAGGTTGTGTGTTGACGAGAATGTCGTTCCCGGCCGTTCCGACAAGCCCGGTCCGGATATCCTCGACCCCGGCGGCAGCCGCCCGGATGGCCGGGCAACCGAAGAGCAGGAACGGCAGAACGAAGACTACCTGTGCGGCGGCCATGCCATGGGTACGGGTCGATACCATGTGCCACGCGCTCCGACAATCCGAATTCCCCCCCAACAAGCACCATCATATCGAAAACCCCGCCCCCCGTCAAGCAAATT
>Ga0123335_1008504_pt1 | contig 10982 bp, 9 predicted proteins | sample BiotimSIPDNA_2_FD_89707 | JGI IMG/M metagenome (GOLD analysis project Ga0123335, IMG submission 89707) | Anaerobic biogas reactor microbial communites from Washington, USA - Biogas_R2 time_0 SIP DNA | ecosystem: Engineered > Bioreactor > Anaerobic > Unclassified | place: Washington, USA... | reverse complement strand
GATGGCGAGCCTGCCGGAGAACCTGGCCGTCATTGCTACCCAGGACGTGAATGCCGACGGGCGCATCGAGCTGGCCTATACCACCACCACCTGCGGGGCGCATACCTGCCTCACCGCGGCGCGCGTCCTGGCCTGGGACGGCGCCGCCTTCCAGCCGCTGACCGTCGATCAGATCGAGCTGGCCTATGGCGAGGTCTCGTTCGAGAATCGCGATGGCGACCCCGCGCTGGAGCTCCTGATGCACGGCGGCGTGGTTGGCTCCGTGGGCGCCGGCCCGCAGCGCGCCCGCACCGACGTCTATGACTGGAACGGCAGCCGCTACGAGCTCGAGGAAACCCTGTACGATGCGTCCGATTTCCTCTACTTCAAGGTCCTGGACGCCAACGCCGCCTTCACCATCGGCGACTATACGCGAGCCATCGCCCTCTATCAGGAGGCCATCGACAATCAGGAATTGCGCGCCTGGCGGGATTGGGACAGCGAGGGTCAAAAGGAAAAGGACGACCTGCGCGCGTTCGCCCGCTACCGGCTAATGGTCGTCTATGTGCTGGTGAACGACCTGCCCAACGCCGAGGCCGTGGCCATCCAGATGCAGGATGAGCAGCCGGACCACGTCTATACCCAGGTGTCGCAGATCTTTCTCGACTATTACGTCAAGATGGGCACGGTGCCCGCCGCCTGTCGCGCGGTGACCGCCTTTGCCTTCGAGAACCCCGAGGCGGCCGCCGTCCTGGCCGATTACGGCTATGCCAACCCATCCTTCACCCCGGAAGAGGTCTGCCCCATCGGGCTGAATCGCTGACGTTGCCTTGCGCCAATCCAGGCCCTAGAGATCCGAGAGGTCTTTAGGGCCTTTCATCACAAGGAGAACCCATGTTTACCACCATCGCCTTTATCGGCAGCGGCGCCATGGCCGAGGCTATCATCCACGGCATCCTCGACAAGCGGTTGGTCCAGCCGGGCCAGATCATCGCCAGCGACGTCCGGGCGGAGCGCCTGCGCGAGCTGGAGGGGCGCTACGGCCTGCGCGGCGTGACCGACAACCGCGAGGCGGTGCGCGCCGCCGATCTCGTCGTGCTCTCGGTCAAGCCCCAGGTCCTGGGGCAAATCCTGGGCGAGACGGGCGGGCTGCTGCGCGAGGGACAGCTCGTTCTCTCTATCGTCGCCGGGGCCAGCGTCCAGACCATCGCCGAGGCGCTGGGGCACGACGCCATCGTGCGCGTCATGCCCAACACCCCCGCCCAGGTGGGCGCCGGCATGTCCGTCTGGACCGCCACCGCCGCCGTGAGCGAGGCGCAGCGGGCGCAGGTCCAGGCCATCCTGGCCGCGCTGGGCGAGGAGATCTATGTGCCGGACGAGCATTACCTGGACATGGCCACCGCCGTCAACGGCTCCGGGCCGGGCTTTTTCTTCCTGATCCTGGAGGGCATGGTGGATGCCGCCGTGCACCTGGGCTTTGCGCGCCCCGTGGCAGAAAAGCTGGTGATCCAAACCGCCCTCGGCTCGGCGCTCTATGCCAAACAATCGGGCAAGCACCTGGCCGAGTTGCGCAACATGGTCACCTCGCCCGGAGGGACCACCGCCGAGGGCCTCTATCAGCTCGAAGAGCGCGGCGTGCGCGCCGCCCTGGATCGGGCCATCTGGGCCGCCTATGAGCGGTCGGTGCGGCTCGGCGAGCTGAGCAAGAGAAAGCCCTGATCCTCACGCTCCGGCTGGCCCCGGTCCCTGACCGCAAGGCGCCAGCGCACACGAAACACCCCCCAGCGCCGGTGACTACCCTATGGGTCCACCGGCGCTTGCGTGCTTGCCGCTCCCCAGTGTCCGCACCCCCTGAGCGCCGCGGGGGCGGCCGTATTGCGCCGGAGCGCAACCTTGGTGGCGCGGGCGCGTATATATAGCACGAACGAGGGACGAGCATGGACGACGAAAAGACCTGGATACAACAAGCCCTGCAGGGCAACAAGGCCGCTTTCGCCCGCCTGATCGAGGCTTATCAGGCGCCGGTGTTCAACTTGGCCTATCGCATCCTCGGCGATCCGGCGGAGGCGGAGGATGCCGCGCAGGAGACTTTTGTCCGGGTCTACACCAGGCTGCGCACCTACGAGCCAGAGCGCAAGTTCTCTTCGTGGATCCTGTCCATCACCTCACACTATTGCATCGACTGCCTTCGCCGGCGCCACGGGAGCCACGTCTCGCTGGATGACGTCTTGGCGCAGCAGGCCTTTGCCGATCCCGGCGCCGGGCCGGAGCGACATGCCTTGCAGCGCGAAAGCCAAGAGAGCGTGCATGCCATGATCGCCCAATTGCCGGCGCCCTACCGCGTGGTCCTGGCGCTGCGCTACTGGCAGGACCTATCCTACGACGAGATGGCCGAGATGCTGGGGACGACGGCCAGCGCCGTCAAGTCCCGGCTACATCGGGCGCGCTGTCTGCTGGCCGAGCAGATGAACGCTCTGGACGCTCCCGCGGGCGCGCAGGCCGCCGAGCCCGAGCCACCAACGATGTCGATTCGTGCCCTGAAACCCGAGAAGGAGGCGGTGCAACATGCGCTGTCTGCAAGCCACTGAGCTCATGTCGCTACAACTCGATCATCTACTGGATGACGCCGCGCGCCGCGAGCTGGACGCGCACCTGAGCGAGTGCGGGTCCTGCCAGCAGACCTGGGCGGCCATGAAGCGCATCTCGTCGCTGCTGGACGCCACGCCGATGGTGGCGCCTGCGCCTGGCTTTGCCGAGCGGGTCAACGCGCGCATCGCCACGCGGCTCGCCAGCCGCCAGGCCCGCAAGCAGCTCGTGACCGGCTATGTCATCCTGGCGGCGGGGGTTCTGCTGCTCTTGGCCTTGCCTCTGACCTTCCTGGCTGGCCCGCTGTCCACCTTGGGCCGCGCCGTGGCCGATCAGCCGGGCATCGTCGGGCAGGGCGTGGGGCTGCTGTCGCGCCTCGGCGCCATCGTGGGCACCTTCCTGGAGGCCTGCTGGCTGCTGCTGCGAACCGTGGTGAACGCGCTGCCCCAGGCCTTCCTGGCAGGGCTGGCCGTGCTAATGGCGGCGCTGGTAGCCGTCTGGGTTCAACTGGTCTGCGGCCGTCCACTGGCCCTCAAGAAGACAGTCGTGGAGTCCTAGTGATCCACAAGGAGAGCAAGATGAAAAGAACCTGGTTAGCTTATCTGTTGGCGTTGTTGGTCGTGTTGGCGATGCCCGCCGTGGCGCTGGCCGATGACGGGAGCGCCGATGGACACTTTGTCTTTGGCGGCAACTATGTGCTCCGCGCGGGCGAGAGCCTCCGCGGCGACCTGGTGATCTTGGGCGGCAACGCCCGACTCGAAGCGGGCAGCACCGTCAACGGCAACATCGTGACCATGGGCGGCTCGGTGGACGTGGCGGGCCAGGTCAGCGGCGACGTCACCATCCTGGGCGGCTCGGTGGACCTGAAGGCCACCGCGGTGGTCAGCGGGCAGGTGATGTCCATCGGGGGCTCCGTGCAGCGCGACCCCGGGGCGCAGGTGCAGGGCGACGTGGTGGAAGGCGATCAGGTGGTGCCGTGGTCCTGGCACGGCCCCATGATGACGCGCAACACGGACAACTGGATGCCCGATGCCCTCGGGTGGATTTTGGGCTCCATCCTGGCGGTGCTGGGCATCATGGCGCTGGCGCTGCTGGCCACCCTGCTGCTGCCGACCCAGACGGAGCAGGTGGTGCGCGTGATCAGCGACGAGCCGGTGCTGAGCCTGGCCGCCGGGCTTCTGACCATCATCATCCTGCCTATCCTGCTGGTGATACTGGTCATCACCTGCATCGGCCCGGTGCTTCTGGGGCTGGCCTTCGCCGTGGCCATGCTCTTCGGCTGGATCGCCGTGGGGCTGACGCTGGGCCGGGCCATCCTGAAAGCCTTCAAGGTCCAGGAGGTCAACGCCCTGGTGGCGGTGCTCATCGGCGTGGTGATCCTCACGCTGCTCTCTCGGGTGCCGTGCATCGGCTGGCTGCTGGGGCTCTTGGCCGCCTCCCTGGGCCTGGGCGCGGTGATCCTGACCCGCTTTGGCACCTCCACGTACCCTTGGCCGCGCATGGACCAGGTGAGCGCCACGGCGGCGGGCGGCCTGCCCACGGCGGTGGACTATACGCCTCCCAGCGTGGCCCGAGCGGTCCCTGAGGCCCAAGAGGCCGCGGAAGCGTCGCTGCCGGACCAAGACAAATCCGGCGAGGATGACGAGCCTGCCGCTCCGGCGGAGTGAGGGTAAATGACCGAACAGCACACGTCTAGCGTGGATATCAACCTCGTGCGACAGTGGGCTATGGAAGCGGGCGAGATCGCTCTCGCCCGCTTTCAGCATGTCCAGCCCTGGCTCAAATCCGGCGACGAGTGGGTCACCGTCGCCGACGGCGAACTCGAGCGGCTCCTGGTGGAACGCATCCGCGCCGCCTACCCAAGCCACCGCATCCTTGGCGAAGAGATGGGCGCGCAGGCGGGGGATGCCGACCAACTCTGGGCCATCGACCCCATCGATGGCACGCGAGCCTTTGTGCAGGGCCTGCCGGTCTGGGGCATCTCCATCGGGCTGCTGGCGCGGCGCCGTCCCGCGCAAGCCGTCTTTTATATGCCCTTCGTGCGCGAGATGTACCATGCCGCCGAGACCGGCCCCGCCTATTGGAACGATCATCACCTGCCCGCCCTTCAACCGCGCGCGTGGACCAGCAACGACCTGCTCTGCGTCCCCGCCGATGCCCACCGGCGCTTCGAGATCGCCTTCTCCGGCGTGACGCGAGCCATGGGGAGCACGGCGGCCAACATGATCTATGTGGCGCGCGGTTCGGCCGTGGGGGCGTTGATCGGGCGGGTGCACGTGTGGGACATCGCCGCGGCGCTGGCCATCCTGGAACGCGTGGGGGGAGCGCTCTATTACCTCTCCGGCCGGCCCGTGGAGGTCGAGGAGTTGCTGGATGGGCGCGCCGCCCCGGAGCCGATGCTGGCGGCCCATCCCGACTTGGCGCCGAAGCTATTGAGGGAGATCAGGGTCAGGTCAGCGCCGCTTTGAGCAGCCCCCGCGCCAGGCCCCAGCCCAGCGCCAGCGCCCGCAAGAAAAGCATCGGCAGGGCGGTCAGCGCCACCTGGGCGTCGCGACGCGCGGCAAAGGCCAGGAAAGGCAGCGCGGTCAGCGCGAACGCCGCCAGCGCTCCCAGCCCCAGCCAGAGGAAAGCGGGGCGCAGCGGCGCCAGCGCCAGGCCCAGGCCAGTCAGCGCCGCGAGGCCCAGTTGCGCCTTGAGCGATTGCGGGGTGTGCGAGTCGCCCTTCGCCTTGTCCGGGTGCCGGTGCAGCACCAGCGCCTTCCAATAGCCGATATGGTACTTGCGGCGCAGGGAACGAACCAGGGTGGCCGGATGCTGGTGATAAACCAGCGCCGCGGGGTTAAAGACCATCTTGTGCCCCGCCGCGGCCAGCCGGAAGCTCAGCTCCTGGTCCTCATCGATGCGAAAGCTCGGGTCGAACCCGCCATGCCGCTCCAGCACAGCCCGCCGGTAGCCCGCCGAATAGGTGTCGATGAAATCGATGGCGCTTTGCCGGCGCATGATCTCGTAACGCGTCTCGTACTCGAGCTGCGCAAAGCGCGCCACTAAGCTCGTCTGCCGCGTGCCATAGATCCCCTTGGCCCCGTCCACCGCGGCATCGGCGAAGGGCTTGAGCATGGCCTCGATCCAATCCCGCGCGGGCACGCAATCGGCGTCGGTAAAAAGGATGATCTCGCCCCTGGCTTGCGCCAGGCCGACATTGCGCGCGTTGGCCTGGCCCCGGTTCGCCTCCAGGCGGATCAGCGCCACCTCGGGATAGCGCTGCGCCACCTCCACCGAGCCATCGGTGGACGCATCATCCACATAGATGATCTCGTAGCGGTCGCGGGGCATGGTCTGATCCAGCAGGGCCTCCAGGCAAGCGTCAAGGGTCCTCTGCACATTGTAGCCCGGCACGATCACCGAGATCATGGCTCCCCTCCCTGAGCGCGCTGCAGCGCATAGTTCTCACGCCACAAGCAGATAGCGCCGGCGAGCCCCGGCAACACATAGACCACCAGGTGCAGCACGATGGCAAAGCCCAGCGCGGGCTCGCGTGCCACGCCAAAAAAGGCCAGGCTTTGCACCGTCAGGTAGTGAAAGACCCCCAGGCGCCCCGGCGAAGCCGGGACCACGGCGCCGATGGAGAACACCACCAGCAAAAAGAGCGGCGCATACCACGGCAGATGGATGCCCACCGCCCGCAAGGCGAACAGGTTGGTCAGCGCCGCAATGACCCAGGCCAGCAGCGACCAGCCCAGCAGCCCCGCATCCACATCCAGCCGGCCCAGGCCCTCCAGGCCGCGCGACACGGCGATCAGCCGCTCCGAGATGCGCCAGCGGTTCAGCCAGGGCGCTCGGCGCGCCAGCGCCTCCCCCCAGGCGATGGTCCGCTCGCGCTGGTAGGCGGCCAGAAGCAAGGCCGCCAGCACCACCGCCAGCAAGCCGCTGAGCAAGAGGCTGGAGGTCTGCAGCCAGCCGGGCAGTGGCATGAACAGCCCCAACAGGCCCAGCGACGCCAGGAGCACCACGCTCTCAAAGGCCCGCTCCAGCACCAGCGTGCCCAAGGCGCCTGCGGTGTTGGTCCGCTCGATGCGGCCCACCAGATAAGCGCGGGCCAGCTCGCCCGCGTGGGAGAGGAGCCAGACGTTGGCCATGCTGCCGATGAGATAAATGGAGGCCAGCTTGCCCAGCCGCATCTGCCGGTGGCGCGGATAGAAGAGCAGCCGCCAGCGCTCGGCCTTGGCCCAGACGGAGGCCGCATAGGAGAGGATGGCCAGCGCGACATGGAGCGGTGAGGTCCGCGCCAGGGTCCGGGCCACCTCGCCCCAGGCGACGCCGCGCACGACCAGCGCCAGCGAGAGCAAGCTCAGCGCCGTGCCCGCGATCAGCCCTATGGTGCGCCTGGCTTGGCGCTTGTCCCTTACCTGGCTCGCCGACAAGGGCGCATCCTCTCTTGGGGAATCAGCCAGCCTATCATATAATCCTTTCCACACGCGGCAAATGGTGAACACACGAAAAGAGACAAGGCCGCATCGCGGACGAGATGGTACGCAGATGAACACAGATCAACACGGATTTTCCGATATAGGTTCCCCGATCCGTGCGACCCGAGAAACCCGTGTCCCACTTGCATAGCCGCCGGGACCGCAGAGGGTCGTCTCCGCGCCTCCGTGACGCAGGGCTTCCGCTTGCCGTCCTGGCGGCGGCGCTGGGCGCGTACCTGGCGACGCTGGCCCCGGGGCTGACCTGGGCGCACAGCGGCGCGGACGGCGGCGACCTGATTGCGGCGGCCCGGACGCTCGGCGTCGCGCACCCGCCCGGCTACCCCCTCTATCTGCTGCTGGGCAAGCTCTTCACCTGGCTCCCCGTCGGCAACGTCGCTTACCGGCTCAACCTCCTGTCCGCTGTGTGCGCTGCGGGGGCGGCGAGCCTGCTCGCCTGGTGGGTGCGCGCCGCGCTGCGCGACGGGCAGCCAAGGTTCGGGGCCGCCGCGGCCTGGGTAGCGGCGGGGCTGCTGGCCTTCTCGCGGCTGTACTGGTCGCAGGCGGTGATCGTCGAGGTCTATGCCTTGAACGCCCTGCTGGCCATGGCCTGCCTGTGGCTCTGGTGGCGCTGGACCCGCCGGCCCGAGCGCGCCGCGCCGCTGATCGAGGGCGCCTTGCTGCTGGGGCTGGGGCTGGGCAACCACCTCACCCTGATTCTGCTGGCGCTCCCCTGCGCGGTGGACGTCCTGGCGCGGCGCGAGCGCCGTCCCGGCTGGCGGCAGATCGGCGCAGCGCTGTTGGCCTTCTTGCTGGGCGCGGCCATCTACCTCTACCTGCCGCTCCGGGCGCGGGGGCACCCGCCGATCAACTGGGGCGATCCCTCCACCTGGCGAGGCTTCTGGTGGATGGTCTCGGGCGCGCTCTATCGGCACTATGTGTTCGCGCTTCCGCTGTCCCATTTGCCCATTCGCCTGGCGACGCTGGCTGGCGATCTGGCGCGCCAGTTCGGGCCGTGGGGCGTGGCGCTGGGGCTGCTGGGCGTTTGGGGCTTGGCCCGCCGCGACCGGCGCGCCCTGCTGGTCTTGGGCAGCATCGTCGCCCTCTATGCCGCCTACGCCGTGGGCTACAATACCGCCGATTCCTTCGTCTATCTCCTCCCTGCCTATGCCATCTGGGCCTTTTGGGCGGGGCTGGGCGTGGCCCAGGCGGGGGAGTGGCTGGAGATCGAGGCGGGCAAGATAGCAAGGCGGCCGCGCTACGCCCTGGCGGCGCTGGTGTGCGCCCTGCCTCTGGTCTCGCTGGGGTGGAACTGGCGCAGCGTGGACCTCCGCCGCGATCGAGAGGCCACCGATTATCTCGCGGCGGCCCTGGAGGAGGCGCCTCCGGGAGCCATCGTCATCAGCGCCTCCGATGCGCATACCTTTGCCCTCTGGTACGCGCAATATGGGGAGGGGCGACGGCAGGACCTGCTGGTGCTGGATCGCGACCTGCTGCCTTACGCCTGGTACCGGGAGAACACGCTGCCGCGCTATCCCGACGTCGTCGCTCCCGCCGAATTCGCGGACCTCCAGGCGTGGCTGGCGGGCCTCGTCGCCGCCAACCTGCCCACGCGGGCGGTGCTGCTGGCCGACCCCGATGAGCGGCTGCTGGCGCAATACGCTGTGAAGCCAGCGGGCCCGTTCTATCGCCTGATCGGGGAAAAAGCGCCGTAGCGCGGCGCAACCAGAGCGGCGAGGGTTTGCGGCTCGCCGCGCCTACTGCTCGTCCCCGCCATCCTCGGCGCGCATGGAGCGCATCCACAGGAAGACGGCCGCGCCCGCCACGCCCAGGGCTGCCAGCGCGCCCAGCGCATAGGTCATGGTACGATCGCGTTCGGGCTCGGGCTCCGGCGCCGGGGTGGCCGCAGGCGACTGGGCCGCCGCAACCGCGGTATCGGTGGCAACGGGCGCTGGCTGCGTGGGGGCGGCGGTACCGGTTGGCCCGCTGGTCGCCGTCGCCGACGCCGTGGGCGGCAATGGGGTAGCGGACGATGGCGCGGTGGGCGAGATCGCGGGCGGCTCGGTGGCCGTGGCCGAACTGGTGGGCGGGACGACCGTAGCCGTCGTCGCCAGCGTCGGCGCGAGCGTCAACGTCTGGCTGGAGGCCACGCGCGTATTCGTCGGAACGCGCGTGCTGGTGGGCAGCACTGGCGTATTCGTGGGCACCGCCGCCGTGTTCGTCGGTGGGACCGGCGTGTTGGTCGGCAGCACCACCGTATTTGTCGGCGGGACCGGCGTGTCGGTTGGCGGCACCGGTGTATTCGTCGGTGGCACCGCCGTATCCGTCGGTGGCACCGCCGTATCCGTCGGCGGCACTGGCGTGTCCCCCACCAGTTGGGTCGGCGTCGGGGTAAAGGTGTAGGTGGGGATCGTCTGGCGCGCGGGGCTGGAGGCCGGCGCCGCCCAGGCGGTGAGGTTCAGCAACAACAACGAGGCGCCAAACAGCAACATGGCGCTCAAGATGAGCAGGCGATGGCCCCTGTCCCGCGAGGCAGGACCGTTGGGGGACGACGGCATGGATGACCCTCCTACTGGCCTTGATACGCGCTACGGCTCGAACACGACTTGGAGCGTGCGATCCTCTCGCAGGTCGGTCCGAAAGCGAATCAGGTTGCCCTCCACCCCGCTGGGGGCTGGCTGGGCGCTCACCAGCCGCGCGCCAGGGGGCAGTTGCACCTCGATCAGCAAAGGCACCGCATCGGTGCCGGGCTGCTTCTGCACCAGTAGATTATACACCCGGCTCTTGTCTTGCCGCAAGACCTGGGCAGGGAGCCGATAGGTGAAAGACAAGGCCGCCTCCTCCCTGGGCGCGAGGACAAGGGAGGTATCCCAAATGGCGTGAGGGACCTCCTCAACCAACGCGCCCACGGCCGCGACGCTCTGGCTGGAAACCAGTTGGCTCCCCGCCGGAGCATAGACCCGCACATAGTCCCAATAGCAGCGCTGGGTCATAAGCTCATAGGTGGGGTCGTAGCTCATGTCCTTGACGCACCCCTCCGGCAGGTCGCGCGTCGCCGTGTTCTTGTAGGCCAGGTCCACCCGTCCCTGCGCGGTCCCGTCGTCCGCGATCTCGACGCGGTAGGCGATCCGCTGGGCGATCTTGCCGTTCACCTTGGTATAGCCGACGTTGGTGTCCACCACCATCAGATAGTCGTGGTCGGGATGCCGCACCGCGCCATCCCAGCCCAGCGCCGTGACCATGCCCTGCGCCGTGGGATCGTAGAAAAAGATGAGGGCGTGCTTTTCATCCAGGATTCGCTTGATGGTGGCGGCCAGCTTGGGCGCATCCAGCGCGCCAGGGTCGGACATCACCCGCTCCATGATAGCATCCACCAGGTCGGGCATAAAGTCCTTGCGCTCGTCGAACCACTCCCGCTTGCGGATCTCCCACGGGGTCGCCTCCCACTCTTCCCAGGTCTGGCCTGGCCTGAGCTTGGGTGCCCAGTAGCTCTGGATCTCGGCCAGCACGTTGGAGCCGTCGATCTCGTCCGCATAGTCCTCCAGGCGCAGCGGCCCGACCGCCTCCACCAGCATCTGCAACGCCACCAGATCAGCGGCCACGACGCCGTCCACGGCGGTCTCTTGGTCCAGGTAATAGAGGTCGGCGCAGGCCCTGGCCGAGGCGGGGAAATCGGGGAACCAGTTAGCATCCTTGGTCAGCCAGAGGTCGATCCCCATGTGTTCGCGCATGGCGGCGGGCGGATCGGGATGGTCAGCGGTGAGATCGTCCACGGCATAGCTGTCCGCAAAGGAGAGCCCCGCGATGCGGCCCTGCTCCAGGGTCAGCAGGCCGATGCCGCTGATATAGCCGCCGGTGGGACGCAACTCGTCGCTGTTCTGCGCCAAGACCAGGTAACGGCGCGGGCCGGAAGCGCCCAACAGCTCCGGCGCGACCACCGCTCCGGTCATGCCG
>Ga0123335_1008503_pt1 | contig 10986 bp, 11 predicted proteins | sample BiotimSIPDNA_2_FD_89707 | JGI IMG/M metagenome (GOLD analysis project Ga0123335, IMG submission 89707) | Anaerobic biogas reactor microbial communites from Washington, USA - Biogas_R2 time_0 SIP DNA | ecosystem: Engineered > Bioreactor > Anaerobic > Unclassified | place: Washington, USA... | reverse complement strand
TTGATCAAAAACGAAAGCTGGGATTGGTAAAAAGAATTCAAAAACAAATGGTTAAATTTGATATAAAACCAGAAGAAATTGGGATTGGTAACTATCTGATTACCAACTATAATTATTGACGTTGGTCAGAATTTATAAAGACACTACCTGAGTATTTTAGAGGCTCTAATTTTCCCTGTTGAATTTTGAATAAAATCTTTTACGTATAGAAAAGATTACATAAATTTGTATCCAAATGAATACAGAGTTGTGAATGTATGTAATTGAGAAAACAGTTGAATTTGACAAATGGCTTAGAAAACTTAAAGATTTAAGAGCAAAAGCCAAAATATTATTTCGCATTCAAAAGATTGAAAATGATGAACACCTTGGAGACTGCGAACCTGTAGGAAATGGTATTCGGGAGTTAAAAATTGACTAAGCAAAAGGATATAGGGTATATTTTAAAGAATCAGATGGTAAAATCATTATTATACTTAGTGGTGGAGATAAATCAACTCAGCAGAAAGACATTGAAAAGGCAAAGGAGATTTTCAAAAGAATTAAAAAGTAGAGAGATGGAAATTTCAAAATTTGATATTGCTGACTATTTAGATAGCAACGAGATGATTGCAGAATATCTAAATGCTGTTTTAGCAGAAGGAAATGATTCCGATGTAATTATAGCAATCGGACATATAGCAAAATCAATCGGTATGACAAAAATCGCTCAAGAAACTGGATTAAGTAGACCTAGTTTATACAAAGCTTTATCGGATGGATCAAAACCTCAGTTTGAGACTATCATGAAAGTATTAAGAGCCATTGGGGGACAGATACAAATACATCCCATGACTACATAAAGAAAAACGCACCACTACAAGCGGTATAGGTCATGGCTCGTTTCTGTGACTACCGTAACTTTGTAACCATATTAAATTTTGTTTAACCTGACAGGAAACTGCCCATTAGTCGCCACGCCCCATACCGTCAAACATTGTGATCAATTAAAAAACCACAGAAACAGTAGAAAAATGAAATTCAAATCTATTTGCCCAAAAAAAGGCATTTATAAAAAATGCTTGGTTTTTAATGTACTAACAGCGGCTTTAATATTCACTCCTTCAAAAAGCTTTGCTGATTGCGAGAATAATTTTGTCAGGTTAGAAGTAGCCCAAGCATACATTAATGCAAATCCATATATCATAGCTTTTTACAGCAGCATTGAGGGGCAGTATTCTCATCTGTTCAAGGCTCAGAAAGTTTACATGGATGGAGAACAGATGACTATATCAGGTCCGGTAATACTGTCCTGGAAAGAAAATGAATATAGACAGCGTACATACAGTCTTCCCGATTCGGGACAGATTTACACTGATGAACTTTGCGGTAACTACCATTTCGGGTATTACAAACCAATGCGGGCTGCCTTTCCTCTTGCAAATCTCCTGAGTCCTACCGGAGGTATTTATAATTACAGTTCAGGCTTTTGGGCTTTTCCTGAACCTGAAGTTATTCCCGATGTTGAGAAAGGGTATGCCGCATGGCTTGAACAATTGCCCGATGTAGTCAAAGAGTATTGTTATTGGTGGTATGATAATGCAAGCATAGGGCCTCCTGTTCTTTATGAACTCATTGACAGTGTACTTTCTATTCCAGAAGGAGGCCGTAAAAAACCACCTGAACTATATATAGATTTCGACCATTGTCCGGGCGAAGGTTGCCAATTAGGGGAATGGACAACATCCGAACCCATCACCATCTTTGAAAAGCCTAATGGAGATAATAAAATAGGAGAAATATCTGCAGGGGAAACTTTCAATGCGATAACTGGCAATGTCTATCTTACACCCCTTGAAATAATCGTCAATGAATCTATTTACGTATATGATTCAATAGGTTCCATGGAGCTTGAACCCGGCAGAAAGTATTATGTTTTGTCGAATATTGGAGAAGGGCATTCCAAAATCTGGGTGAATGGCAGAATTATGATCTCTTCAAATTCACCCTACAATGATTCACAAAAATGGTGGGTTGAAATCACAACAAAAAACGGGGAAAAGGGATGGATTTTATATCCTGAAAGTTCTTCCATTATCGGCTCCGATTATCTTGAATAATTCAGATATAAAAATTAAAGAAAAACTGAGTACAATATATATGAACATGAGCGGTCAGCAAGACCCGGCGATTGTTCCCGGATGAACTACATCCCGGACATTAAAATATGTACTTATTGAGGGTTGTAAGGTATTTCTTTAAACCAACGACCAGGGTGGGCGACAGTGGTACTATCCGATTTCTTTCTCATAATCAGAAATTTTAAGTGAATAATTTCCAATTAAGGAAAGAATCGGGTATTTTTAAAGCTATCCCATGCAGACGGGATTTAGTTCAACAAGCGGTAATAAAACATTGCGCTGATAATGCTAAATTAGATCCCTTCACTAACCATAACACGGACAACACGTTACCGCATTAAATCCTGACTACCGAATGAATAGACTTTTCAATGAAAGCATGAAATTTGAGAACACACGATTCCAGAATAAAGCTCTGGAAACTGGAGATTATGAAAACTGCACATTCATAAACTGTGACTTTTCTAATTCAGATTTATCCGATTTAAACTTCATAGAATGCGAATTTCAAGGGTGCAATTTTAGTCTCACTAAACTGATTAACACATCTTTCAAGGAAACAAAATTTATAAACTGTAAATTACTTGGATTGCATTTTGAAGATTGTAACAAATTAATATTCTCTTTTGAATTTGATGGCTGTACTATAGATCTCTGTTCATATAATAAACTTAATCTTAAAAAAACCAGATTCAAGAACACAAAAGTTACTGAAGTAGATTTTACAGAAACAGATTTAAAAGATTCTTCGTTTATTAATTGCGATTTGCAAAGAACGATCTTCAAAAATACGAACCTTGAAAGCGTGGATTTTCGGACCTCTTTCAACTATTCAATAGATCCTGATTTAAATCGTATTAAAAAGGCAAAATTTTCACTTTCCGGCATAGCAGGATTGCTTAACAAATTCGACATAGAGATTGAAAAATAAAAGACAGCAAAATCACATGCCAGCTCCGGCACAGACGGCAACTAAGCTTAACGAAATTATCATATAAAACAGAGAAAAAATTCGATATACATTTATTACCGGACGAAAGAATGGAAAGTACACTTGCAACGGGATTGATCTTAATATCGCCTATTTTATTAGTAAGATTCCTTTTACTTTCATATTTAGGAAAAGAAGCTCTTAAAAGGGCAGCCTTTTTCCCCCCGACTGAAGGAATTGAAAGAATTGCTTATTTGACAAATATCTTAACAACTTTTTTGCTTATTATTATCCCATTCTTTTTGAAAATCAGACTTCAAGGATTTTTAAGCATATCGGGGCTTTGTCTGATTATATTGGCTTTAGTTTTGTATACTGTTTCAATAATTCAGTTTGCAAGACCAAACAGTACCGGACTTACAATATCAGGATTATATAATATTTCGCGTAACCCGATGTATGTTGCTTTCTTCCTTTACTTCTTAGCCTGTTGCATGCTGACTGGTTCCTGGATACTTCTGATTATATTACTGGTTTTTCAGATTTCAGTGCATTTTCTTATTATTTCTGAAGAGAGATGGTGCAAAAGACAATTTGATAAAGCATACCTTGATTATGCAGCTAAAGTCAGACGATATATTTAAAAATGGCACAACTAATCACAAAAAAGCCGTTATAGTCACCTCCCGGCCTGAAAAAAACTTGGTTTACATAATATAAAGTACATGAAGTCCATATCAAAGACAGTATGGGTATTATCAATTGTAAGTTTACTTACTGATACCGCCAGCGAAATGCTCTACCCAATTTTGCCAATATACCTAAAAACAATTGGCTTTTCTGTTGCTCTGATTGGCATACTTGAAGGATTGGCAGAGGCAGTAGCCGGACTAAGCAAGGGATATTTCGGAAAAGGGATAAGAACAGGGACAAGAGATGCTATACTTTCTGAACAAGCCACCCCTCAAACAAAGGGAAAAATATTCGGATTCCATCGCTCGATGGACACCCTGGGCGCTGATTTGGGTCCTTCATTAGCTTTACTTTACTTATACTAATACCCCCAGAATTACAGAACACTCTTTTTTATTGCATTCTTACCAGGATCTTTTGCAATTCTAACTTCATTCCTACTGAAAGACAAACCGGTTATCATCCAGAAACAAAATGTCAGAACAACATTCTTTTCATTCTTAAAATATTGGACAGTTAGTTCTGTGGATTATAAAAAACTAGCACTTGGGCTTCTTGTTTTCGCTGTAGTAAATAGTTCTGATGTTTTTCTATTACTCAAAGCAAAGCAAACAGGGCTTGATGACTCACTTGTGATTATGCTCTAAATTTTCTATAACCTCATTTATGCTTTGTTTGCATTTCCTTTAGGTTTTATCGCTGATAGAATTGGTTTAAAAACAATTCTAATCCTTGGGCTAGCTCTATTCTCATTTGTTTATTTTGGAATGTCAGTCAATGAAAATATAATTCTCTTTTTCATACTCTTTTTTCTTTATGGAGTATATGCTGCTGCAACTGAAGGAGTCTCAAAAGCATAGATTACAAACATAACCCATAAAAACGATGTAGCCACTGCAATTGGAACATTTTCAGGATTACAAAGTATCTGCACCATGATTGCCAGTTCACTGACCGGACTCATCTGGTTAGTGTTTGGTGCAACAACAGCACTAATTTTTACGGCAACTGTAACTTTATTTGTAACCGCTTACTTCCTGACAGTTCCCAAACCATTAAATAGTCTCAGTGACTAATAGTTAAATTAATAAAAATGGCAGTCTGGAAAACGGACAATCAATAGCTCTGTCATACCTTGTGCAAATCTCCCCTGGTACCTACGCTTATCATTCACTCCAAAAAAGATGGATAAGTAAATTTCAGCCATGCTTAGTTTACTCATCGGAACATTAAAGATTCAAAACTAATTCTTTATGGAAAACGGAGGTCATGGTGTAATCTTTGAACTGGAAGATTCCAGAGTATAAATCGTTATATTTGCAGATAATTATTTATACATGTCAAATGCTTATATGAACAAAAAAAAACCTTATGAGATTAGGAGTTTTTTTAATCCTTGTTTTACTTTTAGCTACTCCCCATTCTCTGACCACTGTGGTACAAAAATAAGTTTTCTACTTCGATGATTTTCTCTTGTAAATACTTTTTCAATCAGAATGCAGGTTCTGTCAAGATTTCTGAAAGAACTTGTCTTGATCTTGACTGGTTCTGCAGTGATTTCACTATACCACTCAAAGTGTAAAAACTCTTACGCATATCCACTGGAAGAGGATACAAATAATCTCGAAGTGAACCATGAAGATGCAACATAACCTCAGTCTGACAGGGATACAAGTGATCGAAGGCCAACAACATCCAGGTTTTGACGTATTCTCAGGGTTGTTCCGTTAGAATAGGTAATCTCCAGCGGTGTATTTTCCATGGCCTGTGGTTGCTGACCCGGGGTCGGGTATACAGATGATACAGGTGCGCGAACATGAAGTGGTATAAAACGTCTACCATCTGCCTCTTTCCGAAGCTTCTTTTTCCAGTAATAGAATGTAGATGATGTAATGCCTTCATTGGAGCAAAAGCTCCTTACGCTTAAGCCTGACAATTTTTGCCGCTCCAGAAGTTCCATAAAACTTGAACTGTTTATCATTGTTTTTTGGGGCACAAGATAAACTGACTATTACCTTAAAAAAATATGTGCCTGGCCGAATGCTTACGCTGATTATGCAATGTATGTTATTGCCTGGATGTTTAAAAAATAAATAAAAATTCGATTAAGAATATCAAAACAAAATAATTGTAAATTTTATATAAAACATTATGGATAAACGTACTACAACAGAAACAATAATTGCTTTAGAGACAGCTGCTCTTGAAGCTTGGCACGATGGGAATCCTACTCCCTATCTTGACCTTTATTCGAAAGACTTTACATATTTCGACCCTGTTCAAGAAAGGCGGCTTGATGGTTGGGACAAGATAAAAGAGTTGTATGAAAGCATGCGGGGTAAGGTAAAAATGAATAAATTCGAAATAATAAATCCCATTGTACAAAAAATTGATTCAATGGCAGTCCTGACCTACAATCTGCACTCATACTCAGGTGAAACGCTCTGGAAAGAGAATTGTACCGAAGTGTATAGGCTTGAAGAAAATAACAAATGGAAAATCATTCATAGCCATTGGTTGTTAACTAAACCTTTGATTGCGTAATTACATTATCACACATTTTAGGTTGGTTATGGATAAAATATTGACATTTATTGATAGACAAGCATTTCGGGAATGGCTTAGCAAGAATGGTACAAAGAGCAATGGCATATGGTTGCTTTTTAGTAAAAAAAGAAAATTCGCCACACTATCTGCTGGAGATGCATTGGAAGAAGCTCTTTGCCATGGATGGATAGATGGACAAATACAATCTATTGACGAGAATACCTATAAAAAGTATTTTGCGCGGCGTTTACCTAAAAGCAAATGGTCTGTTAAAAACAAAAAGCTTGCCCAAACTCTTATAAAAAAGGGTTTAATGACTCAGCAGGGATTGGAAGCCATAGCAAATGCCAAGAAAAGCGGTTCTTGGGATAATTCTAAACGTATCATTATTGACGATGAACAAATTCAAATATTTAAGGAAATCATTCATCCATATGAGCCTGCTTATTCCAATTTACTGGCTATGTCGCATTCTGTACAACGTACATATACCGGATTCTATCTTGATGCCAAATCCGACAAAACCCGTCAAGTCCGGTTAGAAAAGATTATTGAAAGACTTAATAGTAATTTGAAACCAATGTGATTTGTTAATTTATATGATAACAATGACAAAGGAGCAGAGTTATAATTCGACTTCTTCAAAAGAATTACATGAGATGACAATAAATGAACTTGGACAATTATTTCCAATTGTAATTCTAAATTATACTGATAAATGGATTGAATTGTTTGAAGCGGAAAAACAATTAATAACTGACAACTTTGCTAAGTCAGAGATTATAAGTATTGACCATATAGGTAGTACAGCAATTCCAGGATTAAAGGCAAAACCAACAATTGATATTTTATTTCAAGTTTCAGAGCAGATTGATATCCCAAAAATGAAAAATATTTTTAAATCGCTTAATTATCATATCAACGAGCCTCTTGACAATCCGCCACCGCATTTAACTTTTGTAAAAGGCTATACCAAGGAAGGATACAAAGGACAATCTTTTCATGTACATATCAGATACAAAGATGATTGGGATGAAATACGATTTAGAGATTACTTGATAAATCATGAAGATATTGCAAAAGAATATGAAATCCTAAAACTAAAACTTGCTGATAGATACAGAAAAAACAGAGAGGCATATACGGATTCAAAAACGGATTTCATTGAAAAAATAAATAAATTGACACGAAAATAAAGCACGAACGTACAACATTTTGTATAAGTAATGGCAGGCATTGTGGTAAATATCAAGATTCGTAGCCCGCTTAAACTGTGTAACGGTTTGACAGGAAAGTGCTACGCAATCTGCCACTACTCATACAATTTACCGTTGTGTGCAACCCTAAAAGACGACACGACCGACACAAAATGAACTGAAAAATGAGAGACAAAATACCGACGCTTTAGCAAAATCAAAAGAGCTGCATCCCAGCCCATAACCCGGTACAGTTGCAGCACATTTGCTTTTGCCCTAACGCTAATGACTTGAATATTATATGAAACTTGTAACAAGAGACAATTTAGAAAGATGGGCTGAGACAAATTTCTCAAAGGGTGATTTACCTTATCTCATCTCCCGTTTAGTAAGGGTTAATAAACCTAATCTTAATAATAAAATTCAATTCTTTATGAAAATCAAGATAACAATGGTTCGTTTGTTCTTTATATTTTCTATTTTATTCTCATCTTGTGTGGCCGATAAAAAAATATTTGAAGTAGAAAATGCTGAATTACTAGGCGGGGCTTCAATAGTATCAGATAAAAGTGCTTCCGGTGGGTACTTAGTAACCCTGCCCAAATCAGGCGATGGGATACAATTTAAGAACCTACCTGAAGCAAATAAATTAGCAATCCGCTACGCTTCGCTAGATGTGGGCACCTTAAGCGTTAATGTAAACGACCAACCAGCCAAAAAAGTGAATATTCATTCCTCAGGGGCACTCTCCGGTTCTTTTCTTAATGCCATAATTGATATTAGGGTACCCAAGGGGGCAAAATTGTATATTTCTATAGACAGTACTGATGTTGCAATTAATATTGATCAAATAATTATTGGAAACGGTGATTTGGATTTACCCCCTGATATTTGGAACTTACCAGCTTTACCAGTTGCTGAAGGTCAGTATCCGGCAGATTGGAAAGGTATTAGCAAAATATACACCGTTCCTGTCTGGTGGCGCGAAGCCAAGTTTGGTGCCTGGTCGCACTGGGACCCTCAATCCATGCCTGAACAAGGTGATTGGTATGCGCGTGGTATGTATATGGAGGGAAATTCACAATATGAGTTCCACCTTGAAAATTTTGGCCATCCCTCTGAATATGGCTATAAAGACATTTGCCACAACTGGGTAATTGATAAATGGAACCCTGAGGAACTAATGAATTTGTACGTAGAGATGGGGGCCAGGTACTTTATGGCCATGGGTGTTCATCACGATAACTTTGATTGTTACGATTCAAAATACCAACAATGGAATTCTGTCAATGTTGGCCCAAAAGTTGACATTGTTGGAACCTGGGAAAAAATAGCCCGTAAGCATGGTATGCGCTTTGGTATTGGGTTTCATAATACACCAGGTCGTACATGGGGTCAGTTTATGACTGTTCGATACACTAGCGACAAAAAAGGCGTAAAGGCAGGTGTGCCTTATGATGCGCTCCAAACTATTAAGGACGGTACGGGAAAATGGTGGGAAGGTATGGATCCGGTTGACCTTTATGGCCCAGTTCATGGTAAAAATGACCCCTTACATTCACCCTACGCCAACCAGTTTATGTGGCGGGTCGATGATGCAATTACCAAGTATCATCCTGATATCATATACTTTGATGAGCATGCAGGCGATTCTCAATATGATTTAGGAGTAAATATGGGTTTGGGATTTCTTGCTCCGGCACTGATAGCAAACTACTATAACAAATCATTGCAATGGAACCAAGGGAAAATGGATGTAGTAATTAATCTCAAAGCTGTTGGTGGACGATACAATAGTTTTCAGAATGATCCGGAATTGTTGCCTTTTGTGGATCGTGCTTTGGTTAAAAGCACTGAATTTCATATTGAACCTGAGATAATGGCTTACCCGTTTCAAACCGAAACCAGCATTGCCGAATGGCATTACAAAACCGGGATGAAATATATGGATTCCAAAAAAGTAATTGAATTGCTTTTGGAGAATGTTTCACGCAACGGTACTTTGTTACTTAACCTTACCCAACATGATCGTGGTGATTTGGATGCCGAAGTAATCCGTGTTGCCAAAGATGTTGGCTCCTGGCTAAAAACAAATGGTGAAGCTGTATATGGTTCTCGTCCGTTTGAAATATGTACAGAGAATTCTGTAAGGTTTACCCGTAACAATGGATATGTTTATGCAACAATTTTGGAGTGGAAAGACAGTACCATTACCATTGATGCACTTCGTAGTGGTGGAAACACTTTGGGTGAAGTTTCCAAAGTGGAACTGCTAGGTTCTGATGCAACAATGGAATTTGTTCAGGATGAAAATGGATTAACCGTTACTCCTAATGACAAGGTGCAAGCTTTGCAGGGAATTGACAACCAGAATTTATCGGAAGGATGCCGGGTTTTGCGTATAACTCATGATAAAGGTTGGATTAACGATGACGATCCCGGAGTATCAGCACCCGGATGGTTCCGGGTAAGTAACCTTGGCACCAACGATTACAACAACGACCTAACCATAAGCGAATTAACTGGTGATGTTTGGTCTTGTTCCTTTACCGGGAATATAATAAAGGTTATTGCACCAAAAGATGCAGGAGCCGGAAAAATTGAAATTCAGATTGACGGAAAAACTCGTGGAACGGCTGATTTATCGACCAATGGAGAACGGAAGCCACAGCAGATGGTTTACGAATTAAAAAACTTGGGTTCAGGTGAACACATTATTAGTATTATTAACCGTGGTTCTGGGAGAGTAGCTATTGATGCATTAGTTACAGCAAACTAAAACTATACAAATGAAAGCCCCCCTTATTTGTAAGCACATTGACAAGTCGCACGAGCCATATGCTCAGACCAAAACTTGCCAAAGAGCTACAAAACCAACCCTAAATACCAAAAAACAAAAATAAATTGGCTTCACCGAGCTCCATTTCATTCCGGTTCGTGCTCCGTCTCAAGGTCTGTGCAGGTTAACAAGAAAACAATTAAATTTGTTAAAACTTATAACATGTTGACTTTGAATAATAAACACAAGCATACAACAAAAGCCATTATATAAATGTAAAGATTGAAAAAATGAGAAAAATTAAGACTAAAAGCATAGTCGTAATAGCTCTAACTTTAATTATAACACAAGCATATGCTAATAAAGAACCAGAGCAAAAAAAATTAAAACCACGAATCGTCGTACTAACCGATATTGCTCCTAATAATATTGAGCCGGATGATATGGAATCTATGATTAGACTATTAGTCCATGCCGACCAGTTCGAGATAGAAGCACTCATTGCCACAACAGGTTGGAGTAATACCGGAAATGGTGAATGTATTGACCTAATTTACGATGCATTAAATGCGTATGAAAAAGACTTGCCGAATCTAATGAAAAGGTCAAATCAGAAAAAATTTGCAAACGATGAATCAAAACAGGAAATTGGCTATTGGCCTTCAGTTAATTATTTACGATTGCGAACTATATTGGGAAGCAAAAATATGGGCATGAAAT
>Ga0123335_1008501_pt1 | contig 10988 bp, 10 predicted proteins | sample BiotimSIPDNA_2_FD_89707 | JGI IMG/M metagenome (GOLD analysis project Ga0123335, IMG submission 89707) | Anaerobic biogas reactor microbial communites from Washington, USA - Biogas_R2 time_0 SIP DNA | ecosystem: Engineered > Bioreactor > Anaerobic > Unclassified | place: Washington, USA... | reverse complement strand
CTTACCAACAGATGCCACTTCAACAAATGTAATATCTCCCAGTGTTTGTGATGCATAGTCAGTTATCCCCACAATACCTTTATTCTCGTCCACTTTAACCCACTCATGCTCCTTGGTATAGAAAAAACTATCCCTTACTTCCATGTTATCTCCTTTTTATCTTTTTATTCCTGCCATTCTGATAAGTTCTTTTCTTGGAACAACATTACAAGCTATTCTAACATAACCCTGAACATCTTTAGAAACAACCGCCTTTTCGGGAACAGCAATACCTTGCTTTATATAGCCTATGCCTATGCCTCGTTGTAATACAGGCGAAAAACATCCGCTGGTAACATAACCAATATCTTCATTATCCGCAAGTATCTTGTATAGATGCCTTGGGGATTGGCGGGTCTCTGAGACAAGATACACGATACTCTTCCGCTTACCCCCCTGTTCCAACGCCTCCTTGCCAATAAAAGAGTGAGACGGGTCAACCAACCTTCCCATCCCAGCATCAAAGGGTGTTGTCTCTTCATCAAGTTCATTGCCATAAAGCGGAAGCCCTGCCTCCAGCCGCAAAGAATCTCTGGCGCCAAGCCCTGCAGGTTTTACTCTCTCATCCTGTAAGAGCATATCCCATAAACTCTTTGTTTTTTCCTTGTTCACATATATCTCATATCCCTTTCCACCCGTGTACCCGCTATAACTTACTATATTGTCTTTGCCAAGAATATTGAATATACTGAACCTGTAAGACGATAGGATAGAAAAATCCGCATTAAGAACATCCTGAAGAACATCCAGAGAGAGAGGCCCCTGGACATCTATTTTATCCAAAAAATCATCCGCATCTATAATCTCTGTGTTTTTAATTTTTTGTCTATACCAGTCCTTTATCTTATCTTTCGTTGACGCATTGCTGACAACCATATATTTATCTAAAGATAATCTATAGATAACAACATCGTCCATAACTCCGCCTTTTTCATTCAGTATAAAACAATACCTGCACCGCCCTATCTCCATATTACCGATGTTTATTGTAAGAATCTTTCCAAGTTCTGAAACAACTTCCGTTCCTTTGAAAACAACCTTTGCCATATGGGAAGTATCAAAGAGGGCGCAGCTGTTCCTGCACCAAATATGCTCCTTTATAATTCCTTCATACTGAAGAGGGAGTAAAAAACCGGCAAAATCAATAATCTTTGCGCCTAAATCAACGTGTTTGTTGTAAAGTGTGGTTGTTTTCATAATAAGACTCCGTGGTTTAGAATAGCATATTGGATGAAAAACTCAAAAAAACGGATTAAATAAAAAAACGCAGAATATAAGCAAAACAGGTAAGAGCGGTCCTTACCGCAACTCTTAACGCAGGTCTCTTTTTTATTATATCCGCATACTTCGGACTGTACCTGTAATACCATCTTATAAAGACCCTGCCCGGTCTGTTGGTAAGCAGCCGTTTGTCTCTAAATTCCTTGAATATCTGAACATTTCTTTCAAGCGGTGAACCAAAAGCAGCAGTCGCTATAAAACACCCTCCTCCACCTCCGCCTCCACCACCAGAAGGCCTCTCTATAGTTGTAAAACTGCTGGGGACAGCCCACTCGCTCCAATCATCCTTTTCATCCTGATACCTTACGCGCCAATAGTAAAGAGTGCTATATGAGAGCGTATTTGATGAGACCGTTATTGTTGCTGATGGAGATGTTGTGCTAACCCATACAATATCTGTAAACCCCTCGTCTTTTGCTATCTGCCATTGACTTGCTTTGTGAGAATCATTGTCCGCATCACTAAAAAAAGTGGCTTTAAGTAGCGGGGTTAAAGGTATATCTATTGCCTTATCTTCGGGCAATATACATTCAGGTCTTGTTGGAGAAGAGTTGATATAGGCATAGTTCCCTGCAGATATTTTATCTTCATCAATCTGCGGGAGGATTCCATAATAAGCCCATATAGTATAGTAATATATCTTGCCTTCCTCAACACTTTCATCTGTAAAGGAATTATCTCCCCCTGCATATACCAAAGCCCCTTCTTCCCAGTGAGAAGGGAAACATTCTTCTCCCCTTCTTATAATCACAGAGTTTACGCCTTCACCGACATTCCATGTAAGTTGCGCTTTACCAGACACCTTTTGCGCATAAAAAGTATCCACAGGCAAAATATCGGCAGAGAGAGAAGCAACCCTTAATGCCTCTTCAGCATTAAGGCGTCCGCCTATTATTACGCTATTTGTCCATTGAGGCAAACGCATGGCGCTTTTAAGTATTACATCTTTAAGTTTGATAGCATCTCTCTCATCAGTATAGTCGGAGATAAGCCCTGCTATCCCCGCAACAAAAGGGGCAGCCATAGATGTTCCGCTCTTATACCCATAGTTCTCTGACGGTATGGTGCTATAAATCAACGAACCTGGAGCGGCTATATGCACACTTGCTCTCCCATAATTGGAAAAGCCAGAGCGTTCATCATTATTATTGCTGCTTGCCACAGATATAATATTAGGGAGAGAATAACTTGCGGGATATATCGGAGAAACATCATTATTGTCGCCTGAATTACCTGCCGATGCCACAAATAGAATGCCTTCTGTCTCTAATCGTTCTATTGCATCATAAAGAGAGTCGCTATACTCATCTCCTCCCCACGAACCGTTTACCGCTACAATGTTTTCTCCCTCCTCTTTTCTTCTTATAATATAATCAATGCAATTTATAGCATGTTGTGTAGTTCCCTGATTATTAGTATCAATAAATTTCAGAGCCATAATCTTTATCGTCCAGTTCACTCCGCACACCCCTATGCCATTGTTCCCCACAGCCCCTATAATACCCGCGCAGTGTGTCCCATGGTTAACATCATCCATAGGGTCGGCGTTATTTTCTATCGCGTTATATCCCGGATGATTTTCGCTGTCAGTCCAGATATTATCGTATAGGTCAGGATGATTATAATCCACGCCTGAGTCAATCACCGCTATAATAACATCACTGCTTCCTGTGGTTTTATCCCAAGCAGAGGGCAGGTTTATCTTAGGCAATGCCCACTGCAGTCCCTCGTAATATTGGTCATTTGGAACATTGAACGCCTCATATATATAGTTTGGCTCCGCATACAACACTTCAGGGTCGGATGAGAGTTCTTCAATAACTTTTTTTGTATCAACACCTGCGGGCAGTTTTAGGTGGTAAAGGGCAGGAAAAGAACGATATTCTTTTGTTTTTGTTAGGTTCAATGAGCGTGTCTTGGAATGGTATTCCGGCTTTATATCGGACGATATAAAGCGGACAAGGACATCTCCTTCCACATAGGGCGCATTTTTACGAGCGGCAAATAAAGAGAAAGCGGAGAGAAAAAATATTAGTAGTATCTTATATGTTCGCATATTACTCCATTCAATAGATTATTCAACACTATTATATAATACATCCCCTTTATTATCATAGTTTTTGACAGCGAATTTAAAAACTTGTATAATAAAAATATGAAAAAGATATTGTCTGTTATTATTTTATTGACTTCTCTTTCTCTATTTGCGGAAGATATAATACTGGCAAAAACAGAGACAGCACACCCCTATCTTCCCTATAATGTGAAAGCCCTTGTTGATAAAACTTTTTCTATCTCTGTAACAGAGCGGGCAGAGGCAGTATACCAAATCGGGAGATTAGGTCCTGCGGCAGAGAAAGCATCCCCATTTCTTATAATGCTGTTAAACGATAATAATCCTACATTTTGCGTATATAACGGTTATGGGGTATGGAGCACACCCGGAAAGGAATCCGCAAAGGCATTAGCAAAGATAGGGACCCCCTCTCTTAAATATATCGCCCTTGTTCTTGAAGGCAAACACCCATATATCTCTGTAAGTCCCGATATGCAGAGGAATATTATTACTTACCTTACCGAATTATCGGGAGAGAACTTAGGGAACGATTTATCAGAATGGCTGAATTGGATTAAACCGCAACTATCATCCTCTTGATTTCCCCCCTGACACATTCACAACAGTCCCTGAAATATAAGATGCAAGGTCAGATATAAGAAATGCTGATATGTCCGCCACTTCTTCCAGAGTCCCCACACGCCCGATAGGAATAGAGACCTTCTCATAGGATTGCCTCAGTTCTTCAATGCTTATACCTCTTGTATAAGCAAGCGCTCTCTCATATTCCAGAGTCCTTAAAGCCGTGGCTTCAAGAATACCCGGAGCAATACCAACAACCCTTATCCCGTATTTACCCAACTCTTTTGCCCAACTTCTGGTAAAAGAGTAGAGCGCCGCCTTAGTTGCCGCATAAATACTCTGCCCTTCGGAACCCTCAAGCCCGCTCTCAGATGAGACATTTAGTATCACCCCTTTTATTTTATCTTTTATCATTTCTCTTGCGGCTGCCTGTGAGCAAAAGACAGCGCCTTTCTGGTTTATCGCTATCATTTTATCAAAAATTTCTTCCCTTATCTCTTCCTTTCCTGCAGGGTCCACAAGAAGACGGGGAATAAGTATGCCTGCGTTGTTGACTAAATAATCAATCCTTCCAAATTCTTTCTTTGTCTTTTGCACCATCTTCTCTATATCGGTTATATTGGTTACATCCACTTTTATAAAAAGAGCGTTCCCATACTTATCTTTAAACTCCTTCTCTACAATTACTCCTTGTTCCTCATTAATATCTGATATAACCACCGTCGCCCCTGCCTGCAAAAGTTTTTCTGCCACCGCTTTGCCTATTCCCCCTGCTCCGCCGGTCACTATCCCCGTTTTACCTTTAAGGTCTATATTCACCATTCTCTTACCTCCGCTCTATATTTTCCCGATAAGCATAAAAAAATCTGTTAAAATGGAAACAAATGAAATGCAAAAAACCTTTGTATCCATATTCTACTCCTTTTTATCTTAAAAGTTTAACACAAATTATAAAACCTGACTATTGATGGTTTAATACGATGCTTATCTAAGATAGAATACAAAAAAACGAAAGGTTTTTTACACATAAAAGGGTATCAGTGAAAGATTTAGTTGTTTTATAAAAACTAAGGGAGAGACAGTAAAAGAATAGACGCAAAGAAGATAAAAAAACACGCGGGAATAAAAACTGTATTATCGGTTCTATTTAAGAAACTGCGGGTCTGTCAACCTCTGAACCTTTACTCTCTTTTTTGCTTTGGACTGAGAAACAAGTCTCTTCATCAGAATATCATATTTTTTTCTGTTCACAGGAATCTTGGCCGGCTTGCCTGTTTTGCCTGAAAGGATACAAGCATTGATAAACTCTACTGACTTCAGGCCTTCCTCTCCGGAGACCAGCAATGTTTCCTTTTTAAGTATCGCCTGAACAAAGTTTCTTATAATCTCATTATGTCCTGTCGGGATATTTGTTTCATATTCAACCTTCTCTTCTTTCATCCCGAGGGATGCCCACATATCTTTGGTTGTTTTTGTGAATTTAGAGATAGGCATATCATATTTATAAAGCGTTATCTCTGTGTTTTTGACTACTATTTTACCTTTTTCACCTGCTATCTCCATCCGAAAGAATGATGGTTCGCAGGTAGTCGTATAATAATAGCCCCACGCCCCATTTTTATACTCTAAAAAAGCGGACACTTCATTCTCCACCTCTATCTTATGCATTCTTGTCCTGGTTTTTGCCTCTATTTTTACAGGAAGCCCTGCCAGATAAGTGAATATATCTATTATATGCGGCGCCTGATTTATAAGGACCCCTCCGCCCTCTCCTTTCCATGTGGCGCGCCAGGTCCCGCTATCATAATACACCTGAGGACGATACCATGGGTCAACACAGAGAGTTCTTGTTATCTCTCCTATTGCTCCCTTGCTTATCAACTCTTTCAGTTTAATTACCCACGGCTCTGTTCTTCTTTGAAATATCACTGCAAGAAGTTTTTTGTTCTTCTTTGCCGCATTCACCATCTTGTCCGCATCCGCTACCGTGACAGTCATAGGTTTCTCTGAAAGGACATTCAATCCGTTTTTTAAGGCGCAGACCGCTATCTCAGAATGCAGCCAATGTAATGCAGCTATGGTAACTGCATCCGCTGTTTTGCTCTTTATTGCATCTTTGTAATCGGTAAAAAACGGTACATTGAACTCTTTTCCTCTTGTCTCAGCCACTTTTTTATCAATATCGCATACAAATGCCAACTCAGCATTCTCTAATTTTTTTATGCTGTTACAGTGGCTTACACCCATCCCGCCGATTCCAATAACACCGATTCTGACTTTTTTCATTCTTTTCTTGTTTTGTGTTTTACTTGCGCCATTAAAAGTTGTAAGATAATATAACACAAAAAAAGGCGGTAATCAAACGACAAAATGAAAGAGATAGACATAGAAAGTGACGAGTGGAAAGAGACAATAAAAGGGAAGAGCCCTGAAGAGATAGCTCAAATAGTGGGAAGTTATTATGAGGAACAGTATGAGAGAGAGAAACTTTGGTCAGGGAAATTTATAGGAACAACAGTTTTTACCCTTATACTTTTATTAATATTATTAACGCTCTATCGTCTAATAACAAGGTTTATGCCGTAATTATCACTTTTATTACAGGCAACGAACAGATATGCGCAAGAATTACAACTTTTAACTTATTGCTATGTGGTCATATGTATATATTATAGTTTTTTTGGCAGGGATGTCATTATCCCTTATTTTAACTCCGTTATCTGGGAGGATTGCCAGGCGATTTAATGTAATCTCCATCCCTTCATCAAGAAGCGCGCATAAACACCCTGTGCCTCTGTTGGGAGGACTGGGTATCTATTTTTCCCTGCTTATAACTGTTGTGATAAGCATCATCGCAATGAAATACGGAATATTATCCTTCTTTCTTTCAGATTACAGCGCAGGCATAAAAAGCGTATTGGATAAACTTTCTGCAATTCTTGTCGGCGGAGCGATAGTAGTCGCTTTCGGAGTAATAGATGACATAAAGACCTTGAAGGCGAAGCAAAAACTTTTTCTTCAAATAATAGCATCCATGATTATATTTTTCTCAGGGATTCGCCTCTCTTTTATAAGCGCCTTTCCGTCCTTTTTTCTTACTATCTTCTGGTTAATTCTTATGATGAACACCTTTAACCTTATGGATAACATGGATGGATTAAGCAGCGGTGTCGCTATTATCAGCGGTTCCATTCTCTTCATCTTTGCCGTTGCCTTCTCTCAGTTGTTTGTTGCAACAATACTCGCTGTTTTTCTTGGAAGCGTTATCGGATTTTTAAGATACAATTTTCCACCTGCAAAAATTTTTATGGGAGAGAGCGGAAGCTCGTTTTTAGGGTATTTTCTCGGTTCAACGGCTATACTTCTAACATTTTACAGATATGAGCATCATCAAACATTTCTTCCTTTATTTGCTCCCCTGATAGTGTTTTCCGTTCTGTTTTTTGATACGCTCTCGGTTATATGGATAAGGAAGACACGGAGATTGCCTATATTTCAGGCGGACAAAAACCATCTCTCTCATCGTCTTGTAACCCTTGGTATGAACAATAAACAGGCGATTTTCTTCATTTATCTTTTAACGTTATGCACAGGTATAGGAGCGCTTTTACTTGGCAGTTTGAATATCTTTGGCGGTCTTATAATCATATTACAGGTGTTTATCATTCTCTCTATAGTAGGACTGCTTGAAATGACAGGAAGAAAAAAAGGAAAAAACTTAAATGAAAAAACGGGCATGGGTTGAAATAGATACCGGCAAGATAATCAAGAATATTCAAGAGATTAAAAAATATACCGGGAAAAAATTTATGGCATGCGTAAAGGGCAATTGTTATGGAATGGGAATGAGCGAAATATCAAACCGAATAGAGAGGTATGTTGACTCATTCGGCGTGGCTACATATTCAGAAGCAATGGAGTTAAGAGCATCAGGCATAAAAAAACCTGTGCTAATAATGGGTCCTGTTCTTCCTGACAATATAGATACCCTTGTAATGAATGATATCAGCATCTCTCTTTTTGACGAAGTTATTCTAAAAGAGATTGCCAAAGTAGTGAGGAGAAGAGATAAAGATGCCTCTGTCCACATTAAAATAGATACAGGTCTTGGCAGAATAGGGCTTATGCCTGAAAAAACACAGGGTTTCATAGAAAAAACAGCGTCTATCAAAGGAATAAGAATTGATGGAATCTTCTCTCATTTTGCCACTGCCGGATGGAAGGACAAAACATATGCAACGGAACAGATTAAACAGTTCACCAACACTTTGAAAAATATTGAAAATTTTCATATCCCATTAAAGCACATAGCTAATTCTCCGGGCATTCTAAATATTCCCGAATCATATAAGAACTTTGATATGGTAAGAATAGGGCTTCTATTGTTCGGCGTATATACAGAGCAATATCTTTATAAAACCTTACAACTTAAATCTGCATTGAAGGGTTTCTGTAGAATACTTTATGTGAAAGATGTGCCTGCTGACACGTTTTTGGGATATGGCCTTACATATAAAACAAAAAAGAAGAGCAGGATAGCAACAGCGGGAATTGGTTATGCAGATGGATTCCGCAGGGAACTCTCCAATAATTTTCATTTTTTGCGGAAAGGACAAAGATTAAACCTTGTAGGAAACATCTGTATGGACCAGACGCTTGTAGATGTGACAGGAAAAGATGTAAAACAAGGCGATATCATTCAGATATTCGGCGATAACTTTGAGATAGAAGATATGGCAAAGACGCTAAAAACAATTCCACAGGATATTTTATGCGGTTTTGGCAGCACAAGGATGGAAAAATTATATAGGGCGGGTGCTAAATGAAAGACGATAAGAACGATTGTGCCAAAGAATTTAAAAAATATCGGGAAACCATAGACCGTCATCTGACAAAGGCATTGCCTTCAGAGAAGACAGAACCCAAGATATTGCACAAAGCAATGAGATACAGCGTATTTGCGGGAGGTAAGCGATTGAGACCGCTTATTGTTCTTATAGTCGGAGATATGCTCGGGGTAGAAGAACGCAAAATGCTGCCTATTGCCTGCGGTATTGAACTTATACACAATTTTTCCCTCATACATGATGACCTGCCTGCAATGGATAATGATGACTTCCGAAGAGGAAAACAGACCTGCCATAAAAAGTTCAATGAAGCGGTAGCCATACTTGCAGGGGACGCACTTTTAACCCTCGGGTTCAAGATGATTGCCGAGACAGGCAGTCCAGAACTAATAAAAAAGACAGCAGATGCCATCGGCTCTCAAGGAATGGCAGGCGGGCAAACAGTGGATATATTGCAGAAAAACAAAAAACTGACGGAACGGGTCAAAAGAAATCTTGACCTTATGAAGACAGGAAAATTATTCCAGTTATGTTTTTCTGCGCCGCTTTTTTTTAAAAAGGTTGATACGGTTAAAAAAGGAAAACTACTTAATATATCCAAAAATTTCGGTATAGCGTTTCAAATAAGGGACGATATAGAAGACAGGGAAGGAGACATAGAAGAATTAAATTATCGTATGGAAACTTATTATAAAAAAATTCAGAAAGATATTGCCTATTTAGGAAAAAAAGGAATGCTTTTATCCTGCTTGGCAGAGCGATTATTCAAAGTTTGACACTATTTGACACTAATTAACAAATTTAGTAGAATATAAGGAATTATACACAGCAGGAGGGATAAATGGCAATAATAGAAACAAGAGGGTTAAGCAAGGTATATACCTTAGGAAAAAAAAGGCAAGTAGTCGCGCTAAATGATGTAACATTAAATATTCAGGAAGGTGAAATATTCGGAATACTGGGTCCTAACGGTTCAGGAAAAACAACCAGTTTGAAACTCCTCTTAGGGATTATATTTCCTACTGCCGGCGAGATAGCGATAATGGGAGAAAACCAGTTCTCCATAGCAGCAAAGAAAAATATCGGCTTTTTACCTGAAAACCCATACTACTATGACTATCTTACCGGACCTGAAATCCTGAAGTTTTACGGCAAACTTTTTGACATTCCGTCATCAACCATAGCAGACAGAACCGAAGAACTCCTTAACCTTGTAGGTCTATACAACGCAAGAAATCTGGCTCTCAAACACTATTCCAAAGGTATGCTTGAAAGAATAGGGCTTGCGACAAGTTTGATAAATGACCCTAAAATTCTTATTCTTGATGAACCGACCACAGGGCTTGACCCCATTGGTTGCAAAGAGACGCGAGACCTTCTAATAAAACTGAATAAGTCAGGTAAAACCATTTTGCTGTCAAGCCATTTTCTATCAGAGGTTGAACGGGTATGCACAAGAATTGCAATCTTTCATAGGGGCTATCTTTTAACCACAGGAACCCTTACCGGATTACTGGAAGAGTATCAAGCAGAGAATCTTGAAGACCTCTTTGTGAAAGCCATAGAAAAATTTGATACAGCAGAACAAAAATAGAGAATAGTATAAAAAAGGGAGACAATTATGAAGAAGGCATGGGTTATAGCACTTAATACCTTTCAAGAATCTTTAAGAAAAAAAACTTTTTATGTCCTGCTTGTAGTTGCTCTGATAGTTATAGGCGCATCCAGATTCTTTTCTTTCCTTGCCGCTGAAGACGAATTGAAGATGATAAAGGATGTCGGCTTTGCCAGTATTGAGTTTTTCGGAGCGCTCATCGCCATATTTACTGCGCTTACAGCCGTATCCGGAGAGATAGAAAAAAGAACTATCTATCCGCTTTTGTCCAAACCTATAAAAAGGAGCCACTTTATAATAGGGAAACTGACAGGACAAACGCTGGTTATATTTTTAAACTTTGTATTTATGTCCCTATTTTTTATTGTATTGCTGTTAATCAAAAAAAGCCCTCCAGATATTAATATCTTTAAAGCGCTTATTTTGATTTTTATTGAACTTGTTCTCATAGGCACTATAACCCTTACAGTCGCTACATTTGCAACGGAAGCATTCAATCTCATATTCTCTTTCTTTCTTTATGTTGTAGGCCATCTGATATCTTACGGCTCACAGATATTGGAAAGAG
>Ga0123335_1008499_pt1 | contig 10989 bp, 12 predicted proteins | sample BiotimSIPDNA_2_FD_89707 | JGI IMG/M metagenome (GOLD analysis project Ga0123335, IMG submission 89707) | Anaerobic biogas reactor microbial communites from Washington, USA - Biogas_R2 time_0 SIP DNA | ecosystem: Engineered > Bioreactor > Anaerobic > Unclassified | place: Washington, USA... | reverse complement strand
TGTTTGCTAGCTACAGTCTTAATGGTAAAATAAATAAAATGTGCAAAGTAAATCTGAGAGGGGTGCCCCATTTGGAGTTGGATCAATGTTTAAATTTTGTTCTGACTAAAGCTCAACAATCCATTCACCAACTTTTTAAAGCTCAGCTAGCTCCTTTCGGTGTCACCCCGGGACAATACGCGGTCCTGAAGTGCCTCTGGGATGAAGACGGTAAAACCGCCAAGCAAATAGCCGAACTACTTTTTCTGGACGGCTCCACTATAACCGGAGTACTGGACCGTATCGAGCAAAAAGGTCTTATAGAAAAACAGGTCGATCCCCGCGACCGGCGTGCCATCCGGGTAATGCTGACCGATGCAGGCCGCAGTCTGGAAGAACCGCTTACCCAGACCATAATTGATGCCAATCAAAAGGCTCTGGTAAATTTCAATGATATTGAAGGCGAATCACTAAAAAGCCTCCTGCACAAACTAAACCCCGGGACATAAATCCGAAGTCGCGCGAAAGCAGACCGATTAAACAAAACCATTTCGCGCATGTATTCCAAACTCACTTGTTTACCACTATATCTATATATACAGCATATTAGTTGGTATACAAATTAATGGTTGACAAAGTATTTTTACTTATCTTAGAATTCAAAAAAAGGGTAAAAGGGGCGTGTAATAAATGGATTTTAAGCTAACTGAAGAGCAAGAACTGGTCAAACAAAACATGAGAGAGTTTGCACAAAAGTATGTTGATCCAATCGCAGCCGAAAACGACGAATCGGGCCGCTTTCCTGCTGAGGTAGTGGCCAAATTAGGTGAAATGGGCTATATGGGCATGCCCTATCCTGTCCAATATGGAGGTGCCGGTACCGATTACCTGACTTACGCCTTAGCGGTAGAAGAATTATCCAAATCTTGCGCCGCCACCGGTTTTACCATGTCAGTGCATACCAGTCTGGCCTTGGGCCCTATCAATAATTTCGGCAGTGAAGAGCAGAAGAAAAAATTCCTTCCCCCCCTCTGCCAGGGAAAACATCTGGGCGCTTTTGCCCTGACCGAACCCGGGGCTGGTACTGACGTTAGTGCCGCTACCACAACAGCGGTACTAGACGGGGATGAATACGTACTGAATGGCACCAAGACCTTCACCTCCAATGGCCCAGTAGCTGATACCTTTGTTACCTTTGCCTGGACCGACAAATCAGCCGGTTCCAAAGGCATGAGCGCCTTCATAGTTCCCAAGGATGCTTCAGGCCTGCGGGTGGGTGAACACTTTATGAAGATGGGCATCCGTGCCTCCCAGACCTCTGAGATAATCTTCAAGGACTGCCGCATTCCCAAGGCCAACCTGCTGGGAGGAGAAGGTTCCGGGATGAAAATTGCCATGAATTGCTTCGACCATGGCCGTATCGGTATAGCCGCCCAAGCGGTAGGTATTGCCCAGGCTGCCATGGAAGAATCCATCGCCTATGCCAAGGAACGTGTCCAGTTTGGGAAACCTATATCCAAACAACAGGCTGTCCAGTGGTGGATCGCCGACATGGCCACCGATATAGATTGTGCTCGCTTCCTATATATGCGTGCCGCCTGGCTGAAAGACCAGGGACTGCCCTTTACCAAGGAAGCCTCCATGGCCAAGGTATTTGGGGCAGAAATGTGTATGAAACACTCTATCAAAGCGGTGCAGATTCATGGCGGTTACGGCTATATCAAGGGGCAGAAGGTTGAACGCCTGATGCGGGACGCCAAGATCACCGAGATCTATGAAGGGACTTCCGAAGCCCAGCGGATGGTAATTGCCAATAACATGCTGCGGTAACGGGTGACTTATAGACGCAGATTTTCGCAGATTTATATGATTTACGCCGATCTTTTTTTATAGGTTTAACAATGGTTTTCATAATAATTATCAGCGTTAATCATATAATCTGCGTGCGGCGCAGCCGCCTGCGCCTATTGTCCCCGAGGGCGATTTAATGGAGGTATAAGAACATGCCCGATATATTATGCTGCTATAAATGGGTGGCTGATGAAGCCTATATCAGATCCGGTTCCGGTGGCGATCTTGATTTAAGTATGGCTGATTACAAGATCAGCGATTACGACAAGAACGCTATCGAGGAGGCTGTATTGCTTGCGGAGCAGCACGGCGGCACAGCGGCAGTCATTACTGTCGGTCTGCCCGACGACACCAAAGGGATCAAGGATGCCCTGTCCCGCGGACCGGAAAAGGCCTATTTTATTAACGATCCCGCCTTTGTTGACCTGGAACCCGCACAGACGGCTTCTTTGCTGGCCGCAGCAATAGCGTCGCCAATACCCTATGATATCATAATCTGCGGCGAGGGCTCCAGCGACCTATATGCCCAGCAGGTGGGGCCCAGATTGGCTGAAAAACTGGGGATCCCCTGCCTGTGTTATGTGCAGAAGGTCGAGCTGAACGGCAGCGAGCTTATCGCCCATCGCAAGTCCGATGAAGGGTTAGAGGTGGTTAAGGTTTCCCTGCCGGTTTTGCTAACCGTGGTTCCCGATATCAATAATCCTCGCCTGCCCGGTCTCCGGGATACCCTGGCAGCTGGTAAAAAGCCAGTAGTAGAGTTTACCGCAGAAGACCTGCCCTCCATAGATACTGCAGCCTTAGCCACGACAGCCACCAAGGCGGCAACAATCAAACGAAATAGTCGCCTTTTTGACGCTGATGCCGCCGGCATCGAGGAATTGGTCCAGGAATTGAAGAATTCCGGGGCAATAGCTTAGGAGGTAAAGCATGACTGGTGTCTGGATACTGGCAGAGAACCTGGAGACAGGACGCGAACTGATCACTATCGGCCGAACCCTCGCCGATAACATAAAGTCTGATCTCACCGTCATCACTTGGCAGAGTGAACTTAGCCAGGAATATATCGCATATGGTGCAGATAAAGTCCTGCTACTCCCTGCCCTGCCCCAGGATCAACCACTGCAATCCTATATCCCGGTGATTGCAGAACAGGCTCGGCAGGATATGCCGGAAATATTTCTATTAACCTCCTCCTTGCTGGGCAAGGAAATGGCCGCCCGCATCGCGGGCCAACTCAACGCCGGTCTGGGCAGTGAGTGCACTGCTCTGCGCTGGATTGAGAGTGAAGCCGCCCTAGAGATGGACCGCCTGTTTTATGGAGGTGCCGCCGTCCAGAGTATACGCTGCAGCCACGCTCCCCGGATGGCAACCGTTGCCCCCAGGTCATACAGTCCAGCTTCCCGTCAGGAAGATAAGCGCGGAACAATTGATGAACTACCGGCTCCGCAGCCTTCCCCGGTCAAGCTATTGGAACGTAATGCCCGCAGCCAGGCCGCCGGAGATATAAGCGAAGCTAAAGTGGTAGTGTGTATTGGCCGAGGTTTTATGAAGCAGGATGATCTGGATCTGGCCCGCCAACTGGCCGAGGCACTGGGCGGAGAGATCGCTTGTACCCGGCCCATATCGCAGGATATGGGATGGCTGCCTGAAGACCTCTGTATCGGTTTATCGGCCAAAAAGGTCAAACCCGATCTTTACATTGGCCTGGGTGTATCGGGGCAGATCCAGCATCTTACTGGCATCCGGGATGCTCGTATTATCGTAGCGGTTAATCAGGATGCCAGTGCGCCGATTTTTGCGGCAGCCGATTATGGTATTGTGGGAGATCTTTACGAAGTAGTCCCCCGCCTAATGCAGGCACTAAGCAAATAAATTACCCTATTGCTACTTTTACTGCAGTAGCTCCAGCAACTGCTTCGGATCAGTCGTTGGCTGTTGGCAGGTAAAACCACTGCAGACATAAGCCGTCGATTGCCCATCTGCTGCAGTCATATCGCGTATAAAAGGAATTATAGCTTCCAGGTTAACCTGTGGGTTACTAATATCTTTAAAAACCAACAGGCTGGTGGGGAGAAACCGCTGGTTGACCAATTGGAGCATAGACTTGGTGCTGGAATCGGTCGCATCACCCACTATGACTATCTCCTGGCCGGGCTGCTGATAATTAAACAGGGCGGTTAAAAATAACGAATGTCCTCCGGGTGCTTGCCGGATACTGCCGGCAAAATATTCGATCGCCCGGGCCGCCTTCTCCTCCAGAGCGTTCTCCCCGCTCAAGCGTGCCAAGCGCAAAAGATTCAGAATAGCTACCGAATTAGCCGATGGTATGGCCCCGTCATAGATTTCCTTGGGCCTGGCCAGCAGTTCCTCCGCATCGTTGCCATAGAGGAAAAAGCCTCCCTTTTCCTCATCCCAGAAATAACGTTCCATATCCCGATTAAGTTCCAGGGCCAGTTCCAGAAATCCAGCATCCATCCCGGCTTGATACAACTCGATCAATCCCCAGATCAGGCAGGCATAGTCCAGGGCATATGCCGGGTACATCGCCTCCCCCTCCCGGTAACGGGCCAACAGCCTTCCATCCTCCCGACGCAGGTTTTTCACGATAAAATTCACCGCTCGTTCAGCTGCCTGCCGATAGCTGTCATTTGCCAAAACTCGCGAACCAAAAGCCAGAGCAGCGATCATCATACCATTCCAGGCAGTAAGAATCTTATCATCTTTATGTGGATGAATCCTCTTCTCACGTTCGGTAAACAGCTTCTGGCGCCAGCCTTCAAGACGTATCAGTTCTTCATGGTCGGGAAGTTTGCTTAGCAGGTTGGCAATGCTTCGTCCCTCAAAGTTTCCCTTCTCCGTTATATCGTAGATTTGGCAAAACTCTGCTCCACCCTTTTCACCGAGTATCTCCCGGACCTCATTCGCTGTCCAAAGATAAAATAGGCCTTCCTCGCCTTCTGAATCAGCATCCTCCGCCGAATAAAATCCACCCTCGGAGGAGGTCATATCGCGTAGTACATAGGCAAAGATTTCCCGAGCCACCCGTGAATAGAGTTCCTTACGGGTCAGCTGGTAAGCCTCCAGATAGGCCAGGGCCAACAGCGCATTATCATAGAGCATCTTTTCGAAGTGGGGCACCAGCCAGCGGCGATCGGTGGAATAGCGGGCAAATCCAAAACCGATGTGGTCGTAGATCCCGCCCTGATACATGGATTCAAGGGTTTTTTCTACCATTTCTAAAGCTGCAGGATTCTTGCTCTGGTTATAATAGCGCAGCAGGAAAAAAATATTATGCGGAGTCGGAAACTTGGGTTGGGAGCCAAAACCCCCATAATGGCGGTCATAGGTCTTTTGAAAATAGGAAAAGGCCTGCTCAAATACCGCAGGGCTTATCCCTCCATGACTTGAATCCTCCTCGCGGTTCAGCCAGTCAGCGATCTTATCACTGGATTCCTGTAGCGATTCCCGTTCCTCCTGCCACATGCGTGCTATCTGCGGCAATAGCTGCATCAGTCCCTTCATGCCGTGGCCGGGGTTCTTGGGAATATAGGTGGCAGCAAAGAAAGGCTTCTTCTCCGGGGTCATTATAATGGTAAGCGGCCATCCGCCGGACCCGGTCAAGCCCTGGCAGACCTCCATATAGATATGATCGATGTCGGGCCGCTCTTCCCGGTCTACCTTGATGGCTATATAATCACGGTTGAGCAAATCAGCAACCGCTTCATCCTCGAAGGATTCCCTTTCCATCACATGGCACCAATGGCAGGTAGAATAGCCGATGCTGAGGAAGATCGGTTTATCCTCACTTTTGGCTTTCACAAAAGCCTCCTCACCCCATGGATACCAGTCCACCGGGTTGTGGGCATGTTGCAGCAAATAAGGACTTTTCTGATCTATCAGGCGATTGGTACGTTTATTATCTGAAATGACATATCACTCCCATCATAATCATTTTAGCTTAGTTTGGGAGTTTGGAGGGGGATTATGCGCATCGGCGAGGTATCGCTCACCTCTCTACAACTGGTTCGCTTTTTGTTTCCTTGGCTATACTGTAAGCAACAGCGGTTAATATAATATATAGCGTTATTCCCAATGGTATTGAAATACTAGGCTCAGGTTCGCTTATTAATCCCACAAATGCAGGAATACCGATTATCATCAATTCCAAAATAATAGCCTGCCAGAACTTCGGCCAGCACATTATCCAGTCACCATCTACCCGCTTTTGTTGCACCAAATTCCGCACAGCAAAATAGAGCGGCAATAAGACAATGGTCAATCCCTTTAAGCTGAAGCCTTTAAATAACAGCAACAGCCCAAGTAGGATACCGCATAAGATTGCCCATACCATCGGCATCTATTGGTCCTCCTAAATATTTAATATCCGGAATCAGTTTTAGGGGATATGCCCGGGTGTGGCAATTCTTCAGATAGCCAGATAACACAGTGCCAGATTTAGCATTAATGACTCAGAATAACTTGCCCATGTTTTATGATCTCGGCGAGGAATCCGCTTCGATCGTCACCCTCCTCAAGTAGCACAGGCTCAATCCGAACGTCGATGTCCCTTCTTAATTTGTACAAAAGCGCTTTATTTTCTAATGCATCTCCCTTAATACTATCAAGTACCACTGCAACATCAATGTCACTGTCTTCCTGCCAGTTGCCTTTTGCGTATGAGCCATATAAGATTACTTTTCGTGGTTTTATATACTTGTCTACTGCAACAGCATATTTTTTTACTATTTCAATAACTTCGTTTTTATCCATAAGAATAGTTCCTCCGTCTTATTAAGCAATAACTCACATTTCTCTTCGCTAAGTGATTGCATAATCTTATCTTTAACAGTGGGATATCTTGCTTCAACATTTAAAGGTTCGAGGAAATCCAACAAATCTTTGTATTCGTCAGAAAAAGAATCATACATACCGGTCCCAGAACGCCAGGGTTTCTTTAACCGAAAGAAAAGGCCCATCTAACAACCGGATGAGCCTGGGCCAAAGATTGTCTATTATCGCCTGAATTATCCTTTTTCCGCTTCATGAATATGGCTTCCGTCACAGAATGGTGGATTCTTGGTTTTTCCGCAGCGGCACAGCACAAAGCGGTCATATTCCTTGAGCAGTTGACCATCTTGACCGAACAAGCTAGCGGGACCCTCTACCAGAAGCGGGCCGTTTTTCACTGTGCGTATTTTCACCGCTGCCGGTCCTTCAATCCTATGATCAGCCGAGCCAGGACCTTTCGCTATTGCCGGGTCAAGTGATGAAGATTCCGGCAACCGGTATTGCAGAGCACCAGTTGGACATTTATCGATAGTCTGGATCACTTCTTCAGCAGTTGCAGCCGACAAATCGACCCAGGGCTTGGCCGCGGGTTTGAAAACCCCGGGCAGTTCCTGCCAGCACTTCCCGGCATGAGAGCAAAGCTTCGGGTACCACAGGACATTTAAATCTTTACTATGGTATTCCTTAAACTCATTATCGTTGTACTCATTTTGAACCGAATGTGAATCATTAGCGTTAGGGGCGCTCTCATCAGCCGGAACAAACAGCTCTCGTCCCGCACCGCAGAGCGGGCATACCCATTCATGCGGCAGGCTCGCAAAGGGAGTTCCCGGTGGGATGCCGTTTGCAGGATCACCGACAGCCGGATCATATCTATAACCACATACAGTGCACTCGTAAACCCTCCGCTCATCTCCTGCCTCCACAGGGTTCTGCGCCACAGGCTGAGGGTTCCCCTGCAAATTGCCAACTATCAAAGCATATATCTCATGGATAAGGCCCTGATCGAATAACTCAAACTGCTTGAGCATTTCATCCTGCTCTATCTGCGAAAAATAGCTCATGATCGGTACAAAGAAATACTTGTCTTCCATTTCAATATGCGCTGGGTACAGCGATGCTATCTTTTCTACCTGTTCAATTATTTCACGATAAGCACCGTGATCACCTTGCAGTGCCTGCGTCCTGGCAGCATCCAGGGCCTTCACTGACGTTCTGGCTGTCGTATGTTCCTCCATCAGCTTATCGAGAATACGTTTATGCTCATCTGACAAACCTTTGCTCGCCAGAGCCTTAAATAATATAGCTTCTTCTTTTCCGTGGTGACAGCGATCAGCATAGGTACGCAGAAAATCGACGCCCTGGGCGATGATGGAAAGGTCAATATCGGTGGGAGAAGCAACTTCTTTGATATGTTTTTGCATTACAGAGATCATGCTTTCAATCAGTCTATGTTCAATCATTAAAGGACCAACCGGCATCATTTGGACCACCATCCCTTTCATCCTGTATTAAGCAGCAATTTGAGGAAGTTTAAACATTATAATATATTATCTTGTCTACTGCCAGCATTACTATTCCATTAAGGTATGAAAAAAGGTGGCAAGGGGACGGCAAGGGGACGGTTCTCTTGTCACCTTTTGCTATAAACGTGCTTCCATCTGCTTCTTTGATTTTTTATCCAATATTTCACCTGACAATGCGTTTAGAATAAAGCTATCAATTTTATCAGATTTAAGCTCTTTTCGGATCGTGCACAGTACATTCAGGATATCGAGCAGTATGGATTTCCTCATTGTTTCTTTAACAGCCATAAGGTTAAAAGAAATAAGTCTGGAAGCTATTTTATCATTCAAATCTGGCTTGGATGATGCTATTTTCCCTAATGATTGAATACATTGGCGTATTGTTATTGGCTTTTCGTCGTTTAAAAGTTGCAGGCAATCGTCAATAATATCTCCTGTCCTGTTTTCAGTATCCCATATAACATTTTCGGCGATCAGCATCATGCCAATACTTCTCTGATATGAATTGTCGCTTGTTAGTTTGTTTCGGAAGGTATCCCAATAAGGATAGACATCATCGAAGAATAATGATCTGTTTTGCAAAAGAAGAAATGCCCGATACCTTATGTTGTCGTCTTTTAAAGACAACCATTCTACAAGCTGCGGAATATCGTTTTCGTCTAACCCGATCGACGCTTCCTGTAAATTGCCTTTATCGATTGACATGATACTCTCTATGGTAACCATATCTATCCTCCGATCAAGTGGAGTCTATATTCAAAAATCCTGTTCATCAACCGCACAATACCAGTAAAATTATAACAAATACGGACACTGAAAGAAATATGAAAACAAAACCGGGAGTATTCACTGAGATAATAAAATGAGTCAGGGTATGATTCCCTGACTCATCTTGGCAGATATTTATTGAATTTAAAAACCCTGTGCAAGGTCTTTCGGCATGATCACCGGACCTGCAGTCATTCTATACTTGGCCGGTATCACCGGTCCCAGGTCCTTATAGCTGTTTCCGGCACCATAAGCACTGCTGGGCAGAACCCGGCGCGCGCCGGCAAAATGCTCTCCATACCAATAGGTAAAACTGGTAGTAATACCGATGGCAGTCGGATTGTCTTGGCAGGTATGGATAATCGCCGGTTTATTATTGAGTTTCCCCATATAAATAGCTACATGCCCGATATAGCGGTTGCCGCTGCTATCCACTTTCCAGAAGGTCATGATATCACCGGGTTTCAGCTTGTCAACACCCACCAATGTATATTTTTTCGTGCTGCCGGTCTGCTTCTTGGAGTATACTCCGGAAACCGCTTGTCCTACCGTATTATACTTACGTGCGGCTGAGGTTATGCTGTATCCAAAGTCTTTATAGACCAATGATACAAAGTTGGAACAGTCTATGTACCCGGTTGTAGGATACTTGGTATGGCCATAGACCATATAACCGTATTTCATATACCATATAGCCCGTGCCACCAAAGCCTTAGCCGGACTGTTGTCAAACCCGGCCCGAAAAGCGGCCATGACGCTGGAATCTGATACCGGCGTCTGAGCTGACAGAACAGCTTTAGCTGGCTGAGCCTTAACTGGTTGGGTTTCCGCCGGTGCCTTCTTTGCCTGTGCAGGTTCAGCCGGGAGACTGTTCTGCGCTGGTGCACTGTCAACAAAACGAGGAATAGACATGGTGGTCCCATCCGGAAAGGTTACCACCGGCTGTCCGCTTCCAGTAGCTGTCACCTTCTGGCCGCCATTGATAGTTATTGTTACCGCTCCCAATGGCACTGCCATCAAGAATATCAGTACCACACTCAGCAGCACTGGTGTCAGCTTGACCATAGTCCTCTTCTGCATTCACTGTCCTCCTTACCTGATTTGAATCGACTTCTATCATTGCTGCAGCAGATTAAAAAATGGTCAGAATGTACATTCTAATTTATGCAGGGTATGCCAGGTACCTTAATATAATGGTTCGGTTTCCATCCGTATATACCTTCATGTAAATGTTGCCAATAGATAGGGCGAAGCCTTGCCAATCCGCCGTTTCGGGATAGCCAGACCATGGTCATGGGCCAAAATGTGACTGCTGGCATAGTTATATCTTTGTTGGTAAGGCAAGGAATAGCTGAGGTATAATTGGACATTCTAGTGATAGAAAAACAAAATTTCGAAAAGGAGGGAGTATACCTGTGAACTTGAACATGGTAGAACTGCAGAACCTGCGGCACTTGATCTCTGATCATGCAAACGTTGAGAAGAAGCTGAATTTTTATGCCGAACAGTCCAGTGACCCTCAGGTAAGACAGATGTTCCAGCAATCGGCTCAATCTTGCAGCCAGACCCGGCAGAAACTCATGACTTTCTTAGGATAAGGAGATGATTTAGTGACCAGACATATGCAGGATAAAGAAATGGTAAATGACGTGCTGTCTAGCGTGAAAAGCAGTTTGTCCACCTATTCCACCATTATCAGCGAAACCGCCAACCCCCAGCTGCGGCAGACCCTGCAGCAGATCAGGAATTCCGACGAGCAGTTCCAGTATCAGTTGTTCCAGATGGCCGAGCAGAAGGGATTCTACACCCCGGCCGCTCAGGCTTCCAGCGCAGAGGTTCAGCAGGTAAAATCTCAGGTATCCTCTTCCTAGTAAAACAAACAACCAGAAAATAACTGGGGTGAGTCAGACATACTGGCTCACCCTTAAATAATTCCCAAGGTCGCAGTTGACTTAAGATGTGCAACAATTGTAAATTATGAATTCTTAATTTTTAATTAAGGTGTGCACCCTACGGGTGCAATTACAGTTGTCGCTTGCTATTGCTATGAAATGCGAAGCATTTCCACATTAATTCA
>Ga0123335_1008490_pt1 | contig 11003 bp, 3 predicted proteins | sample BiotimSIPDNA_2_FD_89707 | JGI IMG/M metagenome (GOLD analysis project Ga0123335, IMG submission 89707) | Anaerobic biogas reactor microbial communites from Washington, USA - Biogas_R2 time_0 SIP DNA | ecosystem: Engineered > Bioreactor > Anaerobic > Unclassified | place: Washington, USA... | reverse complement strand
TGATGGAGACTGCGGTCCACATCGGCGAAGGCGGGGCCATCCTGCCGGCGATGCAGCCGAACAACGCTTACGGTGCAGGCAGGATCAACGCCTACGAGGCGGTGAACGTCACCGGTGGCCTTAGCGGGACGAAACCCTCCGACGGGGTCCTCCGCGAACTCATCGGGGGACCCCTCGGCAACAGCGTGACGGGCGACACCCTCCCGATCATGGCGGTCCTCTGGAACACGACCGCAGGGGCGCCCATGGCAGGGGAAGACCTTAATCTCAGCGTGTGGTATGTCGCGGGCGAATATCCAAACGAGTACAATCTCTACATCGACAACCGGACGCTCACGACCGTTGAGAACGGGTACGTCTGCTACCCCGCAGACATATCCGACGTTCCCGACTACAAGTCTGTGTACGCCCGGATAACCTATGGCGACCTCAAGGTGGAGGGCCAGGTGTATAAGTACCCGGTGGTCGCACCGACCCCGACCGTGACACCGGCTCCGGCTGTTCCCATCTACGCCGGGACGATCTACCGGGTGGCTCACAACGCGACCGTCGAGATCAAGTACCCGCTTCTCGCCGCCGACGGTTCGGCCTACGGCGATGACGTCGCCTTCAAGGTCAAGAACTCCACCGATACCCTCGTCGACGAGGTGCTTACCCCGGCAGACGGCGTCATCCAGTACTCGCTCGACCTCGAGGGAAGACCTCTCGATGAGACCTACCTCTCCCTCTCGCTTGACGACCGGAGCGCAGGGAGCGTCTTCATCTCTGATGGGCAGCAGTCCGCCTACCAGCACACCATGCCCTTCCCATCCTGGGCCATCTGTCCGCCGGGAGAGAAGGTCAACCTCGGTATCAGGGCCATGTCGCCCTACGGCCAGAAGACCGTGAGCAAGAAGTTCGACGTCTACGTCACGACGCTGACGGAGACCGAGGTCCTCTCGCTCTCGTCGGCAGGCGCCCGGGCGCTCTCCGCACCCGGCGAGGCCGATATGCAGGCGCTCCTCGCCGAGATCGCCGGGATGAAGCCGGAGACCCGCACGGGCACCGTCAGCCTGACGAACGGCATCGGGCTCCTCAACTTCACGATGCCGAAGGACGGTTACATAGCGATCGTCCGGTTCGCCTCCCCGTATGACTACGTGCCCATGGCCCAGTCCCCCGGGGAAGTGACCACGGTTCTCGTCTACGGGACGCTCGAGCCCTGGCTCATGCACCGGAGCACGCCCCCGGTCTACAAGGACTTCTACGACGGGAACCTGACCTACATCGAGAAAACCTGTGACTGGCCGGCGACCTGGGACCAGGAAGCCTACGCGTCGGTCCCCTCCGATACGGCGACCATCACGGCAGAGGTCTACACCTACGATCCGAAGAAGGGTGAATCCGGCGCCACGCCCGGAAAGACCGTCTTCCTCTACACGGAGAACGGTGTTGCGACCAACGTGACCGGCGCGAACGGGGCCTGCACCTTCACCGTCGATACGACCGGAAAATCGGAGGTGGAGTACCTCCTCATCACGCCGGGCGTCACCACCTCCCAGCGGGGCTGGATAGGATATACTCCGTTCGGCCTGATCAACCCATACTCCGTCAATCCCGGGATGATAACAAGTGGTCTCTCCGCATCGGCATCCACCGGGACGCTCTCTCCGAACGTCGAGATGCGCGGCATCAGCGTTACCCGTGACGGCAATGCGTACGATGTGCGCGCAACCAGTTACGGCCCTGCCGATGAACCCATCCGCGAGAGGGGCGTCTTCATCTTCAACAGGCAGTCTGAGGTAGCGATGGAGGGTTCTGCGGGAACCGAAGAGGCTGCCGTCGTGGACTTCACCGGTACGAAGACCGTCCGTGTGACCCCCTCGACTGAAGGGGGTTACAGGGCCGCATATCTCCTCTTCGACCCGAACGAGCTGGATCTTGTTGACAGATACCTCTACTCCACGTTCAACAGCCAGGAGAAGTCCGTCTCCTACACGATGCCGGACTCCGTCCTGATCGGATCGTCCATAGCGGTCGCCTTCAACGCATCGACCGGCAGTGGAGCACCCATCGACGGCGCACGCGTCGTGCTTGCGCTGGGAGGATCGGCGGGCCATGACTGGTTCTCATTCTACGGCGATCCGAGAGACTGGAACATCCTCCTCGCGGCGGACAGGTTCCCCGACCCCTACACGGTGATCGCGACCGGTTACACGGACGCCAGCGGTAAGGCAACCCTGACATTCACCGCACCGACCGCCGGCCAGCAGGCGCTCCGGGAGAGCCTTGCTCACCAGCCGTATGTTCCCTACCAGATCTTCTGCTACCACGACGGCGAGGTGGTGCAGGAGGACTACGGCTGGCTGGATCTGACCACTGCACTCCTTCCCGACTTCGTGCCGGATGTATCCGCACCGCACATCGTGAAGTTGGAGCGGGACGACAGCATTCGGATCACCGATGTCGCCCTCCTTATCAGCAACATCGGGACGGCGGATTACATTTACGACGAGGTTAACGAGATACTCTGCACTATCGGGGTTGGATCCTACAGCAGGCCTATTTCCTTTACAAATGATCTCGCCGTGGGGGAGACGACAGATGTCTTAACAACAACAGTCAAGGCTAAAGCAAGTGATTTCGGTATCAACACAAGCGACTACCGGCTGCCCCTCGACGTCAACGTCCAGGTAGAGGTCAACTCAAACAGGACGGTCGAGGAGCTGAACTACGACAACAACCGGCTCGCGTATCCTGTCCGGATCACCGCACCGGACCTGGCCGTGAAGGTCATTGCGCCAAGGTACACCACACCGGAGAGCGAAACCGCGATCAGCATCCGGGTGACGAACCTCGGTGAGGTTGGGAGCAACGCGGCAACCCTCTACTACAGCATCACCGGCGAACGGGATGCAACGATCGACGTCCCGGCGCTCGGAGCAAACGAATCTTTCATGATCTGGGTGAACCGGACATTCGATCCCGGCAAGTACACGGTCAATGTCGAGGTCAACAAGGCAGGGGCGACTGACTACGAGACAACGTTTGCAAACAACCGCGCAAACGCCACGGTCGAGTCGTACGCCAACCCGGCGGTCAAGATCGAGCTGCCAAAAGATCTCGTGCTGGTGCCCGGGACGACCTACGACCTCCCGATAACCGCCACGCAGGCCTCCGGCCTTGCGGCCTACGAGATGGACCTCACGTTCAACGGGTCTGTCCTTATGGTGGAGGACGTTATCCCCGGAGCGCTTTCCCTGACGGCGAAGAACATCACCTCAGGGAGCGCCGTCTTCAATGGTGCCGAGACTTCCGGCATCAGCGGCGACGTCACCGTCGCGACCGTCCGGTTCAAGGTCACCGGCACGACCGGCGATGAGACTGCCCTGAACCTGGTCGCAGAGCTCTGGGATGAAAATGGCCTTGTTATCCCCGCTGATGTCGCGGGCGGTAGTGCATATCTCCTGCTCTACGGTGACGCGAACTCTGATGGATGGGTTAACCAGGCTGACACGCTGAAGGTTCTCCGGGAAGTCGTCGGCCTTGAGCCGAAGCCCGATGATCGGACGAAGTTCCTCGTGACCGATGTCACCCGGAACGGGGTCATCGACGTCGGTGATGCGATGTTCATCGCCCAGTACTGCGCCGGGCTGAGGGATGGAAATTTCAGGATCAAGTGAGGAACAAAGGAGGAAAAAGAAATGAGACATATGGTATGGAGCATCCTGCTCCTCACCCTCCTCTGCGGCGTCTGCTCTGCTGCCACGCTCTCGGTGGACCCGGCAGAGAGCACCCGCTCCTATGGGGAGACTGTGGACCTGACCGTCGGGGTGCAGGATGTCAGCAACCTGGGCGGGTTCGATATCGACGTGACCTGGAAATCCTCGGTGGTCACCCTTGACACTGAACCTGGAAACGTCACGATCGGCCCGCTCTTCTCGGCCCACGTGAACCACAGCGCCGTCAACCCCCAGAGCGGGCGGATCCGCGTTGCCGGGGTGAACGCCACCCTTCAGGGCGTCTCGGGCAGTGCCGACCTCTTCACGGTGCGCCTGAAGGCGGTCGACAATCCAGGCCTCGACGGCGCTTCGACGCCGGTATCGATCAAGGTGAACAACTACGGGTTCCTGAACTCCACGTCCGGCGGGAACATTACGGTATCGGCGGTGAGGAACGCCACGATCGAGACGCGTGCGCCGAGCACCGTCGATGCCCGGATTGCTGCAGCATCGAGCCGGGTGTTCGTCAACCAGACGAATCCGATCACCGCCTCCGTCGTGAACAGGAGAGGTGTTGATACATCCCCGCTTGAGATCAACGTCAGCATCATCGACGACAAAAACACTATTGTATTCTGGAACATCACCCCGGATGTAACCATCCTCAAATGGGGCAGGTTCCAGCAGGATATTGCATGGACTCCGGATAAGGAGGGAACCTACACCGCCGTCATCAACGTGACGAGCGACAAACCCCTGACCGGAACGACGAACGATTCAAAGATCATTACCGCAAAGAAGTACACTCTCAACTTCACCCGCGAGATCTCCGGCCCCTGGGATGGCAGGGCAAGCGCCGGTTCACGGTTCTCCATGTACGCCTATGTGAACGCAAGCCAGTCCGGCTACGTCTGGTTCAACGTAACCGCCCCGGATCACGTGAAAGTCTACGGTGCGAAGAACCAGACCCGGTACATGAACCAGACCCGGTACATGTATGCGAGCGACTGGAACTATGTGAGTGCCACATTCTGGTCGGATACGCCCGGCAAGATCGCTCCAGGCGACATAACGTTTGAGGTCGCCGCGAATGGAATGACGGCAACACGGGGCAGTCCGGAAGTGCTCATCTGGATTCCCTCGATCCGGGTCTCGTCCACCAACATCACGTCCGTAAACAGCACACACTCTGGTGAACTGACCTTCAACACCCTCCACACCAACCACACCTACGACAACGTAACAAAGATCATCGTCCAGTCCGGCGCCCAGGGTCGCACCCTCTCCGGTCTCGAATACCTCGTCGGTTACCCCTACGGGTGTGTCGAGCAGACGACGAGCAAGATGCTGGCGTCGCTGAACGTGAAGAACTATTACCTCGATCGCGACCGGCCTGCAGACTGGGACCGCATCCGGAAGAACGTGAACGATTCGGTTGCTGGCGGTGTCAAGAAACTCCTTGTGGGTGGCGAGGTAGGCCAGAATATCGGAGAGCACTATGAGAGCAGTGCAGGCGGCTGGAGCCTCTGGGGCGGTGAGCCCTCGGAGTCGTCATCGAGTTCCTACGCGGGTTACGCCCTCGCCCGGATCAACATGCCGGGGGAGGACTTAAACCGGCTCCTTAAGGATAAGATCACGAACGGCAGCACGTTCGAAAAAGACAAAGTGAACTTCGAGAGTCTGATCAAGTGGTTCCACGATAACCCGGACAACAGGAGCAGCGGCACCTGGACGTGGAGCGCAGACGTCTGTCACTCGTGGACTCCCGAGTCGAACACCGCGTTCGTCATGCTCATCCACGACATGATCAACCAGACGATAGAACTGGACGATACGCACCGCGGCTACATGGAAGACAACATGAGGAACGCCACGCGGTACTTCGTCAGCACCCAGAAGCCGGAGGGCTACTGGTCGGAAGGTGACGACCAGGCGATGGCAACTGCGCTCGCCCTCTGGGGGCTTGAGGCCTTCGCGATGCCGTCCGGTGATGTCAGCAGCGAAGATATTAACACTACCAAGGCGGCTGCGGCCGAGTGGCTGATCCAGAAGCAGAAGGACGGGACGGACGGTTCCTGGCCTGCCGGCTATTCCTACGGCTGGTATTATGGCGGCAAGAAGACAGAAGCGACCGCATACGCCGTCCTCGCGCTGAACGCAACCGGGATCCCTGCCGATAACGAGACGATCCAGGGCGGGGTCAACTGGCTCATCAACCAGTATGAAAGCGGTGGAGGATGGGGATACACCTGGGCCTCTCAGGTAGCCATTGATGCGCTGATCCGGTGCCAGCCGACGGCGGTTGTCGACGGCACAGTTGATATCGAGATCGCCGGAGGTACCGGCACGGCAGTGGTAGTTGGTTCCTTCCCGGTAAATGCAACACACCCGCGGGTCGAATACCCGCTGACGGAAGAGCAGATGAACACCCTGATGACGGGTGGAATCCACGCTCGCCCCATCAAAGCATCAGGTGGCGATGGTGAAGTGAGAAGTCATACGCTCACTGCAGTGAGTGGCACCGGCCCGATCCTGGTCAGCGTCGACCACTCGCAGTCCGCCCCGGTCAACGAGATCGATGACACGATCCAGTGGAACCCGGTGATCCAGTCGTTCGGCTACGAGGAAGAGGCAGGCCCTCTGCATGTCTCGACCGATATCGGAGTCCTAAGTGACGATCTGGCTGGAGATGAGGACTCCATGTATAATGTTGAAATTGATTCAACCCGGATGGTTGCCCGTGAAGAGGCAGAGGTGACGATCACGACCAGGTTCCACACGACAGATCCGAGCGTGAAGGGCGTCTACTCCCCGATGATTGAGATCCCGATCGCCGGGTTTACTTTCGATAACCTGTCGCAGATCACCGAGAACGGTACCAGATGTGCGTACGAAGTCGTGAACGGTACGACGGGCAACGAGCACAAATCGCTCTTCATCGAGTCCCGTGCGTGGGAGAAGGACATGGAGATGACTTACAAGTTCAACATAACCCCCGAAGACCACGGGGCGTTGGATCTGGACCTCCGTATCCGGCCGCTCTACAATGATACTAATGTGTACCTTACTAACAAGACCTTCACGGTCATGGGCAGGGGGAACGTCTCCGTCAACGTCGTCGATGAGGACGGTGTGTCCGTCAAGGCCGAGAGCATCACCCTCGGGGCGAACGCGGTTCAGAACCAATCAAGTTACGACTTCACCGGCATCCTCAACGGCACCTACACGCTTGTCGTGAACGGGACCGGAGGCTATCCCTCGATCCGCACCGCGGCACGGGTCACGCCTGGCGCTACAGCGCTCTGCAACGTGACGCTCCCGTCGTCCCTGCTTTCCCCGACTCTGGTTTACTCCGAGGGAGGGGCAGGGAGCATCGCCGGCGTGGCGCAGGTGCCGGCCGGGCGGCTCAGCGCGGCATATGCCGAGAACACCACCTACACCGTGACGGTCCTCGGGGACGGCGGTGAGATCGGCATTGCGCTTGAGTTCCCGATGAGGTATCTGGTGAACGGGCCTCCGAAGGTGAAGGTGAACGACGCGCCAGCAGAGTATGAGTTGATCAACGGGACGTTTGAGTATCTCTCCAACAAAACCTACTTGACCACGAATGCCGCTCTGATAGTCTACAACACGATAGTCGGCAGCAACACGATCGAGATCGAGTTTAAGGGTGGGTTGCTGGGTGATGCGACTTCAAACAATATAGTCAACATATACGATGTCGTTGATATTCTGAACTTTATTGTAGGGAATATCGGAGATGATAAGTTCAAAAAAGCCTACGACTATTCCGACGCAACCAAAAACGGTATAACAAATATATACGATGCGGTTGCTATCTTGAACTATCTCGTAGGGAATACGGATCAATATTATGATCCCATCCTATAGTTGAGGAGTAAATCATGAACTCCACTTTTTCACGCACACTCATTCTTGTAGCCATACTGTGCGTATCGTTCACAGCAGTACAGGCAGCGGAAGTGCGCCTCGCCGATGGACAGCTCATCGTCGCGGGCGTCGATGACGGCATCGGCCTCGGGGGATTTGACGTCGTTCTCTCGTACGGATCTGACGTCTCCATCACCTCGGTTGAAAGTCTCTCGGGCTTTCTGGTGGCTAAAAACATACGGAATGACCAGGGGATGACCATCATTGCCGGGATATCGGCTGATGGGCTGACGGGAGATGTTCCTGTTGCGTCCGTGCAGGTTGAGGGGACGGCCCCCATCACGATCACTGTCAGGGAACTGGGAAATACCCGTGGCGACCCCATCCCCTTTGCCAACCCGGAATTTAGCGGGACAATCCCCACATCAAGATCGTCCACATCCGGGAGCGGGTTAGGCGGTGAGAGCACCACGCCTGCGTCGACCCAGATCCCGCTGCCGACGACAACCGCCGCGCTGAGAGAGGCGCCGCAGCTGACAGAGGTTGGGACAACACCAGCCCTGACGCCTGAAGCAACAACCACGGCAAAGCAGGTTCCGCCGGTGGAGTCCCGGGGAACACCTGAAAGAGGCGCAGGGACAGAGAGTACGCCTAAGGCAGCATTGCCTGCTCTGCTTACGCTTTCTGCAGCACTTACTGTGATGGTATTAAAACGAAAGGGTTAATTATATCTAAAAAGAGAGGTTAAATCATGAAACTAACGAAGCTTAGAGCGATATACATGCTCTTGCCGTTATTCATTGCTCTCTGTGTCGTTACAGTGAGTGCTGCCAGTAGCGGCACACTCGTTGCAACCGATGCATTGGACATCAAACAGTGGGGTGACGGTCATGTGCTCATCTTCCTCAATGGGTCGTATGAGCCTGCACCACAAGCCTTGCAGTTTAAAGTTCACTACAACGAATCCGTTGCGAACTGTACCGATATCACATTGAACCGTGAATTCTTTTCTCCTTTAATTCAACCTCCAAAGGTTAAGACAAGCGGATTTACTTTAGCGCTTCCGATTATTGGAGTGCCAACTGGAACCCAACTATGTGATATCACTTTTACGGCACAGGAGAACGATGGGAGTAGAATGAATGTTGACCTTGAACTGGAAGAGATTGGGATTGGTGATGATTTCAGCCACATGATAAACACAACCGTCCGGAACGGCACCTTCTCCACCGAGGATGTAGTGCTTCCGGTGATCGACATCACCACGACATCACCGGTTTCATCCACATTCACCATCGCCGGCACCATCTACGATGTTGGAGGGATAGGGACTGCTCAGGCCACCCTGAAGAATGCGACCCATCCAGCGGTCGTGTATGATCTCCTTCCGCTCGGCGGGCAGGCCCCCTACTACACCTTCAGCAAACAGGTAACCTGGCCGGTCTTTGAGCCCATCACGCTGACCGTCGAGGCGACCGACGCCGCAGGGAAATCCAATTCGACATCCCTGTCCCTCAGGGTAGAAGATGCCGGATTCTCGTTGCCCGAGCCGGAGGGCTTCATCAAAACCACCCCGACCCATGCCCGGGCGTTCATGTCCCGGATAGATAAGGCCAAACCTGTCTCGATGTATTTTGGTAATGAGTCGTACACATCACCGGATCTGAGCCCTGACACTTCCGGCAGCTACGCGATCGGCACCCTGTCTGGTCTTGCCGACGGGAAGTACTGGGTGAACGTCAGCGGCACCGACACCTTCGGTCAAGAACGGTCCCTGAACTGGAACTTCACGCTCGACACTACCAAGCCGGTGATCGATAAGTTCGTCATCACCGACAGCGACGGTGACGGCTACATCGAGGCCGGCGAGAAGCTCTACCTGACGTGGAACGTCACCGACACGTACTTTGATAATGTCACCCTTGTGGATGTCGCAACGGGCGAGAAACTCTGGAGCAGCATTGCCTCCTCTGGAAATAACGTCGAAGTACAACCGATCCCAATCGGAAACCGCGACCTCGCGTTCCGTGCCTACGATAAGGCCGGCAACTCCGCCAGCAGCGGATTCCACCTCTACTACGACTACACGATCTGGGTGAACTCGACGAAGATGGGTGAGGTCTCAGGCATCAACACGACCTACACCGCGATGAAAGATCTCACCCGGACAGGGATAAGCTCCGTCACCCTCTATGGGTGCACTGTAACCCTTCCTGCCCTGAACCAACTGCAAAAGAACGTTACAAATGTCGGTCAGGTCACCCCCGATACCTACGTGACCGTGGACAAAAACGCCAACGTAACCATTAGCGGAAGCGACACCTACCGGCAAGCCTGGGTCTACGAATCGAACAAAGACCTCGACTTCCTGGTGAAGGTGCCGTACGCCAGGAACGCCACCCTCGTGCTCGCGGAGGCGAACGAGACCTACATCGCCGAACTGATCAAAGGCGGAAAGGGCAGCATGGGCTCGGTCAACTACACCGAGCTCATCAAGAAGACTGCCTACATCTTCATCTAGGGCGGCTGGGCTCAGATCACGGTGGGGGACAACGGTATAATCACTCCGGGGCCCAAATCCGGTAATGACTTGACCATCTCTACCGAAGGCATCTCTGCGACCCTCCGCGATGCTGACAACCAGGTGAACCTGGACGTTGCCGGCTACCGGCTAAGCACCCAGAAGGACCGGACTGGCACGTCCCTGAACGCGATCAAGCTTCAGTCCGGCGACTACGCCCTTGCTGCAATCGCCATGGACGGCGACCGGCTCGGTGTCCTCGCCGCGATGCCTGTCGTAGTCATGGAAAGTGAAACCCAGGGCTGGCTCTCTGCCGACAGTGTGGTGCAGGGAGGTAACATCACCGCGAGGTTTGCGACACCCTGTGAGCGCCTTGGGGTGGTTGTCCTCCGCGATGTCGCCTATGACGGCAACGCGCTCATCGACGCAGCGACGCTCGGTAAAGAAACCCTCCACCTGAACCTTACTTACAACGGTATCCCCGCGACCCAGAAGCTCATCGGCAACGTCTACGTCAGCCCGAGCAGCGGGAAGTACGCCGTATCGAACACGAACCAGACCACGTTCTCGACGTCGGGACTTGAGCCTGGCACCTACCGGGTCTACATGATCGGGCAGAGCGCGAAGGGGACGGTGCAGGCCTATGGTCAGCACATGCTCAACATCACCTCGCCTGTGCCGCCCACGCCCACGCCCGGCCCCACACCCTACCACCGCGGCGGTGGCGGCGGCAGCAGCAGCACCACCGCCTCCTACACCGGGACCGGTACCCTGCTGACCGGCAGCTCGGGTACCGTCCTCAAGTCCATCATCGTGAACGCCAATGACAACATCGGGAGCGTGCTCGTCCCGATCGGCACGAAGGCGCTCGACGCCGACGGCAAACCGCT